>Ga0116170_10002199_pt1 | contig 19049 bp, 21 predicted proteins | sample AD_JPNHW1_MetaG_FD_89797 | JGI IMG/M metagenome (GOLD analysis project Ga0116170, IMG submission 89797) | Active sludge microbial communities of municipal wastewater-treating anaerobic digesters from Japan - AD_JPNHW1_MetaG | ecosystem: Engineered > Bioreactor > Anaerobic > Digestate | place...
GCCCCCCCGGATCCGCCCTTTTTTTCCGGTTGCCGTACTACCGGTCACGGTATTGTAAACATTATATCTGTGCACTCTGATAGGTAGGTATTCATGGTGCTGAGCAGGGATATCACCGCACGGATAAAAGGGGTGCTGGAGAAGCATCCGGAAGGACTCAGCATCACGGACCTGGTCGGTTCCCTAAACGTCAACCGGAACACGGCGGGGCGGTACCTGGAGAACATGCTCCTCTCGGGCCAGGTCGAGATGCGCCGTTTCGGGATGGCAAAGATATACACGCTCACCAAACGGCTGCCCGTTGCCTCGGTTCTCTCCCTCTCTTCGGAGCTGGTCCTGCAGCTCAATTCCAGCCAGCGGATCATGTATGTAAACGACCCGCTTCTTGCCTTCCTTGGCGTAGCGGCAAAAGACCTGTCCGGAAAAAATATCGAGTACACGCCGTTCCCGATCGTTTTTGAGGATATATTTCCCGACCTCCTCGACCATTTCCACAAGGGGCTGAATGGAGAGGAATGGCACGGGGAGCTCCCCCGTCCGGTAAAGGGAAAGTTCTTTTTCTGCAGGATCACCCCGACGGTATCCGGCGAGGGGACAAAAGGGGTATCCGTACTGCTGGAAGACATCTCGGACAGGAAACGGGACGAAGAAAAGATCCGTCAGAGCGAAGAGAGGCTGCGGAGCATCTTCAAGGCGTCCCCGGTCGGTATCGGGGTGGTGTCCGGCCGCGTCCTTCTGGAAGTGAACGACCGCTTCTGCCGGATGACCGGGTATTCCCCTGCCGAACTGGTCGGAAGATCGGTGCGGATGCTGTACCCCTCGGAGGAAGCATTCGAGAGGCTTGGTTTCCGGATATACAACCAGATGCGGCGGAGCGGGACCGGCTCGATCGAGACACAGTGGGTAAAAAAGGACGGGGGGATCATCGACATTCTCCTGAGCCTGACCCCGCTTGACCCGGCCCATATGTCCGGCGGGATCACGTTTACGGCACTGGACATCACCGAGCGTAAACTGGCCGAGCAGAACCTGCGGGAGAGCAAGGCCCGGCTCCAGCTCGCGCTTTCCGGTTCGGAAATGGGGATGTGGGAAATTGACCTGCCGTCCATGAAAGGCTCGATTGATGAGCGGGCTGCCGCGATCCTCGGGATGAAAAAAGGTAATATCGGGATGTACCGCGCAGACTGGGATGCATTATCGCACCCGGACGATGTCCCCCTCATTCACCAGAGATTTGCCGATCATATCGGGGGGCGGGCATTCATCTTCGAATCCGAGCACCGCATGCAGCATACCTCCGGCAGGTGGATCTGGGTACTGGGGAGGGGTAAGATTACCCGCCGCCTCCCGGATGGTTCGTGCATACGGGTTTCCGGAACCATGCAGGATATCACCGCACGCAAGCAGGCCGAGCAGGCCCTGCGGGAGAGCGAGGACCGGTACCGCAAGCTGGTTGAGATCTCGCCGGATGCAGTCATCCTCCACCAGGACGGCCGGATCATCTACGTCAACCCTGCGGCAGTCCGGCTGACCGGTGCCGGTTGCAGCGACGAACTGGAGGGGAAAAACATCCTTGACATCGTTGCGCCGGAATACCGCACCTTTGTCAGCGCGACCATAACAAGGGATCTTGCCGGGGAGATCACCCCCCCGATGGAGCTCCTGATCCAGCGGCTTGACAGAAAAACGATTATGGTGGAAGGAAGGGGCGTCTCGACATTTATCGACGGCAGGCCCGCAGTACTGGTGGCAATCAACGATATCACCGAGCGCCACAGGGCCGGACTGGCCCTCCGGGAGAGCGAGAACCGGTACCGCACCCTTGCGGAAACCTCCCGGGATCTCATCTTTCTCATTGGCAGGGACGATCGCGTGGAATACGTCAACAGCTGTGCCGCGGCAATCCTCGGCCTTGCGGCCGATGAGATCATCGGGAAAAACCGCGCCTCCCTGTTTTCGGGCGAGATGGGACAGCGCCAGGGAGAGGGGCTGCGCCGGGTTTTTGAAACGGGAAACGCGGAGCATACCGAGGGGGCAATGGAGATTTCCGGGACCCGGCACTGGTTCGATCACTATCTCACGCCGATAACGGATGCACGGGGCACGGTCATCTCGGTCCTGGGAGTCTCGCGTGACATCACGGACCGGAAGCTTGCGGACGAGCAGCGTTTACAGCGCGAACAGCAGTACCGGTTCATCTCTGACAATTCGCTCGATATCATCAACCGCCAGACCCCGGACTGCATCTGCACCTATGTCTCGCCTTCGATAACCCCCGTTCTCGGGTACACGGAAGAGGAGGTGCTGGGCAAATCCACGCTTGCCATGGTGCATCCCGACGACCTGGATCCCATCCGGCGCAATCTGGCGGCAATCGTTCAGAACGGGCCGGATCATCTCACCCCCGTGTTCCGTTTCCGGCACAGGGATGGCCGGTACCTCTGGTTTGAGTCCGCGACAAAGATCATCCGCGACGAAAAAACAGGGCGGATCCGGGAGTTTTTGAGCATATCCCGCGACATCACCGCCCGCAAGGAGGCAGAAGACGCTCTCGGGGCAAGCGAGGAGCGGTACCGGTGCCTGCTGGAGCAGACCTTTGATGCCATCCTCATCCATACAGACAAGAAAATTGTTTTTGCCAACGAGAGGGCAGCCCGGATCCTGGGCGTACCGGCACCCCCAGATCTCCTGGGCAGGTCCGTCTTTGATCTGATCCCCCGTGAATCCCGCAGGGATCTCGAAGAACGCATACGGACGATGAGTGCCGACCCCAAAAAACCCGCCCCGATGCTGCAAAAACACCTTATCCGTGCTGACGGGACGTCCGTGACGGTGGATGTGATGGCAATACCCGTAACGGATAACGGTCTTCCTGCAATAAAGGTGATGTTCCGGGAAACCGTCCTGCCGGACCCGGAATAACCGGGCCTGGAACCATCAGAAGGAGATAACCCCGGTAAACACCGTTGCTGCCGGCCCCTGCATCTTTGCCCCGTTCTTCAGGTAAATCGTGAGGGGGCCGCCCCGGGTATCGACCTCCACGACATCGCCGGTGAGTCCGAGTTTGTGGACAACCGCGGCCGATGCCGTTGCCCCGGTACCGCACGAGAGCGTCTCGTCCTCCACGCCCCGTTCGAAGGTGCGGATGCGGATGCCGTTCTCGCCGGTCTTCTCCACGAAGTTCACGTTCGCCCCTTTCGGGAAGGTGGCGTGGTGGCGGATGGCCGGGGCTTGTGCTGCCACATCGACGGTATCCACCGCATCCACGAGGATCACGGCATGCGGGACCCCGGTGTTCACCGCATAAACGTCGAAGCCGCCGATATGCTCCCGGTATTCGCCCGTCCCGGCCGCGGGGATATCCTTCCGATCGAACTGCGGGTCGGTCATCGTCACCGTGGCAAGGAAATCATCGCCGCCGGTGTCCATGACAACGATGACCGGCCCTGCCGGCGTCTCGATGGTACAGGATCCTTTCACGTACCCGGCATCGGACGCGAACTTGGCAAGGCAGCGGATGCCGTTCCCGCACATCTCCGCCTCGCTCTCGTCAGGCTGGAAGAGGCGCATCTTCAGGTCGTACTTCGCGGATTTCGAGAGGAACAGGACCCCGTCGGCTCCGATCCCGAACCGCCGGTCGCAGTAACCCGCAGCGAACTGTCCCTTCATGTCGTCGGGGATGACGAGCCTGTGGTACTCGTCGATCACGATGAAGTCGTTCCCGTTCCCGTGTAGTTTGGCAAATGGTATCTCCATGGTGGTATCTCCCGTCTGCTGTCCCGGGGGCTTATGGCAGCCCAGAGTCCGTGATCAGCTTGCACGCCCGGGCCGATGAGCATTGCGCCTGTCCTCATGCCTCCGGATGATGGTTGGGCTCATACGCTTTCTGGAACTCCTTGATATCCCAGCCCAGGTATTCCCTGATGATCACGTACGCCATCTGCGGGGGGATCGCCCCGGCTTCGGTCACGATCAGGTCGATGTATTCTGCCGGGGTCACATCGAACGCCGGGTTGCGGACAGTCACGTTCGGGAGCGTCTTCCGGACCGCTTCCGGCAGGACCTCGTCCGGGCCCCGCTCCTCGATCCGGATGAACTCCCCGATGACGGTCCGCGGGGCAAACTTGTAGGTCTCGGCAGCCACGATCATGTTCACCCGGGCCTCTTTTGCCGTGTGCGCCACCTGGGAGGTGCCGATCTTGTTCACTACCGCGCCGTTGACCGTAACGGCGTCGGCCCCTACGATGACAAGGTCGATATCGCTGATGAACGATCGCACGGCCGAGTCAACGATGAAGTTCGTTTTTATCCCGGCATCGCTGAGGGTCCGGATCGTGATGAGCCCCTGGTTTCTCGGCCGTACTTCGGTGGCGAAGACCTCGATCTCCTTGCCGCTCCGGTGCGCCTCGATGATGCACCCGAGCGCAACCTCGGAGTTGCAGTGGGTCAGGATCGTGTCGCCGTCGCGGATATGGCGGGCGCCGAACTGCGCAATGTTCTCCACCGCATGCCGGGAGGATTCGATGAACCCGTCCGCCCTGCTGACCAGCCCCGACCGGGCATCTTCGGTATCCTTTGCCATGTCAAGGCCGGTCATGACGACATGGACCGCATTCGGGAGCGACACCGCAGTCGGCCGGGTGGCGACCAGCATCTCTGCCGCACGCTCCATCTCCGCAGCGAACACCGGCAGATCCCCTGTCCCGAGGGAGAGCGCATGGTCCCTGAGCGCAACGGCCGCCGCCCGGGCGATCCGGCCGGCACCGCGGATCTCCATGCTCTTTATCTTCTCTGCGGTTTCAGATACGGACATCAGCTTCATTCTAATGAATGAGCAGAAAAGTACATAGATTTATTGCAGGGTGCACATTCATGTCAGTAGCCGTTGTTTTCGACAGTGCGGGAACGCTCCTGAACACCTACCGGGTTGCAAAGGATATCGGCAACCACCAGCTGCTCCCGGGAATCGAGACCACGACCCTCACCTTCAGTTCTCCCGACCGGGTGCTGATCGTACTCCCCGTCCACTCCCAGGACCTGATGGCATCGCCACCGGAAGCGGTCCTCTCGGATTATCTTGTCCGGCACGACATCGGCTTTGGCATCAGCTGCACGCGGAAGATAACGACCGCAGAGGAGATCGGGGAGATCCTGTATACCGACGATCGCGCACGGGTGGGCGACCTGCAGGAATGTATCCGCAATGTCTGGACGGTCTGTAAGGAAGAATCGGTCGTGACCTTGAATTCCGGGGCGATCATCAACATGGCACAGCGGGGCATCGAGTTTGCCATCACGGCAGGGGGCTGGCCGTTTGACGGGGCAAAGGAGGCGGTGACCGCCCTCCACCGCATGGGAGTGCCGACATTCATCGCGTCCGGCGACCGGGTCACGAAGCTGGAGCGGATGGCAGACCACCTCGGCATCCCGCGGGACCGGGTCTACGGCGTGGCAACACCGACGGTCAAGGCGCAGATCGTCAGCGACCTCCGGCAGGAGTACGACCGGGTGCTCATGGTCGGGGACGGGATCAACGACCTCTTTGCCATGCGGAACGCCGACCTCGCCATCCTTACCGTCCAGCAGCCCGGCGACCGGCCGGAAGAACTCTACAAGGAAGCGGACTATGTGGTAAAAAGCGTGGGGGACGTGGTGACCATCGTGCGGGACCTGATCGCAAGCCGGAAAAATTGCGATCGTGACGGCAGTGGTACTGCATATAAAAGGTAATATGCGACCTGCGGTACATTATGGTATAAGGGTAGAATGGGTATCATGAAGGCTCCACTGATCACGGTCGAGAACCTCTGCATGGATTTTAACGGCAGTCAGGTTCTCAGGAACATCTCTTTTGAGATTGCCGAAGGCGAGATCCTGGGGATCATTGGCAGGAGCGGTGCAGGAAAGACCGTTCTCATGCACCTCATGCGGGGCGTGGAACAGCCTCCGACAAGCGGCAGGATCATGTACCACACCGCGGTCTGCAACGGGTGTGCGTACCTCGATGTCGGGAGCGCTGCCGGAAAACCGTGCCCGCATTGCGGCGGTACCATGACCGCACAGGACATCGATCTCTGGAACGAGAAGGACGAGACGCTCCGCCGCCGCCTGATACGCCGGACGGCCATCATGTTCCAGCGCACCTTTGCCCTGTACGGCGACGACCGGGTCATCGAGAACGTCCTTCATGCCCTCGACGATATCGATTATCCGGCCGAACAGGCCATCAACCGTGCAGCCGACCTCATCGACCAGGTGCGGCTCTCGCACCGGATGATGCACATTGCCCGCGACCTCTCAGGAGGCGAGAAACAGCGGGTCGTCCTCGCCCGCCAGCTTGCAAAAGAGCCCTTCATGCTCTTTGCCGACGAGCCGACCGGGACGCTCGACACCGGTACGGCAAAGATCGTGCACGAGATGCTCGCGCAGGCAGCAAAGGCCAACAACATGGGGATCGTGGTCACGTCCCACTTCTCGCAGGTGATCGAGGACGTGGCAGGCCGTGCCATCCTGCTCGAGGACGGCAGCATCACCGCGATCGGGGCGCCAAAGGATGTCATCGCGCAGTTCATGAAGGGCTACGATGACAGCGAGAAGTTCGAAGAGGCAGAGCTCGGGGAGAAGATGGTGGTCGCCCGCGACCTGGTCAAGCGCTACATCTCGGTCGACCGCGGCATGATCAAGGCGGTCAACGGGGTCTCGTTCGAAGTCCAGACCAAGGAGATCTTCGGCATCATCGGGAAGAGCGGGGCAGGCAAGACCACCCTGTCCGGCATCATCGCCGGCCTCATCGAACCGACCAGCGGCGAGATGAATATCCGGATAGGCGAGGAATGGGTCGACATGACCAAGCCGGGCGTTGAGCAGCGGGGCAGGGCAACGGCTTATATCGGGCTCCTCCACCAGGAGTACGACCTCTTCCCGCACCGCACGGTGCTCGACAACCTGACCGACGCGATCGGCCTCGAGTTCCCCAAGGAGCTGGCCATGAGAAAGGCGCTCGTGACGCTCCGGATGGCCGGTTTTGCCGAAGCGAAAAGCAAGGAGATCCTGGAACGGATGCCCGGGCAGCTCTCGGAAGGGGAGCGGCACCGCGTTGCGCTGGCCCAGGTGCTCATCCGCGAGCCGCGCCTCGTGATCCTCGACGAGCCCACGGGCACCATGGATCCCATCACCAAGATCGACGTGAAGCATTCCATCATGCATGCCCGCGAGGAGATGGACGAGACCTTCATCGTTGTGTCGCACGACATGGACTTTGTGCGGGACATCTGCGACCGCCTTGCCCTTATGCGGGGCGGCAGGATCGTACAGATCGGTAAGACCGAGGAAGTGCTGGCAAGCCTTACCGCCGAAGAGCGCAAGGTCATGAGCCAGCCGGAGCCCGCGGCCCCTCCGGCACCCTGAGGCGGCAATGGTCACCATCCGCCTTGACGGGGAGTGGCTGGTGGTCGCCGAAGGCAGTACCCTGGGGAGTGTCACAAAAGACCACCCTGCGGGCTGTTCGGTTGCGATCATCCGCCCGGCAACCCAGGAGCAGGCAAAGACCGGCAGCCTTGCGATCAGCACGACCGCAGGCCAGATCACGGTCGAGCTCACCGGCGAGCATGCAGCGTTTCTCGAATCGCCGGCCATCGTCCCGCAGCTGGCGCTCCACTGGCACGACCGGTACGCGGCGGCCATCGGGCCGTTTTCCTCCGATATCCATCCCGCAAGGAAACCGCACCTGTACGAGCGGGGCGATCTCATCCTCGGCTGCGGGGGATACGACCCGGCACGTTCGTACCTTATCTTTTCCCGGAGCCGGCATTCGGCCGACCATGGCGCCGACGAGCTGGGGGGCGTCATCGGGACGGTGGTCAGCGGACGGGGGGTTCTCGACCGCTGGTCTGCCGGCGACCGGATCCTCAAAATCGAGCCGGTGATCAGCTGGGCGGACACCAGCCGGTCCTTCACCACGACCGATACGGGGCTCGTGCTTGAGGACGGCATGCAGATAGTGACCCGTGCGGCTGTCGTGGCACAGGGCTTTTCTTCGGAAAAGGTAACGACGGAAGCGGCCGGGAGCGTGGAGCACATGCTCCTTGCCCTGCAGTCCGGGCGCTTTGTCGTGGACCGGGCAACCAGCACCCATATCGCCGACCTCAGGCGCGCCGGAACCGATGTTATCCGGGAGTACCACCACCCCCGGAGGGAGGGGGCCGTGACGGTCAGGGCAACGGGGAAGTCGGCCGGGGGAGTTTTTTTCTACCGAACCGATGTCCCGAGCAGCATGGTGCACAGCATCACCGGCCAGGTGGTACAGGGCATCGAGCTGGTCCGGCTTGCCAGGGAGCACGACGTACTCGCGGTGGGCGTGCAGCCGGAACGCATCGACCTGCTCGGCCTGCCGGTCGAGCGGGCAAAGGAGATTGCTTCGGCCCGGGGTTTTTCCTTAATCATTGACAAGGACCTTGCGGAACGGATCGTTGTCTCCCAGGACCCCGGTACAACGCTGGACGTGCTGGCCGAACGGAAGGTGACCGTCACGACCGCACCGTTCGACAAGGTGATCGATATCGAGCTTGACGATGCACACGCACCGGCCAGCTGCGGGATCTTCCGGAGGATCACCGGTCTTGTCGAGCACGATACCGGCATGCTGCCGGTCTTTTTCAGGTTCGACGATGTCGTACTGTTCAAGCCGCAGATCCCGGTGGGCATCAAGATCAACCCGGAAAATCTGCCGGTTGACGAGGCCCCGGCAGCCGGCCTTGCGATCACCAACGATTCCCGCAAGGGGGCGGGGCTCGTGGGCGTGCGCCTCTCGGCCAACCGGGAGTTCGGGCCGACGTCAGAACCCTTTGACGGGACCAACCTGATCGGAAGGGTCATTGATACGGAAAAACTCAAAAAAGTAAAGGAGCGGGAGAACGTGTATATCAGGGAGGTGCGGCGGTGACGGAATATACACCGGCCCATGCCGGCACCGTGACGAAGTACGTGGTGGTGGAATCGTTCGATATCACCCCGGCAGATCTCGGTGTCCGGGCGTACGAGATAGCAAAAGGCGTCATGATCAAGGAGACCTGTTTTGGCCTTGTCGTCAGCGGGAAGGAGGAGGAAGTGGACCGGATCATTACCGAGCTCCGGAAGATCGATCCCGGCCACATCTTTGTCAAGGACCGGGGTTTCCCGCCTGGCGATCCCCGCCGCTGCCGGGCAAACCTCGGCGGCGCACGCCCGGGATACCATGGCATGGAACACGAGATGACGGTCATCCCGTATGTCTCGCACGGGCTTGAAGCGATAACAGCCCGCGACATTGCGACCATTCCCCCGCCGCAGAACCCGCTCGAGCACAAGGCGCTCGACATTTACCGGCTCAAGAAACTGATCGATGCACAGGAGTCCTGAAATGGCAAAAGTATTCATTTACCCTGCAACGAGCCTGATCCTCTCTGACCTGGTGGCCCGTTACGGCCACACCCCGCTCTCGTCGGCTGTAGCCATCCGCGAACGCATCCAGACCTCAGGACTCGAATCCCCGCCGCTCCAGATCACCCCCGAGGAGCCGAAAAAAGGCCTGAAGTGGGCGGCAGTCGAGGTGCCCGCCGGCGTCCGGGGCCGGATGTCGCTCTACGGGCCGATGATCGAGGCCTGCGACGCAGCGATCATCATCAACAACGCCGACCTCGCGTTCGGCTGCATGGGCTGCGCCCGTACAAACGAGCTGATCAAGTTCCTCGTGCGGCAGAAGGACGTCCCCAAGCTCGACCTCTCCTACCCGGAGAGCGAGGAAGAGGGCGTCCAGTTCGTTGCCGCGATAAAACGGTTCCTGGACGAACTGGGAGGCAGGCAATGACCCCCCCGGTACGGATCGCCCAGCTCTCCTGCGGGCCGGAATATTCGGGTATCCAGCACGAGATCGATATCGCAGCCCGTGAAGTGGGCGGCGAGATCTTCTACCCGGATATCTCGCTCAAGGACATCCGCCGGGATTTCGACCGGTTCGGCCTCGATGTCCGGAGCCCGGACTTAAAACTTGCCATTGCCCGGGCCATGGCGCTCGTGGAAGGGCGGGTGGAAGCCGACGCGGTCTTTATTGCCACCTGCTTCCGCTGCGCCGAGGCGGCGATCGTGAGAAACGAGCTCCGGCACTACATCACCACGCACTCGAAACTGCCGGTGGTCAGCTATTCGTTCACCGAACGGACGACCTCGGGCACGCTCCTCACCCGCATGGAAGCCCTCACCACGATTGCCCGCAGGCGTGCCCTGCTCGCCCGGGAAACCCAGCAGGGTCTCACCCTGGGCCTTGACTCGGGCTCCGCGACAACCAAGGCGGTTGTCATGAGGGACAACGCAATCATCGGCACCGGCTGGCAGCCCACGACCGAGGTGCTGAAAAGCGCACACGACGTGATCGGGCACGCGCTTAAGGAAGCAGGGGTCGCCCGGGACGAGATCCAGGCGGTCGGAACCACCGGCTACGGCCGCTTCCTTGTCGGAAAGGAGATCGGGGCCGACCTCATCCAGGAAGAGCTGACCGTCAACTCGAAAGGGGCGGTCTACCTCGCTAACTGCCAGCACGGGCCGGCGACCGTCATCGATATCGGGGGCATGGACAACAAGGCGATCTCGGTGATGGACGGGATCCCCGGCACGTTCACGATGGGGGGTATCTGTGCCGGTGCGAGCGGGAGGTTCCTCGAAATGACCTCGAAACGGCTCGGCGTGGAGATCACCGAGCTCGGGCCGCTTGCCATGAAAGGCATGGGCGGGCGGGTGCCGATGAACAGCTACTGCATCGTCTTTGGCACCCAGAGCCTGGTCAACGCCCTTGCCGCCGGGAGCACCCGCGAGGACGTTGCTGCCGCAGCCTGCCATTCCGTTGCCGAGCAGGTCTTCGAACAGCAGCTGCAGGAAGTGGACATCAGGGAGCCGGTGATCATGGTGGGGGGCACCTCGCTCATCGAGGGCCTCGTCTTTGCCATGGGCGACCTGCTCAAGGTAAAGATCGTCGTGCCGCCGTACTCGCAGTATATCGGCGCTGTCGGGTCTGCGCTCCTGGCATCAGGGTTCATACAGGAACGATGAGATGGCGTCCCTTGAGTACTTTGAAGTGGAGTGCCCCGAACCGCTGGGGGCGGAGTACTACCGGCAGATCGCAAACGACGTCCTCCTGGACCACAACCTCCTCAAGGTGATCGAGAAACTCCATATCTTCATCGACCCGAAAGTGCCCATCTTCGTCGCGGTGGGGACGCTGCGGAAGATCACCACGGTCGTCCGCGTCCGCGACTTTGCGAACGTGAACCCGCTCGAAGGGAAGATCACCCTCGTCATCTCGGACGAGACCTACCTTGCCCCGATGCTGAAAATCTTCTGGGAGACGTTCGGGAAAGACCATGTGGAACAGCCCGACCGGTTCACCGTGATGCTCTATGACGTGAAAATGGATCCCAAGGAGATCGAGGAGATCGTGGTTGCCGACCCGAGCGAGTCCGTATTCCGTGACCTGATCTACGCGTTCCGGTGCATTGCACCGGAAGGTTTCCGGCTGCGGAGCGAGAATTTCACCAAGACGAAATTCTCGTTTGTGGCAAGCGAGAACACGCTTGCAGAAGACCTCGGTTCGCTCATTGCCGCAAAGTTTGCCCTGGTTGGTGAGAAACCATGACCCTGGTACCGGTCACCTACAAGGGCTGGATCTACCAGCACGACATCATCGTCGACCTGATCGAGGACCTCGGCGGGTATATCGTCCAGAAGCACATCATTGCAGCGGAGGTCGTGCTCCAGTGCTTTGTCCCCCGGGAGGACATCGAGCTGATCCGCCGGATCGGGAAGCCCCTCTTTGGCGAGGTGACGGATTCGCCGCTCGTCGGGACCGAGATCGCGATCGTGAGTATGAGCCTCGAGATCCACCACCTGCCCCACCCCTCCTGCGATATCGCGGAGTACGTGCGCCGGATCGGGGCGAAGAGCAACATGGTCAGCCTTGCCCGGGGGCCCGGCAAGAGGATCGCCGGCCTCAACGACGAGGAGCGGGACGTGATCAACGAGCACGATATCGCGGTCTTCCTGCTCGGGAACTTCGAGACCTGCATCGAGTACAAGATGCCGACGCTCCGGCGCGGGATCGAGGTGCCGATCGTGCTCTGCGGCGGGCCGCCGGAAGAAGCCCTCCGGCGCATCACCAGCCCGCCGGTCGAGGGGTACGTGGGCAATGTCGGGCGGTTCATGCGCAGGACAAAAGAGGCCGACCAGCTGGAGAAACTGGACGAGATCGTTGAGGTGATAACGCAGGTAGTCGAGAAGAAGCGGGACGACATTGCCAAGGACCCGCTCTCCGTCTCCCCCGCACGGCTGATGGACCTGATCCGGGAGAAGGTGCCGGCGATCCTTGACGTCACGTCCCCCACGCCCCTCACGGTGCAGATGCATGGGCTCCGGGTGAAACTGCCGTACGACACGTTCGCGGCGGAACTGCGGGCGATCGAGATAGAGGACGGGATAAAACTCGGGGACCTCTCGGAGGTTGTCCCCTCGCGGATGCGGGACTACATTCTTGTGAAGATCCTGCCGTTCTCCGAGACCAACACGGTGATATGATGGCAAAAAAGGTTTTGGCACTCTCAACCAAGGACCAGTTCGAGCAGAAGCTCGCGGGTATTGTTGACACGGGCGCAGATGAGACGGCAAAAGAATGGATGCAGGATATCGAGCGGGAGTACGGAAGGGTCCCGCTCATCTTCAAGCGGATGGGCGAGCGCCCCGAGGTGCTCATCTCCCACCTGCTGTACAAGGGTACGGTTGCCCAGACAAGCCCGCTCGACCCGAAGTACGTGGAGCTGATCAGCATGGCGGTGGGGGCCGCCCTTAAGTGCCCGCACTGTACCGGCTACCACATGCAGGCTGCCCTGAAGATGGGGGCAACCCGCGAGGAGATCCTCGAGGTGATCCTGCTCTCGGGCATGATCGCGAACTCGTCCGTGCTCGCAAACGCCTACCGCATTTTCGATGAGAAACTGGAGAAATGCATCCCCTGCGAGATGAAGGACGGGATGCCGGGCGGGAAGGCGGCCGGTCCGAAGAAGAAGCCGGCCGGGCGTCCGGCAATGAAACGGAAGTAACCGCTTCCCGACGAAATTCCATGACTGAGAAGCCGTTCACCTGCCCGAAGTGCGGTCATAAGGACGCTGAATTCCATACCCTCTGTCCCGAATGCGGCCGCCCGTTCATGCGGGACTACCCCGATACGCAGATGCACCCGCGGGACCCGGACCCGACCGGCATCTGTACCGTCAGGTTCTGGGCCCAGGTCCTGCTGGTGCTGACCGTGGGCGGGATTGTGCTTGGCCTTCTTTCCTCCTTCGGACTCCTGTAACGAATACCCTATCCCCTTTTGGGCACCTTCCGCTCCGGCCACTTTCGCAGTGCCTCCCCCACCCTTTTATCCCTTTTTACCCGAGACTTCAGCATATGGCACCAGAGAAGATCCAGACGGTCTGCGGGTACTCCTGCAGCGATTGCGAACACTACAGGAAGGAATGTCCCGGCTGCACGAAGACGAAGGGCAAGCCGTTCTGGACGGCATTTTCAGGAATCGGCCAGTGTGCGATTTATGACTGTTGTACTCACGACAGGAAGTATCCGCACTGCGGGAAATGTCCGGATCTGATGTGCGACCGGTTCAACCGTATCAGGGATACCCCGGGTATCACCGAAGCTGAAGCGGTGGCGTGTCTTGCGGCAATGGAGAAGGAGCTCCGGGGGAGGAAATAACCCTGCGGGCTCCTCCCCCTGTCCGGCTTTTCTGACGTGAAGGGATCAGCATAACGCGGAGACAGCATGACCCGGTGTAAGATTACCGTAATCAAGAGGACCATCAACCCGGAACTGGCGGAACACTACTGTGTCGACAGGGTTACACCCTGCCCGTGTTTTCAGGAAGGGCAGGATTTTGTATGCGGCCTCGGAAAGCCTGAGCATTTCTGCGACTGGGCATGGCGCGATATCCACCCGATGGTTGCCGTGCTGCTCACCGGAGGAAATTTCTCCAAGGGGATGTTCGAAGGGTGGATGAAGGACGACCGGACCATGATCGGCTGCTGCACGGACGGAATCAGGCCGGTAATTTTCAGGATAGAGAAGATCGACGGGTAACAATGTTGATCCCCTTGCGAGAGATGCAGTATTGCCGGACGAGACCGGTGAAAAAATGCAGACGTGACATTTCGCACCCTTGTCCGTTCCCCTCTTGGAGGACTGGTGGCACAGGAAGGGGGTTGCAGGAGAGGGATTTTTAAGGAAAGGTTGTGGTATTATGATTCCCGGCGGGGACCCTTCCAACCATCCCCCGTTGAACCCGGGCCATCGTAATAATTCATAAAGAAAAATTTTAAAACAGGATATGAGCACAGGCGGGGGAGAACCACGATTGATCTGCTACAGGACTATTTGTGACGCCGGTACTGCACACGCCGGCGTGCCCCGCTCCGTGAATAGCCGGGAACGTGCTCCATGATCCCGGCAACCCTCAATACTTTTCTGGAATATTCCGGTGCCGGCCTTGGCATCCTGGGCTGGCTGGGGGTGCGCCAGATCGGGAGCATCGGCGCCCAGATGATCGGCTTCCTTGTCTGGATCATCGGCGGCCTGCTCCTGGTAGCGTGGGGCTACCACACGAAGGCCCGGGCCATCATGCTCATCAACGCGGTGAACGTGGTTATGGCGGCGTCCGCGCTCGTGGCGCTGATCTGACGGCGCGGAAGGAACAATGGTTACGCCGGTTTCCCCGCGGTCATTTCCCGGCCAGGCAACGCAGGCGTTGTAACTGCCAGTCGCGTTCCCGGATCAGACCATCATCCGTATCACCGGAACGGGCGGCCGCGGCCCGGATCCCGTACAAGGCGCTGGCAAGGGCATGGGTGGGAACGTGAGCCGTTGCCACCGCCTGGCCTGCCGCGTGGGCAGCAGCCCGCGCATCCTCTTCCTCCGCGTCACGGGCGGCAGCATGGGCATCGAGCGAAGCCTTCCGGATAGCTGCCATCTTAAACACCCCGTCAGCCGCCCATTGCCGGCATGCTTCGATCGCTTTTTGCGGCCTGTCATCGCCGGGATGTTTCTCCTCAAAAAAGGGAAGGACATGCTCTGCACACTCTGCAGCCCAGAGAGCCAGTACCTTCTGGTCCGGTCTGAAGGCCCGGTGGTCGATCTGTTCCAAAAAAGGTATGTCCAGAATTTCCGAAACCGCCCTGCGGATGTCACGGAGTACCAGGGCCGGTCTTATTTTTTTGGGGGTTTTTCGTTTCATGACCAAGCGTTGTGAAAAACCTGTCTGCCGGCGGCCGTATTAATCTTTTAGTACCGGCCGGGTCTGCATGCCCGTCCGTGTCCATCCAGGATCCCGGAATCTTTCGGAGAGATCCCCTCTCCTTCTACCGTTTTTTTGGGAAGCGGGTGCCCCCCTCTGACCGGTCCGGCGGCCCCGGTGGTGCACGAGCCGGCCGGGTCTGGTTGACAGTAATCCTCATTATTGAGGCACGCTTATCAGCTCAGAACCAGCACCAAGAGCAGGGACGATACTCCCATGCATACCCATATCGCATTCCTCCGCGGGATTAATGTCGGCGGCAACACCCGGGTCGCGATGAAAGACCTGGCCGCGATTTGTACGGGCATCGGGTTTGAAAACGTCCGCACGTATCTCAACAGCGGTAATGTTATCTTTCAAAGTTCCCTTCCGGAAGCCGAACTGCAGGGAGTGCTTGAAACGGCACTGTCGGAAAAAACCGGGAAGGACATCGGGGTCGTTATCCGCAGTCCCCAGGACCTGGAACGCGTGGTTACGGGTAACCCCTTCCCGGAAGCGGATCCTTCCCAGGTCGGCGTGCTCCTTGTCAGGGAACCGGTAGCAAAGGATATCTTGGCAGAATTCGTCATCCCGGGCAGGGAGAAGGTCATGCCCGGCAGGCGGGAGGTGTATGTCCACTACCCGGACGGCATGGGCCGCTCAAAACTCAAATGGCCTCTCTCGCTCAGGAGCGGGACCATGCGGAATATCACCACGCTTGCGAAGCTGGCCGGGCTTGCTGCGGAAGGGTAAGCAAAAAAATCATTAAGGTCCGGTAAAAAATTTTCAATCAGGGTTTGATTGATCCGGATCAGATTTTCAATCAAGATCGTGATCGCGATGAAAAATTTTTAATCAAGGTTTGATGAAAAAATTTCAATCAAAGTCTGCTGAAAATTTTTTCATCAGGGTCTGCTTGAAAAATAAAAATCAGAGTCCGGTTAAAAATTTCAAATCAAGGTTTGATTGATTTGGATCAGGTTTTTGATCGGGATCGTGATCGCGATGTTTTTTTTTTTCATATCAGGGAGCGATGCGGATTTTGTAGGGGGGCAGTGCCTGCCCCCCACCGCCCCCCTCACATTGCGATGCTGCGGGGATTACCTATTTTTATAGAGTTGAAAATTCGATTGTCGATGTCTTTTTAATTAGCAAACACTGATTACCTCCTGATCTGCATGGAATGTCCATATTGCGGTAAAAATATTGAAGATGCTTGCACCCATTGCCGTTTTTGTGGTCATGCCCTTATCGAAATATCTCCGTCAGTATCGTCATTTCTAATAAAAAATGCCAGTCTGTTCGCAGCTATCGGATTAATCGGTACCATGATAGCATTAATGCCAAATTTTGCAGAGAAACTAAATAATGAGGTGTGGTTGGGGACGTTATCAAATTTACAAATAGCTTTTTTATTCTTATCAATTAACGCAGGGTTAATTTTTATTTTTATTCTGTTTGCGGAAATGTCAATAAAACACTATAAAAACAAGATTAACTTGTCATTCGGTATTCTATTGGCAGTCTTCACCATCTTTTTAATTTCCTTCTGTCTGTTTATTTTCCTGAGCGTTCAGAAATATACGAATGTCATAGTCATTTTATTTAGTTTATATCTGATTATTGCAATTTTGATTTTCATTGGATCAAAAGACGAAACAAAACCATCAAAATTTTTTGCAGGAGTGATTTTATTATTTGTTGCAATGCTTTTTGCAATTAATTTACTGATTATCTTTTTCTCCCCTCATCTATTAATCATCGAACCATCTGAGAATAATACGAAAATCGAATATGATGTAGCTTACTATACCCCGAAAATTCCCCAATCTATCGGTATTGGCTTAACTCCAAAAATAAATGGAACCATTAATTCGAAGGATTATAATTTTACATGGAACACGAATTACGGGTATTTTGTATCGATAAAGTCTGAAGATAATCGCGTTTTATATCTTAGTAATACATCGACAAATCATGGTGAAAAAATCTATTGGACTTACGATAAGAATGATGGCGTTACACCTAAACCAACAGTGCTTATCGAAATGTCAATCCAGAAACCGAATAATGATTACTTAGTAAACTCGAGTGTCAATCTGTCCATCTCAGTAGAAGATGTTGTAAATGTCCAATCCATTGAATAAAAAGCATAAAAAGTAGATTTTAGGTTTTTTCGCTATTCGGACTTCAGTTGAAAACGATATATTCCTGAATCATTTTTCAGCCCGGCCTTCTTCTTCCCCTTCGTCCCGAACAGCTCGTTCACCATCTTGACGGCGCACAAATCCCCGCACACCGGGCAGGTCTCGGTCTCGCCGTCAAAGCAGTGAGTGGAGGCAAATCACTTCCTCTCGTTAAATTCATGTAAAGTAGGTGTACTTCTGATCCGCTCAATTTCTTTATGAATGTCTATGTACAGTGGAACAATCTCCCTGTCTTTCAGTTTTTTATGATCCATGACAGCCTCATGGAACCCGAATTTTTTATAGAATCCAACAGCATCGGGTTTTGCATCGACGGTAATAATCCTGCACCCGATATACGCCGAGAACCTTATCCAGATTGCGAAGATCTTCAATAACATTCCACGGCCGACTCCCTGACGTTCAAATTCCCGATGTGTTGCTAACCGGGCAATTTTCAGAGCAGGGTAGGTGTTATATCTGAAATCGGGCTCTCCATCGCCATCAACCAATTCCTTTTTCTTGATGACATCAGTAACCAAGGTAAAATATCCGATCAACCGGCCATTATGAAAAACTATTCGTGTAACTGATACCCGGTCTGACTGGCTCTGATAAGCGTCATCAACAAGGAAATCCTTTAATTCCGGATTTTCACATTGAAATGTGGTCAGATAACGATTATGATCGGCAGAAAGTACTAAAAAAGTGAGCTCATCAAAGCCGATGCTCATTTACAGGGGCGATTTACTGGCCAGATCGACCGCTTCTCTAATCAGCTTGCGACCCTCTTCGGTATGGGTAGGGTTATCGATATATTTTTGGAATCTTGCCGAGTCCTCTTTATCCAGGACAAGACCTAATTCAATTGGCTTGGCCATGACACCTCATCTCCCTATATTGGTATACTACGTTAGTCAGAATATTATAAAATTGTGGTTAAATTGACACTCTGCAATCGAATAAGATTATCCATCCGATCTTTTAAGCGCAGGGACTCTGAAAAAACCTTCATTTCTTCCCCTTCCCCTTCGTCCCGAACAGCTCGTTCACCATCTTGACGGCGCACAAATCCCCGCACATCGAGCAGGTCTCCGTCTCGCCGTCCCGCTCGTGGATCTTCCGGGCGTGCTCCCCGTAGAGCGCCAGCCGGAACTGTTCGTCCCAGTCCAGCTCGTGCCGGGCTTCAGCCATGGCGACCTCGCGTTCCGTCCGCCAGCCCTCGGGCTTCCGCACGGTGTCGCCAACATGGGCCGCAATCTTCGCCACCCGCGTCCCCTCGATGATATCGGCAACGTCCGGGAGGGCAAGGTGCTCGCTCGGCGAGACCATGCAGAGGAAGTCGGCGCCGTTCAGGCAGGCCGCGGCCCCCCCGATTGCCGCAACCACGTGGTCGTAGCCCGGCGCGATATCGGTGACAAGGGGGCCGAGCAGGTAGAGCGGGGCATGGTCGGTGACCTCCTTGATCATCCTCACGTTGTAGCCCACCTGGGAAAGGGGCATGTGGCCCGGGCCTTCGATCA
>Ga0116170_10002203_pt1 | contig 19015 bp, 19 predicted proteins | sample AD_JPNHW1_MetaG_FD_89797 | JGI IMG/M metagenome (GOLD analysis project Ga0116170, IMG submission 89797) | Active sludge microbial communities of municipal wastewater-treating anaerobic digesters from Japan - AD_JPNHW1_MetaG | ecosystem: Engineered > Bioreactor > Anaerobic > Digestate | place...
GGGGGCGGGTGGGAACGAGAGAGATGTGGCTGCGTGAACGAAGCAGCGCCGGGGGCGGGTGGGAACGAGAAGAAGAGGGGGACAGCGCAGTGCTGGGGGCGGGTGGGAACGAGAAGAGATGTGGCTGCGTGAACGGAGCAGCGCTGGCGGCCGGTGGGAACGAGAGAGATGTGGCTGCGCGGCGCCGGGGGCGGGTGGGAACGAGAGAAACGAGAAGAGGGGGACAGCGCAGTGCTGGGGGCGGGTGGGAACGAGAAGAGGGGGGCAACGCAGTGCCGCTTTTTTTATTGGCATTGACGATGAAAAGTTGTAAATTTAATATTAATAATATGGACCGCAGAGCCCGGCACCGCTGTACCCCGGAATCGAACCTGGAGGAGATCGCCCCGTGATCAAGGAATTCATCGACATGCCCCGCCTCGAACGCTGGATCGGCAGAACCTTCGCCTTTCTCTCTCCCAATACCTGGACCACCCTCTCCCTGATCATCGCCGTCACGGCCTGGCTCGCCGTCCTCAAGCACTCCGTCCTCTGCGGAGCGGGTCTTTTCGCCCTGAGCAGCTTTATGGATCTGGTGGATGGCAAGGTCGCCCGCTATACCGGCCATGCCACAGGCCTCGGCGCCTTCTGGGATGGCACCGTCGACCGCTGCGTCGACGCCTTGATGATCCTTTGCTTCTTCAGCCTCGACTTGCCGCCGGCCATCTTGCCCAAGGAGATCCTCCTTTTCCTCCTCCTTTTCTTCACCCTGCTGCCGCCCTTCATCGTCGCCTATGCCAATCACCGCGGCGCGGTGCCCGATCCGACGGAAAAGGTGATCTGGAGGTTCGCCCTGCGCGTCGAATATCTCGTCTTTTTCATTGCGGCCATCCTGGTCCATCCCTTCTCCCCCGCCTGGAGCCTCGGCCTGGTCTATGCCGCCCTGGTGCTGATGATCGCCACCGTCGTGCAGTCGATCATCCTGGTCTTCATCAAGTCCCGGGATTACCTGAAGAACTGATAATCCGGCGTTACACCGCGCCGGCAAGGGCTTTGCTGCCGCCCGGCGCGATCGAAAAAAATGCTATTGTGTTTCTCCATAGAGAATCCTAAATTTGTAAAAGGCAGCTTCCGCCCGGCATCAACTGCACAACCTCCAAGCTGAGGCACGATCTTGCGCTCCGGTATCGGTATACTATGGGTGATTGGCCTGGCGGCAGCTCCGCTGGCAGCACAAAACGGCGCGGTCCAGGTTCGCCTGACCGGAATGATCCAGCAGCGTCTCGAGCAGCTCAATCCGGGCGGCGCGCTCGACACCCGCAGCGGCAGCGAGAGCCTCTCCCCGGACCTCCTGACGCTCTACGGCCGGCGCGGCTTCCGGCCGGTCTGGGTGGGTGAACAGGGCGTCCGCAGCGAAGCCGATACCCTGGTCGCCCAGATCCGCAACGCCGGCGCCCATGCCCTCGATCCAGGACGCTATCATCTCACGGCCCTCGAGGCAGAGCTGCACGAGGCGCGCAGCCGGCTGACCTCCGCGCCCCTCGACCTGGCGCAACTGACCGATCTCGAGCTGCTGCTCAGCGATGCCTATCTGGTGCTGGGCCTGCACCTGGCGGCCGGCCGCTTCAATCCCCATGAGGTGGATGCCGAGTGGTATCTGCACAAGGATGAGGCGGACATGGTTTCCCGCCTCAACGGCGCAGCCGAATCCGGCACCCTGCTCGATGACCTGCGCCACCTGCCGCCGCAGGAGCCGGAATACAGCCGCCTCGTCGAGGCCTACGGCTATTACCGCCAGCTGGCTGCCGAGGGCGGCTGGCCCCTGGTCGCTGAGGGCCGCAAACTGGAGAAGGGGATGTGGGATGAGCGGGTGATGCAGATGCGCGCCCGGCTGCGCGCCACCGCCGATCTCGCGCTCAAGCCCGCACTGGTGGAAGGAACCTTTGATGATGATCTGGAACGGGCGGTGCGCCGTTTTCAGCTGCGCCACGGCCTCGATCCGGACGGCAAGATCGGCAAGAGCACCGTCGCCGAGATGAACATTCCGGTGGCGGAGCGGATCCGCCAGCTCGCCGTCAATCTCGAGCGCTGGCGTTGGCTGCCGCGCAATCCCGGCCACCGCTACATCCGGGTCAATATCGCCGATTTTAACCTGCAGATCTTTGCGGCGGATACGGTGGCGCTGACGATGCGCGTGGTCGTGGGCCGGACCTATCGCCGCACGCCGGTCTTCAGCGACTTGATGACCTATATGGTGGTCAATCCCTACTGGACCGTACCGACGACGATTCTGCTCAACGATATCGTCCCCAAGGCGCGCCGTGATCCCGACTATCTGAAAAAGGAGGGGATCAAGGTGTATGCCGGCTGGAGCGAACAGGCCCCCGAGCTGGATCCGGCCACCATCGACTGGAGCAAGGTCTCGAAAAGCAACTTGCCCTATCGCCTGCGCCAGGATCCCGGTCCCGGCAATTCACTGGGGACGATCAAATTCATGTTCCCCAACCAGTTCGATGTCTATCTCCACGATACGCCGCACCACGAACTCTTCAGCCGCTCGACCCGGGCCTTCAGTTCGGGCTGCATCCGCATCGAAAAGCCGCTGCAGCTGGCCCTCTACCTCCTCGATGACCCGGCCTGGGACGAGGCACGCCTGCGCAAGCTCATCGCCTCGCGCGTCGAGACGGCGCTCATGGTGCCCCGGCCCATCCTGGTGATGCTGGTCTATATGACCGCATGGGTCGATGACAAGGGCCTGGTGCAGTTCCGCCAGGATATCTATCAGCGCGACAAGGCGATCCCGGTACTCAGCGCCGCCGCTCCCGCGGCCGCACAACCGGGAACGCCTTGACGCACCGGTCGGCCTCCTGCAGGCCGTTGCTGCCATCGTAAAGGTCACGCTATGATGAAACGTACCATTCTCCGTACCGCCTGTCTCATTTTCCTGCTTGCCCTGCTGTCCCCCGCCGCCCGCGCCTTTTCACCCGGCACGGCCGGCTTTACCTTGCACTATAAAAAAGAGGTCACCTCTTTCGCCTGGTCGCCCCTCTTTATCCTCCCCGGGGACGAAATCTCGCTGCGCATCGAGGAGAATGCCACGCATCACCTCTTTGCCGTGCAGATCGACAGCGGCGCACTGCGCTTCAAGGGATTGAATACCTGGCTCTATACCGCTCCGGCGGCGCCGGGATTTCACCAGGGCCGGATCATCTGCCTCGACCGCCCGGACACGATGCATCTGCAGATCTTTGTCATGGCGCCGCGCAGCGCCATGAAGGGCGAGAGCATCGACGGCTATCTGATCGGTCATTACCCCGCGGTCGCCCTGCGCGATCTGGATGTCTACCGTCCGCCTGAAGGCTTTATCCGCGTGACCGAGGCCGATCTGGAGCGCCGCCTTACCCCCCATTTCACCCTCGGCCAGTTCGTCTGCAAACAGCATGCCGCCTTCCCCAAATATCTGGTCCTGCAGGAACGCCTGCTCTACAAGCTGGAGTACCTGCTGCAAAAGGCCAATGAAAAGGGCTATGCCTGCGAAACCTTTGCGGTGATGAGCGGCTACCGCACCCCCGCCTACAACCGCCGCATCGGCAACCGCAAATACAGCCAGCACTGCTACGGCGGCGCAGCCGATATCTATATCGATGTCGATCTGGATCAGATCATGGACGATCTGAACAAGGACGGCCGGCGCGATTATGTCGATGCCGGGGTGCTCTTCCAGGTCGCCGAGTGGGTCTCCCGGGCCGAATGGTTCGCCCCCTATATCGGCGGGCTGGCGCGCTACCGCGCCAACCGGCACCACGGCCCCTTTATCCACGTCGATGTCCGCGGCTTCAGCGCCCGCTGGGGGGATTGAGCATCCACCGTCCATAAAAAAAGCCCGACTCTCCGGCAGGAGAGGCGGGCTTTTTGATACAAAGCGCCTGCGATCAGACGATCTTGGGAATGCGCAGTTTCTGGCCCGGATAGATCAGGTCCGGATTCTTGATGACCTCGCGGTTGGCCTCAAAGATGACCGGATATTTCATCGCATTTCCATAAAAAGACTTGGCGATCTTGGAGAGACTGTCGCCCGATTTGACTTCGTAATAGGTGGTCTCCTCGGCGGGAGGAGCCGCCGGAGCCGTCAGATAGACATCATTGACCTTGGCGACCCCCTTGATATTGCCAGCGAGAAGGACCGCCTTTTCCTTGACGGCCTGGGAAGCGGCCTGGCCATAGAGATCGACCACGCCGTCATCGAATTTGACCTGCAAGTTGGTGATCTGGTTTGGCAGTTCGGTGTTGAGGAGAGTAGTGATGGTGGTGGCTTCGTCTTCGCCCTTGCCGAACAGATTGGCTCCAACATTCTTGATAAAATCAATGAGTCCCATGACGCTTCCTCCGGGTTTGAGTCGGTTATTGCATGGATGGTTATGGTAAAGATGCGTGTATTTTTAGTAACACTCTGTTGCGGTGATTTCTTCCCGGCCCCGCGCAGCGGACGGATTCATTTTACTGTTGCTTATCAGCGAAAATCATCGTAAAATAGTTCAACAGCTGTTGGAGAGCAAAGGATCCTGCATGGTTACGCGTTCGCAAAAAGTCCGTCTCGGCGTCTTCCTCACCGTCGCGGTGGTGGCGTTGATCGCCCTGCTCGTCGCCGTCCTCGCCCCGCGTTTCATCCAGGACCGCGAAAGCTACAAGATCGGTTTCAGCGATGTCTCGCTGACCGGCCTGCTCGAGGGCGGGACGGTCAAATATCACGGCCTCAATGTCGGCTTTGTCAGCCGCATCTATATCGATCCCGATAATATCCGCCGGGTCATTGTCGAGGTCAGCCTCGATCCCGCCACCCCGATCAAACGCGACACCGAGGCGGAAATCACCTTTCTCGGCATCACCGGCATCAAGGTGATCGAGCTCCATGCCGGCAGCGACACCTCCGCCTTTTTGCCGCCCGGCGAATTCATCCCGACCGGGCGTTCCATCACCGACGAGATCACCGGCAAAGCCGAGGTCATCGCCGACAAGGCGGAGCGGGTGCTCAACAACATCGCCCTGCTGACGGACGCCGCCAACCGCGCCAAGATTCTCACCCTGGTCGACAACATGAATGCCTCTCTGGCCGAACTCAATGACATCCTGGCCAAGAACAATACCCCCTTCACCCATATCATGGCCGACGGCGAGGAGATCACCGGCGAGCTGAAGGAGAGCGCCGTTTCGGCCAAATTTGCGATGAAGCGCATCCGCGGCTATGCCGAATCCGATTCGGTGCGCGAGATCATCGGCAATCTCGCCCGGCTGTCGCGAACCCTCAAGGATGCCGACCTGCTCAAGATCGTTCAGGATCTCAGCACGACCCTCGACCGTACCAATGCGATGCTCAAGGAGATGGGCCGGCGCTATACCGAAAGCCAGGAGGATGTCACGGCCACCCTCAAGGCGACCCAGGAGACCCTGGATAATCTCAACGAGTTCTCGCGCCAGATCAGCGAAGATCCCTCGATCCTGCTGCGCGGCGGCAAGCCCAAAGGCATCCCGGATTATCAACTGGAGAAATGACATGAGGCGGATGCAACAGATGGCGGTGCTGACTCTGGCCCTGCTGGCGATCCACTGCGGCAGCCGTGCGACCCTGGCGCGCAAATACTATCTCATGGAATCCGATGCCCGCGTCGACACCGGCCTTCTTGCGGTGCCGGAACCCTTTCTGGTCAACGCCTACATCAGCCCGGTGGAGATCGCCGAGCCCTACCGCGGCGTGCGCATCGCGCAGCGCAGCCAGTCCAATGAGCTGGTCTATTACTATTACCACTACTGGGCCGAAAAGCCTGCCGCGATGGCGACGGCGGTCGTCCTCTCCGCCTTTGAGCAGGCGGCGATCTTTAAGAGCTGCACGCCGCAAAACCATACGGCGGCCGACGTGATGATCGTCACCGAGATCGACATCCTCGAACGCCTGCAGGAGAACAAGGCCGAATTTGCCCGCACCGCGGGCCGCTTCCGCATGGTCTATCTGCCCAGCAATACCACCATGCTCAGCTATGCCTTTGACCGGCGCATGCGTCTGCGCAGCGACAAGAGCATGAACGGTTTTGCCGACGCGGTCAGCCGGGCGCTCTTCGCCGAGACCGAGGAGTTTATCTTCCGCGTCGCCGACTATTATCAGTATCCCCCGGAATAATCATGCTGAGGATCCTGCTTACCGGCGCTACCTTGACCCTGGATGGCAGCCTGGACCGGGAGGAGGCCGCCGCAGCTCTGAACGAGATCCGCGCGCGGATCGAGCGCTGGGAGGGGGAGCGGCTGCAGATCGACTGTGCCGGCCTGACGCGCATCGACAGCGCCGGCGTGGCGGCCTTGGACCAGATCCGCCTCGAACTCGAGCGCCGCGGCGCCACCATCGAGCTGCTCCACGTTCCGGCGCAGGTCCACGAGGCGATCCAGCTCTTCTCGGAGCCTGAACTGCCGCCCGCTGCAGCCCCGGTCCGGGAGACCTTTTTCTACCGCGTCGGTGAAGGAGCCCTGAACCTGGCCCGCAGCGCCCGGACGGTCCTTTACCTCATCGCCGACACCGCCTACTTCGCCGTCGTCGGCCTTTTCAACCACAAGGGGATCCGCAAGGGCGAGTTCGTCAACCAGTCCATTCTCATCGGCGTCAACGCCCTGCCGATCGTCGCCCTGATCTCCTTCCTCATCGGTTTCATCATCGCCCTGCAATCGGCGGCACAGCTGCGCCAGTTCGGCGCGGCCATCTATGTCGCCGACCTCATCGCCATCTCGATGACCCGCGAAATGGGGCCCCTGATCACGGCGATCATCTTCGCCGGCCGCAGCGGCTCGGCCATCGCCGCCGAGCTGGCGACGATGATGGTCACCGAGGAGACCGATGCCCTGCGCTCCATGGCCCTCAATCCCACCCGCTACGTCGTCGTGCCCAAGGTCTACGGCATCACCCTGACCATGCCCCTGCTGACGGTGCTGGCCACCATCATCGGCATCGGCGGCGCCATGGTCATCGGCTATACCTACCTGGGCATCGGTCCCAAGCCCTTTTATCAGGAGGTGATGACCGTCCTCTTTTTCCGGGATATCGCCACGGGGCTGGTGAAAAGTGTGGTCTTCGCTCTGATCATCGTGCTGGTTGGCGCCTACTACGGGTTCAGCGCTCGCGGCGGCTCGGAGGATGTCGGCCGGGTAACCACGACCGCTGTGGTGGCCTCGATCTTCTGGGTGATCCTGGCCGACAGCCTCCTCGGATTGATCTTTTATTTCGGACAGGGACTGGAGTACTGAGCGATGGCGCGGGAGATCGTCAGGGTAAAAGGCTTGCATGCCGCCTATGAGGACGAAGAGGTGCTGCGCGATGTTTCGCTGAGCGCCTTCGAAGGCGACGTCACCGTGATCCTCGGCGCCTCCGGCTGCGGCAAAACCACCCTGCTCAAACACCTGATCCGCCTCTATCTGCCCGTCAAGGGCACGATCGAGCTTTTCGGCGAAGAGATCACCGCGATGGACGAGCCCGAGTTCGACGCGCTGCTGCAGCAGGTCGGGGTGCTCTTCCAGAACGGCGCCCTGCTTAACTCGCTCAGCATCGCCGAGAATGTGGCCATCCCGCTCGAGCAGCATACCACCCTGCCGCCGGAGCTGATCGCGCGGCTGGTGCGCACCAAGCTCCGCCTCGTCGAGATGGAGGGCGCCCTCAACAAGCTGCCGGCCGAGCTCTCGGGCGGCATGCGCAAGCGCGCCGCCCTGGCACGGGCGATCATCCTCGACCCGCCCCTGCTCTTTTGCGATGAACCCTCGGCGGGGCTCGATCCCATCACCAGCGCCGGACTCGATTATCTGCTGCTCAAGCTCCGCGATGAGCTGGGGATGAGCATGGTCATCGTCACCCATGTGGTGGCGAGCATCAAGCGTATCGCCGACCGCTGTGTCTTCCTGGACCGTGGCGAGGTGCTCTTCTCCGGCACGGTGCAGGAGGCGGAAGATTCAGGCGTGGAAAAGATCGAGCGTTTTTTCCGGGAAGGGTAAGCCGCCTGCTGCAGCTGTCTATAAAAAAAGCCCCGAGTTCATCGGGGCTTTTTGTTATGTCGCATCTGCTGGCAGAGCCAGCCTGTGCAGGGCGACGCGGATCACGAAACACGGTCCGGATACGCATTCCGCTAGCGGGGGGAGGGAGCGTGGCCCGGGATCATGAGCGAGGTCAGGCGGCGGCACGGGCCGTGCAGCCGGACCGTTATATTTGCGACAAATAGAACAGAACCGGATTTCCTGCGGTCTGCAGACCCACAGCTTTCGTCAGCCGGCCACTCTCCTGGGGCACGGCGCTGTTGGAAAGATAGACCACATCATCATAGGCGACGGGATCGATATAACTGTAAAAGGGCGCCGATTCGCCCGGCTGCAGCCGCCGGCCGGCAATGTCCGCGAAGGCGCGCTGATACTGCACCAGCTGGCCCTCCTTGTAAAAGCAGATCAGCACCGAGGGAAAGGCGATCGGTGCGGTGGAGACATTGCGGATCTGGCCCGAGACCCTGGACCAGCGGCCATAGCGCTCCAGATGCGGACGCAGCACTTCGAGGCCGCCCTTGTCGAGGAGAGGCTTCAGATCGCCGCCGGCATCGTAGGAAATCGTGAAGGCGATGCTGTCAAAGTCCGTGCGGCTGATGATGCTGCTATAATAGTTCTCCGTGCCCGGCCGCATGCCGCTCTGGCCATAGGTGCCGTAATCGCCATAGAGCGCCGTCGTCCCCGCATGCACGCCTTGCCTGTAAAAGTGGCAATCGAGACGCACATAATCGATCAGCTGCCTCCCCGTGTAGAGAATACGCGAGTAGCCCATCAAATAGGAGTCCGAGTAGGGATAGATGCAGAAATCCCGGACGATAAAATCGGGTGTGACCTCGACGTCCCGAACCGAGTAGAGGGCCTGTTCTGCGGCGAAGAGGGGCCCGGCGCAGGCCAGCGCCAGGAGCAGGGCGAATACGGACTTGATCATGCCTTCCTCAATGAACCCATGTCATGGATCAAACAACGGCGTAGTGCAAAGCACAAAAAGCGGTAACAAGGTGTGGCGGGATGAAGCCGGTGCAAGACACGGATGCCCGGAGGTGAATCAATTGCGCCCGCGCAGAGAGCGGCGAAGGTCATGGCAGAATGGCACAGCAAGGCGGTGTGGATCCGCGCGGACGCGTTTGGCTATTACTCTGAGGTGCTGGAGAACTGCGGATGCTGAAATGGTGTCATGGAGGGGGAGAAAACAGCGCACCCGGCTGACCGGGATTGCGCCCTGGTATCATAATCCACCCATCCCCTACCCGTCAATACTTTCTAATTCCCGTCAAACGATTTTTTCTGATGCGAATCTATGAAAGAGATTTAAAAAAGGCAAGGAAAAATATTAATTATTTAATTTTCGTCACCATTGAAATTATGGGACTTGGCCAAAGCGTGAAACCGCGCGGCGACGGCGACAGCACGATTCCGGCGTCAAATTTTCCGGGCGGAAAAGGGTAAATTAACGGCAAATAAAACAGATGGAAAGGTTACTGTGGATAACTCTGAAATCTGGAGTTAGCCTCGAACCGGCCGCTTTTTTTGCCAATATTCATAAATCGCCTGCACGGAGTCCGGCAGCTGACTTTGCATGGCCAGGTCCAGCTCGAAACGTTTTTCGGCGTCGGCTTTCTCCTCGACGTAGAGGGGAGAGAAACGCTCCGGCTCAATAAAATAAAAGATGGGCACCAGCAGCTCCGCCACCAGCTTGTCCTCTTCGTTGAACCAGCGCCCTTCGCTGAATTGCATCCCCTTGGAAAAACCCACACACCAGAGCCCGAGATTCTGCATCCGGGTTTCGGGATCCGCCGCATCGCCCAGCCAGGGCTGGAAGAGACTGTCGGTAATGCGGGCGACGGTGTCGTTGTACAGGCCGAAGAGCGAGAGCACCAGGGTTTCGAGTTCCGCCTGGTCATGCCCGTCCGGCAGCCGGCCGTCGGCGGCGAGAGCGAAAGGGATCCAGCGCTGCGGCGGCAGCTCTTCAGGGCCGACGATCACGGCCGTCATCAATCCATGCGCGGCGGCCAGGGGCGGGGTACTGCCCCCCAGAGCGGCGAGCCGCTGTTCGAGTTCTTCAGGCTTGAGCAAGGTGGGGCTGATGGCCATTTGGGTCTCTCCAAAAAAAAAGGAATGGATCGCGAGATCCATTCCTTTTCGGGATTCAGGTACGGAAGCTCATTCACCACGTTTGCCGAACTGGCTGTCGAGGAACATCAGGGCCTGCGGCGCATTGTTGGCCATCTTGACCATATGCAGCCCTTTGTCCATGTTGCTCTCCTCCTCGACCTGCTCCTTGACGAACCAGTCGAGCATGCCGGAGGTGGCATAATCATTCTCCTTGACGGCCAGCTCCTTCAGACCATGGATCGACTTGGTGACATATTTTTCGTGTTCGAGGGTGAGTTTGAAAATCTCCTCGACATCCTTGTATTGCGCCTGGGGTTTTTCAATGGCCTCGAGCAGGACGCGGCCGCCCTGTTCGTTGATATAGGCGTAGAGCTTCATGGCGTGTCCCATCTCTTCCCGGGCCTGCACTTCGAAAAAGTGCGAAAAACCGTCGAGATATTTCTCTTTGAGGTCCGCGGCCATGGCGAGATAAAAGTAGGCGGAGTACATCTCCTTGTTGATCTGCGTGTTGAGAGCGGCTTCCATTTTTTGGGAAATCATCAGTATCCTCCTTGGCGAAACGTCATAATGCACTCAGTAACAATTCACTACCTTGTAACAAAAGTTCCGCGGAAAAAGTTCCGGACTTTCACAAAAGCGAAATAATCTGGGCGCAGATGATGGTGCAGACCAGCGCGACCGGATAGACGGTGGCATAGGCGACGGCCGGCGCGGCGCTGTCGCTCATCGGATCGAGGGCGCCCAGCCCCGGGGTGCTGGTCATCGCTCCCGTCATCGTGCCGAGGATGGTGAGAATGTTAATCCGAAGCAGGCCATAGCCCACGGTCATGCCGGCGATCATCGGCAGCAGGGTGATGGCCGCGCCGATGAGAAAGATGCGCGCACCGTATTGCCCGATCGCCGTGGTGATATGGGCGCCGGCCTCGGTGCCCACCGCGGCGAGAAAGAGGAGCAGGCCGAGCTGGCGCAGCACCTGATTGGCTGTCCCGGAGAGGCTCCAGATGACCGGGCCGGTCTTGCCGATGCGGCTGAGCAGCAGGGTGACGGCGAGCACCCCGCCGGTCAATCCCAGACTGAATTCCATCCCCCCCGGCAGCGGTATCGGCACCTTGCCGAGCAGGACGCCGGCGACGATGCCGAGCGCGATGGGGAGAAAATCGGCCTCGGATATGCGCTTGTCGTCGTTGCCGAGCAGCTTGACCACCTGATGCATGTTATCGGAATCGCAGGCCACCAGCAGCTTGTCGCCGAACCGCAGCACGCTGCCGCGCCGCGGCGCGATGTCGACATCGCCGCGGCGGATGCGCGTGATGTTGGCGTTGTAATTGGTATGCAGGTGCAGGGTGGCCAGATTCTGGCCGACTACCGCCCGGTTGGTCACCAGGATCCACTGGACTTCATAGCCCTTGGCCAGGGGGATCTCGCGGTCGGTCTCCGGGCCGATGAGCAGCCGGGTCTTCTCGAGCGCTTCTGTCGTGCCCACCGCCTTGACCAGATCGCCGAGATGCAGGCGCGTCTCGGGTGCCGGCGTGACCGCTACGCCCTGGTGCATCACCCGCGAGATCGTCGCCTCGGTCATCGAGCGGATCGTCAAGGCGCCCAGGGGCTGGCCATCCATGTTGGCATTCTCGACGACAAAATTGCGGTTGAGAATTTCCGGATGGGCGGTAAAGGCCTCGGCAGCATAGTCGCGGGCGGCGCGGGTGAGATCGGCGCGCAGCAGACGCGGCATCAGACGCACAAAGAGAATTACGCCGATCACGCCGAAGGGATAGGCAACGCCATAGCCGATCGAGGCGAGCGGCGATCGCGCCGCCTCGATCGCGGCCGCCAGACCGGGCGTGCTGGTGAGCGCGCCGGTGAAAAGGCCGCTGGCCATCTTGAAATCGACATCAAAGGCATACGCCAGGGCCACCGTGACCCCGGCCCCGGTGACGACGATCAGGACCGTCGTCAGTACCAGCTGCAGGCCGCGCCGCTGAAAGGATTCGAAAAAACCCGGACCGGCGGAAATACCGATGGTGAAGATGAAAAGCAGCAGGCTGACATTCTGGAAATCGGCCGGAACGCGATAGCCATAGTGGCCGAAGATCAGCGCCACGAAAATCACCGCCGAGACGTCCAGCGAGATGCCCTTGATCTGAAAGCGGCCGAGGATGATACCCAGGGCGACGATGAAAAAGAGAATAAAGGTGCCGGATTGGAACAGGCCTGTCATACAAGTTCTCCGTAAAGGGAGAAAATTTAGACAATTTCGGACAAATATCAAAATTATTTTGCCAATGGAGGGTCAATTTTCTATATTAAAAGTGCATGAATCCGCAGATCCCTCTGGAAAGGATATCCCCGATGTCGCGTTGGCTTCCCGCCTGGGCGCTGCGCCAGGCCCTGCTGCTGCTGCTCGCCGCCGGACTGACCGGCCTGGTGGCCAATCACCTCAACCCGAGCGGTGTTGCGCTCCGGCCGGCCGGTGCGGCCATAGCCGGCATTGCCGCCTGGGAGGAGAGCGAGAGGGCGGAGCAGCCCCGCCCCATCAGCCTGGCGCAGCTGCAGCTGCTGCTCGGGCGCGAGGCGGCACTGCTGCTCGACGCGCGCAGCCGTGACGAGTACCGGGCCGGCCATCTGCCTGGGGCGGTCAGCCTGCCCTACGAGAACTGGAACGCAGAGATGGCGCAGGTCGACCAGCTGCCGCACGACCGCTGGCTGGTCTGCTATTGCGACGGCGGCGGCTGCGAACTCTCTGAACATCTGGGGCTGGAGCTGGTCGGACGGGGATTCAAAAAAGTGGCGGTCTACCGCGGCGGGATCGAGGAGTGGCAGCAGCTCCATCCCCTGGCGCAGGAGGCTTCCCATGAGTGATCCAGCCGGCAACCGCCTCGCCACCCTGCTGCGCCTGGGACTGGCGGTGGTCTTTATCTATGCCAGCCTCGACAAGATCGCCCATCCGGCCGCTTTCGCCGCCGCCATCGGCCACTATCAGCTCCTGCCCGGCTTCCTCGCCGCCCTGCTCGCTGCCATCCTCCCCTGGCTCGAACTCGGCTGCGGCCTGGCGCTCCTCCTCAACCGCGGCATGGCCGGCGCAACCCTGCTCGCCGCCGGGATGAACCTGGTCTTCATCCTCGCCATCACGACGGCGCTGGCCCGGGGACTCGATATCTCCTGCGGCTGTTTCTCCACCTCCGACGCGGGCAGCCGCGTCGGGGTGACGCGTCTGCTCGAAGACCTCGTGCTGCTGCTCGCCGCCGGCTGGCTCTACCTGCGCGCCATCGCAGCGCCGCGGCCGGATTTCGCCTGAGCCGGTGCCAGCGCACCGGCTCTCCAGGTGAACCGGCTATCCCTCAAACCACAACCAACTGCATGTAATCGCGGATCGTGAGCGGCCGGGTGCCCAGCTCCCAGGTCGCTTCGATCAGCCGCTGCCGCTGCTCCGCTCCCATCACCGCCTCCGCATTGGCCGCAAATTTGGCGATCACCTCCGCGTCGCTCATCGGGTTCTCCGGGCTGCCCTTGGCATGATCCACCTGGGCGGTATGCGTCCGCCCGGCGGTATCGGTGATCTCGACGATCGCCCGTTTGGTCCCCGGGAAAAGCCGGTCAATCTCCGCATCCGCCACCACCTTGATCTTGCCCAGCATGCTCCAGATACGCGGATCGGCAAGCTTGTCCTCGTCGAAGGAGGAGGGTAGGACATGACCATCGACCAGAGCTGCAGCGATGCAGTAGGGGAGACTGTGGTCGGCGGTCTCCTTGGTCGTCGGCTTGTACTTGCTGGGATCGGAGAGGATGTCCGCGCCGCGGGTGGTGGTCCGCACCAGGACGCGAGCGATCGTGGCCTCGGTCAGGTGCTGCTGTTCGCGCAGCTGCAGCGCCGCGGAGATCGGCTGATGGGTGAGGGCCTCGGTGGGGAAAGGTTTGTAGCCGCATTCGGTGATGAGCCACTTCTCGCCCAGGCCGTCAAGCAGCGCCTCGGTCGACCACTGGACGTTGTGAAGGACGTGATAGAGCCCCTCCTTGCCCTCGATCACCTCGACCGGTCCGGTGTAATTCTCGCTCGCCAGCAGGGCGGCCGCCACGCCGGCTTCGGTGGCCATGGGATCGGCGGTATTCTTCATATTGGTGAGATGTCCGGCGACGACACCACCGAGGGTGAAATGGCTCGAGCCGCTGATGCCGGCGGCGGCGACGGTCTGCTCCTCGCTCAACCGGAGCAGGCGCGCGGCGACGAAGGGGGAGACGAACTGGGTGAGGGTGGCGTGATGCCAGCCCACCTCGCGCACCCCGGGCGTTGCCGCCAGACACCAGCGCATCTCCAGCTCGTAGGCGATGAGGATGCCGGCGATGAGGTCGCGGACATCGCCGCCGGCCTTTTCGCCGGCCGCCAGGGCCGCGGGGATGAGGTCGGAGGGATGGCTCGGGTCCTGCTTCCAGTAAATGTCGTTATAATCGATGGCGCGGATCAGCAGGCTGTTCATCAGGGCGGCGTTGGGGGCATTGGTGCGCAGACCGCTGCCGATGACCGTGGCGTCCGGCACCCCGCCCAGCTTTTCGATATAGCGGTGCGCCGCGGCCATGTCCTCGTTGTGCAGGGCCGCAAGGGCGCAACCGAAACTGTCGAGCAGAAAGCGCCGCGCCTCCTTGCGGGCGGGCTCGGGGATGGCGTCATACTGCAGGGAAAGGGCGAAACGGGCCATTTGTCGCGTAATGCTCATGGGGGGCTCTCCTTGTACAATGGAAGGTGGCGTCATTCAGGCAGGCTAATTTAATAAAGCTGCGGGAGAAAGCAAAGGAAATCGGCGCCGCCGCCCCCTCTTGCGCCCACCCGAGGGCTGCGTCAGCGCGCCGCTCTTCTGGTTCCAACCCGCCTGCCGCCCCCGCCCCCTCTCGCGCCCACCCGAGGGCTGCGTCAGCGCGCCGCTCTTCTGGTTCCCACCCGCCTGCCGCTCCCGCCCCCTCTCGCGCCCACCCGCCCGCTCTGCTCCGGCGCCCCCGCCCCCTCTGGCGCCCACCCGAGGGCTGCGTCAAAGTACCGGCTTGCGCGCCAGCAGCACCGTATTCGCCGATTGGGCCGCTGAATAGGCGTTCCGCTGCAGATCGCCATAGATCTCGAGGTCGCTGAATCCGGCCCCGCGCAGCGCCGCTTCCACCTCCGGCCGCCGCCAGGGATAGAGCGGCACGCTCTGCAGGCGGTGTCCGGGCGGCTGTTGCGCCCAGTCGATCTCGAGGATATTGAAGCGCAGCAGAGGTTCGCCGAAATCGTAAAAGCGGATGAATTCGCGCTCGCCCTCGCGGCTGAGAGCGACGACCCGCCGCTGCCAGGCCAGGACCGGCTCGTAATTGATGAGCTGGAGGAGCAAACGGCCGCCGGGCGCCAGCAGGCGGTGAAATCCGCTCAGGGCAGCGGCGAGCGCGCCGGCGTCGAGCAGATGCGGCAGCGAATTGCCGAGGCAGAGCACCAGATCATAAGCAGGATCGACCACCTGGTCGAGACGCTCCATGGCGGCCTCGACCCAGTGTGCGGTCACCCCCTCCGCCGCGGCATGCCGGCGCGCTTGCGCCAGCATTTCCGGCGAGAGATCGGCACCGGTTACCGCCACCCCCAGCTGCGCCAGGGCGATGGCGTGCAGCCCGGTGCCGCAGGCGGCATCGAGGGCGCGCGTAAAGCCGAGCCGTTCCTGCCAGCGCGCCAGCATCGCCCGTTCACCCGGCAGGCGCGCGCCAAATCGCGTCATCGTGTCATACTGCGCCGCCATCTCCCGGTAGAATGCGGCGGCGTCACGGCCGCTGACCGGATCGCTCTCGCTCCCCTGCCCGCTCCGGTTCCCCTGCCCGCTCTCGCTCCCCTGCCCGCTCCGGCTCCCCCGCCCCTTCTCGCGCCCACCCGCCAGCTTATTCTTCTCGCCGAGGCTCACAGACGCTCCTTTCCTGTTCCGTCAAATGTTGCAGAAATAGTTGCGGAAGAGGTCCGCCTCCTCCCGCAGGGTCCAGACCGCAAAGCCTTTCTTGCCCACAGCCTCGAGCAGCGGCGCGGGCAGAAAGGGGGTGGTCAGCTCATAGATCCCCTGCGGCGGCAGGGTCTGGATCTCGTGCAACACCTGGTTGAGGGGGTGCTCTCCAGCCGCCAGCAGCGGACGGGCATCGAGGCGCTGGGCGATCCGTTCCACCGCGAACCAGGCAGGGCGATCGTCCGATGCGGCGCTCCCGCCAAATTGGCCGGTCTCCTGGCCCACCGCCGCGCGCAGGGTGTTGATCAGCTCGGCCAGAGGCACCTGGCCCACCTGCGCCACCTGGCGCAAGGTGGCGATCCGGGCGATGGTGGCCCGCAGCACGGGATTGCGCAGCTTGGCATACTGCGGCGACAGCGACAACAGCTTTTCCTCGAGCGCGGGCCAGGCCTCGAGCAGGTCATGCAGCTTGGTTTCCGGAGTGATGGTCAGACTCATGGTTTACTCCCTGGCATTACTGAGCAAGCGCTGGTCGCCCGTCAGCTGCCGTTTTTCGGTGAGGTCCTGGGTCACCTCCAGGGTGCCGAGATAGTCGCCCGCCGCAGTACGCAGGGCGAAATATTCGATGTGGATGAACTTGCCGCCCATGGTAATCCAGAAGGGCGCCCGGCTCTGCCGGCCGCTGCGGAAATCGTCGAGGATCTGCTGTACGATATACATCGATTTCGGGGGATGACAGAGCTGCACCTTGCGCCCGATCACGGCGAGGTTGCGCTCGAAAACCCGCTCGCGGCCCTCGGAGTAAAAGCGCACGGTATCATCGGCATCGACAAAGGTGACGTCAAAGGGCAGGGCGTTCATCACCGCAGTGAGCTCCTCCAGCGAAAAGCTTCCGGTGGGCAGCTGGATCCGCCCGGCGAGGGGTGTGCCCGGGGCCGTCGCGGCCGTCTCCTCGGTACCTTCTGCTGCGAGAGCCTGCGGCGCCGGCGTCCAGACCGCCGTCGGAGCGAAGAGACAATAGCCGATCTCCGCCGTGCCGGCCAGGATCCGCGCCCACTCGCCTTCACTGAGACTGTCGAGACACATCGGGAAGAGGATCTGCTCCTCCTTGTAGATCATCTCCTCGACCGCTTCGGCCGCTTGCCGGAGCAGCAGGTCGATGGTGCCGGCCAGCGCCTCCTGGTCCGCTTCCGTGAGGGCCTGCAGAGCCTCACGGGCGGCCTTGAGCAGGGCGCGCGCCTCGTCATGCTTGCCCCACATCACCGTCGGCGGACCGGTGATCCCCTTCTTTTCGAGGATGGGGAAGAGGAGATACTCCTTGCGGCGGTAGTGCTTGTCCACCTCGGCGAGGGCATTGAAATGGCCGATCATCTCAAAGACGAGATCGCTGGAGAACTCCGCCCCAGCGCGGGTGAAGAGGCCCTCGAGGGCGGCCACCTCCAGCTGCAGGGCGCGGTTCTCCTGGATGAAGGTGTGCACCGGATGGCCTGCCGGCGCAGTCCGCGCGCCGCTGTGGTCGATCTGACCCTTGAGAACGGCGCCATGGACATCGCAGAGCTTGAGGACCTCCTCGGTCGGCAGCCCTTCGGCGATCAGTTCCTGCTCGACCGCGACCACATCTTCATAGGGTACCTGGCCCATCAACTCGGCGAGCTGCTTGCGCACCGCCTCGGGCGCCACCCCCTTGTGCAGCTGCAGGATCATATGTTTGAGCAGCTCTTTGCGCTGCCGGTCGTTGGCGGTCAATTCACTCATGGTGGGCTCCTTTTATCGTTTAATTTTGTGCAGGGATGACGGATGCCGGCTGTCCGGGAGCCGAGGTCGAGGGCCCGGACGCAGCCGGTGGCGGTGTCTGGCCGCGGAAATGGTTGTACACCGGACTGTTGATGTTGCGGATATGCTGACGGTACTCCTCAGCCGAGATTGAGCTGTGCCAGCGGCCCGCCATGCAGGCGGCGCCGATGCCAGCCGCGAAGAGCAGAAGCAGAACAAGAGGATACCATGAACGCGGCAAGATCCCCCGGCGCTCCGTCACCGACAGCTGCAGGGTCTGCTTGACGGGGCAGGCGTCGACGCACTGCAGACAAGCGTTGCATTCGTCGGACCAGACCGTGCGGGCCTTGTCGACCTTGATGCTGGCCGGGCAGACCCGGGTGCATTTGCCGCAGTCGATACAGCGTGTGGCACTGCGATGGATCTTGAGCGGGCTGAGCCAGCTCAGCAGCCCCAGAAGGGCGCCATAGGGACAGAGGTAGCGGCACCAGAAGTGGCGCACCAGGATGGAGAGCAGCACCAGCGCGGCGAGCACCTTGAGGGTGACGGCCGAGGCCTGGGCGAAAAAGAGATACATCTTGATATCCGCAGCGCGGTTGTAGGGGGTGTCGAGAAAAGCTGCCAGGGCGTTCGTGTCCATGCCCCAAAAGATGGCATAGGCAAAAAAGCCGAGGAGGAGGTATTTCACCCCGCGCAAAGGATAGTCGAGCCACCGCGGCAGCCGGCGGGGACGGCCAAAGATCCAGAGATGGATCCTGGCCAGATACTCCGAGAGCAGGCCGAAGGGGCAGACCCAACCGCAAAAGCCCTTCTTGAGCACCACCGCCGTGGCGGCGATGATCAGCAGCAGCACCAGACTGGCAGGGTGGATAGCGGTAAAGTGGCCGGTCAGCAGCCAGTACTTGAGGCTGATCAGGGCGCTGATCGGGAGAAAGGCCTCGACACCGGGCGGCCGCGAAAGGGTGACGGGACCGCTGCCACCCGCCTGACGCACAAACAGAATGAACTGGAGGCCGATCGCGAGGATCAGCAGCACAAAGCCCCATTGGACCAGTTTGCGGCCGGACTGGGTGCCCGCCAGGGCTCTTATTTTTCGCAAACGCAGCATGCCTGATCTTTCACTTTATGTTTGCCTGGTTCAACCAACC
>Ga0116170_10002204_pt1 | contig 19013 bp, 14 predicted proteins | sample AD_JPNHW1_MetaG_FD_89797 | JGI IMG/M metagenome (GOLD analysis project Ga0116170, IMG submission 89797) | Active sludge microbial communities of municipal wastewater-treating anaerobic digesters from Japan - AD_JPNHW1_MetaG | ecosystem: Engineered > Bioreactor > Anaerobic > Digestate | place...
ATCGAGAAGAATATTCATTTCAACTCTCCTCCGGGGAGTAATGGCGAAAAGGATTTCAGAAACGTCATGAAGAAGATGCTGCCTTCCAAGGATGGCACGAGCCTTCCCTCTTCCATGGCTGTTGGCGATTACATCATTGTGCAGGAGGGATGGAAGCTGGCGAATGTTTATGACAAGACCCAACTGGCTGCCGTCGCTTTCGTTCAGAATAAGACCACCAAAGAGATCCATCAGTCGGTGAACAGTTCCACCAGCCCGGTCGTGCTGCCTTATGCCAACGACCTGCAGATGATGGATGTCGCTGATTTTTCACCGACCAACTGTTCCGGTACGTTAGCGCCGCGCATCACGATCCGCAACAACGGAAACAACACCGTCACCTCCTTCTCGGTGAAATACCGCATCAACGACGAGCCCGAAATGGTTTATTCATGGACCGGTTCTATCAGCAGTTTACAGAAAGCCGTTATTGATCTTCCGGCCTATACCTTCACTCCGGTAGCGGAGAATATCCTGAAGGTTTATGCCACCGATCCGAATGCCGTTCCTGATGAATACATGAAGAACGACACGCTGACGTACACCATTGATGCCGCGCCGGTGACTTCGAACCAGATCTTCGTGTATGTCAAGACCGACAACACACCGCAGGAAAACACCTGGGACATCCGCAACTCATCGGGGACCATCATCGCCACGGGCGGCCCGTATGCCAATGCCACCACGTTGTATAAAGACACGGTCGATCTTCCTTCGTACGACTGCTATACCTTCACGATTTACGATGCAGGCGGTAATGGTCTGTGCTGCGTCAACGGATCAGGGTTGTATTTCCTGGTCGACAACCAGAATACAGCCATCATCACCGGGAATTCATTTGGCGCCGAAGAATTCTGTGAATTCAGCTATGCCGAGCCGCAAGGCATCCCGACACTGAAGAGCGCCGGTTCGCTTACGGTAGCTCCGAATCCTTCTTCGGGCAATGGCCGCGCGATCCTTGAACTCAACGACCCGTCGGAAGTCAGCGCCATGTTGCTGAATCCGTTGGGGAAGATCGTGAAGAATTATCATCCGGGCCTGCTGTTCCCCGGCGAACAGTCCTTCAGCTTGGAAAGCGAAGACCTGGCTCCCGGGATGTACCTTCTCCGGGTAATGGTTGGCAAGCAAGTGATGAGCGCGAAAGTCTCCATCACCAAATAGTTCCGGAAGGTCACTTCCGGTTATGCGGAATCCTGATCTCCAGGGCTCCGACACCATATTTCGCCATAGGGGCATCGATGACATCGATGCCCTTATAGTTTGTAAGGAGGTTGAAGATCGCGTTGCGCAGCACCCCGTTCCCGACGCCGTGGATCACGGTAAGTTTTAGAAACCCTTCGGAGATAGCGCTGTCGAGGCATTTCAGAAAATAGTCTTTCTGATACTCAAGGATCTCAGATTTCTCAAGATTGACCGGATCTTCCATGAGTTCATGGATATGCAGATCCACCTCCGCTTCCCGAGGGGCTGTTTGGTGCTTTCTGATCAGGGGCGCTTCGCCGGTAGCGGGTTTTGCCGGTCCATGGTCCTCGGTGGTTTCTTTTTCCTGTTTCCGGAGGTACTGATCCAGGGATACGATCCGGATGACAATTCCTTTCCCGCTGATGAGGGAGGAAGTCCGGTAATTCCCTTCCTTGAAGAATTTCTTTCCTTCAACGCGGAACTCTGAATTGAACGGCGGCAATACTTCCGGGCATTGGGTCTTGTGGAAGAGAAATTGAAGGCTGCCATCCGACCATCTGGTCAGGTCTTCGCGGTTGACGGTAGCCAGCAACAACTTGGAATCTGCGAACACAGATCCGTAATCCACTCCTTCGTAATGACCTGTCGCGGTTTTATGGAACAGGTTATACAATACATCGTACGATGAGTTGTTGATCAGGTATACATCCATGAAGCCTGTCATCAGCCATTTCTGGTCCTGCGGCACGAAGGCCAGGTAAATATCTTCGGAAGTACGGGAAGAAGTGATGGCAAACGAATTGGCCGACAACCGCTCTTCCGTTGCAGCTGTTTCCGCTTTTTCCTCCGCCACTTTTTCCGGCGTTTTAAAATGTTCGGCAAAGAACCTTCCGCCGGCGTCGGTCGGATCGATCCGGAGAAGTTCAGTCACCAGGACAGGGATTTCGAACCCGTCTTCGTCGGCCACGCAAACCATCTTCGGATCGATGATTTTCACCACTACTCCACCACCTTTCTGATTGAGAAACTTGACTTTATCTCCGATTTTTAATTCTATCATCTTATAAATCATTTATTGTTAGCAACTTCTGCAAAGATAGGTTACCGTCTGCGATTTTTTGGTCTATTTTTGGTCATTATTCACAAAAAACATGCCTTATGAGAAAATTTACAGGAATGTTCTTTTTATTGCTATTTACTGCGCCCACGATCTTTGGTGGCGGGTACCAGGTGGGCCTCCACGGTGCGAAGAACATCGGGATGGGGCTGATCGGGACCTCCCTGAGTGATGATGCGAGCGCTTACTTTTACAACCCTGCAGGCGGTGTTTTCATCAAAGACCGTTTCAGCTTCTGCGGGGGCGGGACCTTGCTGATGGCCCGTACGACCTATCAGGCATCGGATATGGCCTATCAGACCAGCATTGACCCTGGGATCAGCACTCCCTTTTATTTCTATGCCGCCTTCAAGCCTTTTGAAGACCTGAGCATCGGGCTGGCCGTCAACACCCCATACGGGAACAAGATCGTGTGGGGCGACGACTGGAAAGGCCGGTACCTGATTCAGGACATCTCCTTTAAGGCCATCACCATACAGCCATCCTTTTCCTATCGTTTCAATGATGTATTCAGCGCCGGTATCGGAATGGTGATGACAAACGGAAATGTAGAACTGAACAAAGCCATTCCTGTTGATGGTGAAGAAGAAGAAGGGCAACTGAATATCTCCGGGAGCGCCTATAACGTAGGGGTTAATGTCGGTGTGATGGTAAGACCTTTTAAGGGAATGAGCCTCGGGCTTGATTACCGTTCAAAGATCAATATGTTCGTGGATGACGGTGACGCTGTTTTCACGGTTCCTGCTTCCCTGCAGACCAGTTTCCCGCCGAACAACCAAGTCTCCGTGAGCCTCCCGCTCCCGGCCAACCTCGATTTCGGCGCCAGCTACCAGATCAACGACAAATGGATGGTAGGGTTAAACCTGTGCTATGTTTTCTGGAGCACCTATGATTCTCTTACGTTTGGCTTCGCCACCACCACTTCCGTAGTCAAAGAGACCACCACTCCCACCCTGTATAAAGACCATCTGATCACGAGGATCGGTGCACAATACCAGCTCAATGACCGGATCACCCTCCGTGCAGGCGCCTATTACGATCCTTCGCCTGTCTCCGACGATTACCTGCATCCGCAAACGCCCAGTTTGGATGAGATCGGCCTCACCTGTGGACTCTCTGTCGTTCCCGTGAAGAACCTCAGCATCGACCTCTCTTTCCTTTTCCTCAAAGGGTTTGAGCGGGAAGGGACCTACCTGCCCGATAACTTCTCGGGGAAGTACAAGACCAACGTTTACGCTCCGGGTATCGGCCTTACATACAGTTTCTAACTTAAAACCGTTCATCCATGAAAAAGATATTTTTCCTATTTATTTCGTTAGCGTTTCTGGCTTCATGCGATCCGGAGATCGATGAGTTCAAAGCCGCGCCCGGCAATGCCGATTTCACCCGTTTCATTGTAGTAGGTCATTCCATCCCGGCCGGGTATGCCAATGGAGCATTGTATACATCGGGACAGGAAAACTCCGTTTCGAACATTCTGTCAAAACAACTAATGACTGTTGGCGCTTCCGCGCTGATTCAGCCGATGGTCACCAGCGAATACGGTGTTTATTCCGGAAAACGGAAGCTCGGTTATACCACCAATTGTGCCGGAGTCACCAGCCTGGGCGTTGTCCCGGATGAAGGGCCGCTGGAAGCATTGGCTCCCGTAGGATATTCCGTCACCAACCTGTCGGTGCCCGGCCTGAAATCATGGCACGCGCTGTTCCCGCACATGGGCGACTTCGATTACCTGGCCTATGGAGCTGCCAATCCCTATTACTGCCGGTTCGCAACCAATCCGGCCAACCGTCTCATCGACGAGATCCCGCCGCTGGATCCGACCTTCTTCCTGCTGTGGCTCGGCGATAACGACATTCTTTCGTATGCCACCTCGGGCGCCGAATCCGATTCCATCACCCCGGTAGCCTTATTCCGGCAGGCGATGGAAGCCATCGTGCAAACCCTTACCGCTAACGGAGCCAAGGGTGTCATCTCCACGGTGACCGATGTCACCACCAGTCCTTTCTTCACCACCATTCCGTACAACGGGCTCGTGCTGACGCAGGGGCAGGCTGATTCCATTAATATCGCCATGACCATGTTCGGGTTGCCTTTCCGTTACATAGCCGGGGCGAATCCTTTCCTGATCAGTGATCCGGCATCGACACATCCTTATTTCAAAGTCAGGCAGATGACCCCCGGCGAGATCGTCCTGCTCACCGTACCGCAGGATTCACTCCGTTGTGCCGGTTGGGGGATCCTCAATCCCAACACCTATATGCCTACTCCCATCCCCGATCAGTATATCCTGACGGAGGATGAGGTCGCTGAGATCCAGTCAGCAACCACCCAGTACAACGCGATCATCCGGGAGTTGGCTTCCACGTATGGGCTGGCTGTCGTCGACATGGACCAGCGTTTAAAGGAGTTGAAGTCGGGCATGATGTGGGACGGAGTGACCCTGAGCACGACCTTCGTCACCGGCGGAGTTTTCTCCTGCGACGGCATCCATCTCACGCCACGCGGCAATGCCATGGCAGCAAATTTCATCATTGACGCCATCAACAATTATTACGGAAGCGTCATCCCGCACGCGAACACGAACAGCTATCCGGGGCTGGTTTACCCGTAACCCGGTTCAGTAAGAAAATCAGCAAGAAGAAGCAGGGGTCAGAAATGGTCCCTGCTTTTTTTCAGGAAAACCATCATCGACTGGATAGCGCGACCCCGGTGACTGATATGGTCTTTTTTGTCCGCCGACATCTGGGCGAAAGAAATCGCGTATCCGTCCGGTTGAAACACCGGATCGTATCCAAACCCGCCTTCGCCGACCGGTTCTTCCAAGATTTTACCGTCCACGTTTCCGTCGAAAAAGTATTCTTTTCCGCCCAGGATAAGACATATCACACACCGAAACCGGGCAGACCGGTGTGTCTGGCCTTTCATTTCGTCCAAAACCTTCCGGATGTTATCGGCAAAATTACAGGCTTCCCCTGCATAGCGGGCGGAATAGACTCCCGGACGGCCGTCCAGGGCATCGATTTCCAGTCCGGTATCATCGGCAAAACAATCCTTGCCTGTCCGTTCATACACAAAGCGGGCTTTTTGTGCCGCGTTCCCTTCCAGGGTATCGGAGGTCTCGGGGATATCGCCTTCCAGATTTACCTCCGCCAGGCTGCGGACGACGAATTTCCCATCGACGATATTATTGATCTCACGTAGTTTATGTCGGTTATTGGTAGCAAAGAGCAGTTCCATGTATTATGATTTTGTGATCGTTTCTTCGAGGAGGCGGGTAATGAGTTCGGTAAAGCTCCATCCATAGGCGTTAGCCATTTTAGGCACGATGCTGGCTTCTGAGAGGCCGGGAACGGTATTCACTTCCAGGAACCAGAAAGTGTCTCCGGAGAGGATATAATCGAATCTGACGACCCCTTTGCAGTTCAGCCGTTCGAACAGCATGGAGGAGATATTCCGGCAGTGAAGGCTCATTTCTTCGGATATTTCGGCCGGGACGACCTCTTTGGCCAGCCCGTTGGTATACTTGGCTTCATAGTCGAAGAAATCCTTGGAAGAGATTATTTCCGTGACCGGGAGGGCGATCACGTTTCCCTGTGTACGGATGACCCCGCAGGTAAGCTCCCGGCCCGGGATGAATTCCTCGGCCAGCACCTGATCGTCTTCAGCGAAAGCTTTTTCGATAGCTGCCGCCAGATCTTCCGGCCTTTTGACTTTCGACATTCCCACGCTTGATCCGCCGTTATTGGGTTTCACGAAGCAAGGCAGCTTGATGCCATCCAGCACCTTTTTTACCGGATCGATATCGCGACGGAACAAATGGACCGATGAAGCCACGGGCACGTCATAGGAAGCAACAACAGCCTTGCAGTAGGCTTTGTTGAAGGTCAGCGCTGACGTCATCAGATCGCAGGAAGTATAGGGGATCTTCATCAGATCGAAATAACCCTGAAGGAGCCCGTTTTCGCCCGGTGTCCCGTGTATCGCGTTAAACACGGCATCGAAAGTGATCTTTTTCCCGCCGGGATGGATGGAGAAATCGTTCCGGTCGACCGGGATCCGGACGGATTCTCCGAGATACGTCCAATGGTCTCCTTTGATTTCAATAAGGTATGGAGTAAACCTGGTATGGTCGATATTTTTTTCAACCTGGCGTCCGCTTCCGATAGAGATCTCATATTCGCCGGAATCGCCTCCAGCCACAATAGCAATATTTAGCATAATCCTGTTTTTAACAGGTCAAAATTAGTATAAAATGAAGTGCCGTTGCAGGTATCCCTATTTTTCCGTATGTTTGCCGTAAAGTATGTAAGATACAATAAGAACAGGGTTTTTAGGTTATTTAATAAACAATCCGGATGGATTTTTTCAGATTTATTTTTAGTAAACGATTCCTGAAACACTTGGGATGGATGGCTGTTGTATCGACCATCCTGATCATTGCCTTCTCTATCTGGCTGGGTTTGTACACGGGGCATAAGAGATATATTGTTGTTCCCGACCTGATCGGCAAATTACTTCAGAATGTAAAAGAAAACGATGAATTCAGTGATTTCCAGTTTATTGTAGTTGATTCCGTGTATGAATCAGGGATGACGCCCGGCACCATCATCAACCAGGAACCGGCAAAGAATTCCAATGTAAAGCACAACCGGAAGATCTATCTGACCATCATCTCTTCGATGCCGGACATGGTGAAGATGCCCGATCTGAAATTTCTGACGCTCCGCCAGGCCACCTCGATGCTTGAAAGTTACGGTCTGAAGCTGGGCACGATCTCTTATACCCGTTCCTTTGACGAGGATGCGGTCCAGGCCCAGTATTTCGAAGGGAAGCCGGTGAAGCCTGAAGCCAAATTGTACAAAGGTTCCATCATTGATCTCGTGGTAGGCCTGGGATCGCGTGGAACACAGAATTCGGCTGACACCCTCGGGGGAGATGACGCGGATGATGAATCTGACACCCTGGTTGACGAACTTTAGTCATGTTGCATATGAGGATATATTTGACATTGATCGCATGCCTGATCGCCGGGAGCGTAGCTTCCCAGGAGATCCTTACCGGTCTCGAGTATAACCCGGCCGTACAAGCCAAGGCCCTCGAAGTACGGCAAAACATCGATCTGAAATCCGGCGCTGATACCATTCCCATCACTCTTCCCTTTTTTGATGATTTCCGTGCAGCTACCGTGTTTCCTTCCACTGAACGATGGATCGACCGGTTTGCCTTTGTCAATAACAGCTACCCCCTCTACCCCATCAACACCGGAGTAGCGACCATGGATGCCATCAACGATACAGGGCGTATGTACCCGACTGCTGTCCCAGGCCCGGAGGCCTTCATCGCCGATTACCTGACCTCGCGGTATATCCGGCTCGATTCCTTGTTCTCGCCTGTCCCCCGGAAACTGACCCCCGCCGATTCCGTATGGATGAGTTTCTGGTACCAGCCACAGGGCAGAGGCAAAGCGCCACAGACCGGCGACTCCCTCGTCCTTCAATTCCTGATCGAGCCCGCCCACGACAGTATTGCCCCCGATACGGTGATCACCATCCCCGATCTCTGGGAGACCATCTGGTCTACCAGGGGTATGCCGCTGGATACATTCTATCTCAATAATCACAGCTATTTCAAGCAGGTCATGATCCCGGTCACCGATGCAGAAAAATTCTTCAAACCCACGTTCCGGTTCCGGTTCTATAATTATGTCAGTCTGGCGGGCGAAGGAGAACCCAGCTGGCAAGGCAACTGTGACCAGTGGAATATCGACGAAGTTCGTCTGGACTGCGACCGGACATGGCATGACACCATCCGTCCCGAACTCACTTTCATCGAATCTGTGCCTTCCCTCCTGCAGCAATACACTGCCATGCCATACACACAATACTGCGACAACCCGACCAACGAGATCAAAGACACGCTGGATATGCTGATGGCTAACCGGGACGTGGTCGTTCACACCGCTTCTTACAAGTACACCCTGACCGGGCAGGGAGGAGCTTTCAACAAGACTTATGACGGAGGTCTTGAAGACCTGAATTCCTTCTTCACCTCTAATTACGTAGATTATATTCCCTTCGCGCATCCCCCGGTTCAATATCTCCTCCCGATCAGTTCCTCGGATACAGCCTCCTTCCTCGTCACACATATGCTGACGGCCACGGACGGGTCGGGGCTGGGCGATACGATACAAGCCTGGCAACATTTCTACAATTATTACGCCTATGACGACGGCAGCCCCGAAGCCGGTTACGGACTTACCCCGACAGGATCGCTCCTGGCTTACCGTTTCACTATCAATAAAGCGGATACCTTACGCGGCGTGCAGATTTACTTCAACCGGACCCTGACCAATGCTAACGACCAGAACTTCTACCTGAGGGTATGGAACGATAACAACGGTAAACCCGGAACTATCATAGCCGACAGCCTCTGTTACGTTCAATTCTCCGACAGTCTCAACCAACCTGTATCTTATTACCTTTCACCTGCTGTCAAAGTCTCCGGCACCTTCTATGTCGGGATGGAGCAGACCACCGACGACAACCTGAACATCGGTTTTGACCGCAACGACAACCACCAAAAGCAGATCCTATACAATGTCGGAGGGGATTGGTATTCCAGCGTTTACAGCGGGTCTCTGATGATCCGTCCGTTGATAGGGAAACGGATCCCGCTGGGGATTCCCGGTACAGGCCAGCCTTCAGAAGTAATCCGGATATATCCTAATCCGGTAACCGGCGGTTCTTTCCACGTGACGATTCCCGGCACGGTCATCAATCCCGGCGAATATACGGCCATCATCACCGACCTCTCCGGCAGGATCATTTGTACTACTGATGCCGGCGCTTCGGGAATCATTTCCTCTGAAGGACTCTCATCGGGAATGTACCTGCTGTCGCTCAAAGGCAAAAACGGTGTCTTTGCCGGACACTGCCCCTTCGTGGTGACCCATTGATTGTTACTGAAGAAGTAAGGATGGAAGAAATCCGCGACAATCAGGACGAAACAAATGAAATGTATGAACATTTCCGATTTCTTGTCGACAAGAAACAAGCCCTGCTCCGTATTGATAAATATCTCTTCACCAAAATTGCCAATGCTTCCCGGAACAGGATACAGAATGCTTCCAGGGCCGGGAACATACTGGTCAATGATGTCGTTGTAAAGCCCAATTACAAAGTAAAACCCTGCGATGTCATCTCTATTGTCATGGCCTATCCGCCGCGTGACACCGAGATTTATCCCGAGGATATCCCGGTGCATGTCGTATATGAAGATGACGATGTGCTGGTAATCAACAAACCGGCCGGGATGGTAGTCCATCCGGGGCATGGTAATTTCAGCGGGACCCTGTTGAACGCGTTGGCTTTTTATTACCAGGGTACAGGGATCACGGCTTATCTCTGTCACCGGATCGATAAAGACACCTCCGGGATTCTGCTATTGGCCAAAAACGAGCTGGCACAAACCAAGCTTGCCCGGCAATTCTTTGATCATACCATCGACCGGAAGTATCTGGCATTGGTGTGGGGAAATCTGCAGGAAGATGAGGGGACGATCAACGGGAATCTCGGACGTGATCCCAGGAACAGGTTGGTGATGAAGGTGTTTGAGGATGAAGAGACCGGCCGGCATGCCGTGACGCATTACCGCGTGATCGAACGGCTGGGTTATGTGACCCTGATAGAGTGTGTGCTGGAGACAGGCCGTACTCACCAGATCCGCGTGCATATGAAACACATCGGTCACCCGTTGTTCAATGATGAAAGCTACGGAGGGAACGTGATTCTGAAAGGGACCACGTTTACCAAATACAAACAATTCGTTCAAAACTGTTTTAAGGTGATGCCTCGCCAGGCGCTCCATGCCAAGTCACTCGGGTTCATTCACCCGACCTCGGGGAAAAAAGTCTTTTTTGATTCGGAACTCCCCGATGATTTTCGTGACCTGCTGGAGAAATGGCGTGATTATGCGAAACATGCTTTGTAGTTGATCTCTAATAATCCATTCATGCAAAGACTGCTGACCTTCTTTTTATCCTTGTGGACATGGTTCGAGCTCTTCGCCACAGCTGCCCTCCTTTTTCCGGTGTCGGTCGTGATCTGGTTGTTCACCTTGCCTTTTGACCGCCGGCTTGTTCTCCTGCACCGTTTCTCGAGTTATTGGGCCATCCTGGTTTGCTTGCTGAATCCGTTGTGGAAGATCAGGGTCTCCGGCAAAGAGAAGATTCCCCGGAAGACGCCTTTCGTGATGGTTTCCAATCACCAGTCAGGCGCCGACATTCTGGTCATCTATCAACTCATGACGCACTTTAAATGGGTTTCCAAGAAATCGTTGTTCTGGGCTCCGTTTGTCGGATGGTGCATGGCGATGAACCGGTACATCCCGCTGCAACGGGGAAAGAAAAGCAGTATCAACCAGATGGTGGAGCGATGTAAGGAGACGATCCGTAAAGGCAGCCCGGTGATGATTTTCCCCGAAGGAACCCGTTCGAAAGATGGATCCATTCAGCCTTTCAAAACCGGCGCTTTCCGCATTGCGCTGGAAACAAAGGTTCCGGTCGTTCCCATAGTCATCTACGGGACCAATAAAGCGATTAAAAAAGGAGGCTTTCTGATTCACCGGAACCACGATATGCGGGTCATCGTGATGGATCCTCTCCCCTATTCACTGTTTGCCGGGGATGACAACAAAAAACTGGCATCCCGGGTTCGGGAGGTCATCAGCGACGGGTTATCTTCCTGTACAGAGAATCCCGTTCCACCGGCACTTTCCCCGCTTTCCGAATAAAATCTTCCATCTCGGCGGTAGTCATGACCGGGTTCTGATCATCTGCGCCGGCCAGCGAATAGATCCGGGTCGAATCGTTGATGGTGCCGTCCAGGTCATCCACCCCGAAATCAAGAGCCAGCTGGGCATTCGTCTTTCCGATGGCCGGCCAGTATGCTTTCAGATGCGGAAAATTATCGAGATAGATTCTGGAAACCGCGTAGTTTCTCATGTCCTCCACGACCGAGGTTTCGGGAATATCTCCCAGTTCATGGTTTTTATTTCTGAATTTCAGCGGGATGAATGCATTGAATCCTCTCGTGATATCCTGCAGTTTACGCAGTCGTTCCATGTGGTCGATCCGGTGAGCAAAGGATTCAATATGGCCATAAAGCATGGTAGCGTTGGAAGTAAGACCAAGTTGGTGTGCGGTCTCATGGATCTTCAACCACACCTCCGGGCTCGATTTAGTGGGGGCGATTTCCTTTCGTATGGCCTCATCAAAGATCTCGGCTCCCCCTCCGGGGATTGAATCAAGTCCGCACTGATTCAGGTAACGGATACCCTCTTCAAAGCTCAGGCCCGACCTGGTGATCATGTAATCGAGCTCCACGGCCGAATAGGCTTTAATGTGCAGGTCGGGACGCAGAGCCCTGATCGCCTTCAGCAGGTCGCCGTAGTAAGTCAGATCCCTTTCGGGGTGGACGGCGCCGGTGATATGGATCTCCCTGACATCGGGGCCTTGGGCTCTCACTTTCTCCAGGATCTCCTCCGGGGTGAGTTCCCATCTGATCTTGCTGAAATGATGCGAATAAGAGCAGAACCTGCATTTGTTCACGCAAACATTCGTGGGTTCAACATGGAAGTTGCGGATGAAATAAACCTCATCATCATTTTTCTTCTTCCGGACAAAGCCGGCCAGCATCCCTAAAAAACCGGGTTCGCCCTGTTCAAACAGCAGGAGCCCGTCGTCCGGGGAGATACGTTTTTCGTCGAGTATCATCCCGGCAATTCGTTTCATATCCGTATTGATTCCCGGATGTGAAATCACTTCACGGATTTGATCCCGTAAATATTCTGTCATTGTATCACAATTTTCTGAACCATCGTTCCGGTCGGACCGGAAACCCTCAGGAGGTATAATCCCGGCGAGAAAGCAGGCAGGTCAAATGTTTCACGATGGGTTATGAACGAACGGCTTTCGGAAAGCACCGGGACGCCCCGTCCGTCAAACAGCGTCACCTGAAATGAATTTTTCGTTCCCCATCCTTTCATGGTTACTGTCAGTTTATCCCTGGCCGGATTGGGGAAGGCCGATAACGTGGCCGAAGGAGCAGGGGTTTCGACAGCCAATGGTCTTCCGCCGATCTTTTCTTCCCCGGTATTGTCGGGGTCGAGCCATGGCTTCAGCTGGCCGGAAGGGCTGTTTCCGTTGGAAGCCCACGAGTAGGATATTTTTCCGAAGTAATCCGGTTCCGAGAGGTCAAAGGAATCGCAGGACGCCCCGCCGCCGGTCTCCGTCCCGATAATCAGGCCCGCACTGTCGAAAAGGGTCGATCCCGAGCTACCGGGTTCGGTCACGCCATGTCCGTTGGGTGTCCCGCTCCAGATCACTTCCCAGTGCGTATCACCGCCTCCCGGCACCCAGTGTGTGGTGACAAGCGGATTCGTAAAGGTGGATATTTTTTTGATATCTCCTTGCGGATGATGCATGTCCACACCGCTGGAAACAGACAGTCCTGACCTGTCCCACCCGTTAAGGTAAACGTCGAAGGTATCGGGGATGGTGTCGTTTAGCAAAAGCAGCAGGAAGTCTGATCCTCCCAGGTAAACATCACCGGCACGCGCCTTGAGGGTGGCGCCCATCAGCGCTTTCTCCTGCGGCGGCAGGACCGGATTTTCGCAGCCGGGCGCTTCATATCCGAAGTAGAAGAGCCAATTCTGCAAATCGTCGGCAGTAGCATTCTTGTAACAATGATCGGCAGAAATCAGGTAAGGAGTACCATCGAAGCGGGTATTGTTGATCAGAGAGCCCGAGCACCAGAACAGGCCACCGTTTCTGGCTACCTGGATCCTGACGACCCCTTTCCGGGCCACCTGGTAGTTATGACCTTCTTCCCAGCAGTTCACATTCACTTCACAGGAATCCGATCCACCGAAACCACGTGTCGCACCCGGCTCCTGTACACCCCGGTAAGCCCAGGCAACTCGGCTGATGCGAAGTCCGGGAGTCATCACTGCACCGGCAGGCTGGTCGTACTCCACCATCAGGCGATCACCGTGGATCAGTTGTGTAGCGAAGGTGCCGGCAGTATTATTATTGGCGGAAGTATAGGCGCCAAGCATCTGCCCCGTTTTTTCATTATAGATAAAAAGCTTCCCGCCAGCGGGGATATAAAAGGAATCGAAGAAAAGCGACAGCGCCTTTGCTCCCGGCGCCTCCACCGCTAAAACACAGATGTTGCTTCCGTCCGGCTGTGTCTGCCACGATCCGCTCTTTGTCATTTCGGTTTCACAGGGGACCGTGACGGCAAAACGGTACGGCACCGGTTCCGAAGCATCCTGCTCAGCGATAGTCAACGGGTCGGGGGCTGCCAAGGTGATGACAGGAACAGCAGGCATAATGGCTTTGGCACCCTTGCCGGCCGGTTCTCCGCCCGCGCTTAGTTGAGCTGAAACCGGAATGGAGAACAACCAAAAGGATAAAACGATGACCGGGAGAAAAAGGATCCTGCGCATTATTTTGTGATTTCTTTTATTCAACGACCATGACTTTTTTGGTGATGGAGGAAGAACCATCATGAATCTTCAAAAAATAGACACCTTCCGATAATCCGGCGATGTTCATTCCAACCGGCATATCACCCGGATGATCTGATGCAACGGACCGGACTTTCATCCCGATCGTATTGTATAAGTCCATCGTGAATGAATCAGGACTATCCTGAATAAATTTCACATACAGCATTGCTGAAACCGGATTCGGATAGACCAGACACCCGGCTGCTTCTTTTTCATCCAATCCGACGGTGCTGGTGATGGAGATATCATCGATGAGAAAGATAAAAGCGTCGTTGGATACGCATTCAATACCCAGATACACCTCTTTCCCGGCATAGTTTTTCAGCGGATAACTGCGTAATGTCCATGTCAGTGGCGCCTTTTCCGGGATGGAGCCATTCAGGCAGGTGAAATCCCCGGGGGCTGTTCCTGTCTCCGACACGCAGACATTATACTCTTCCAGCCCGTAGGCATCGGTGTAGCTCTGCACCCACAGTTCCAGCTTCCCGTTGATCCCCAGGTACATTTTGGGAGAAATCAGCCATTTTTTGCTGGGAGCATAGGCGGGTATGGAAGAGAAAGAGGCGCCTACTTTTGCTCCGGAGTGTGGTATCAGGCTGGTCATCGGCGGTGTGGTCGCCGAAGGGTTAAAACAGATCCAGGCCATCGGGTTTCCCTGGCTGGGGAAAGTAACATCCTGGATGGTATAGGTCTGCCCTCCGTTCACATCATTCACCGTCCATGGATCAAAACTTGTGGTAAAATCCGACAATCCTTCGAAATCGAGTGTCATATGCGATGGCAGCGTTTCTTTGACAGTAATGTATCCGTTCTTCAGTTTGGTATCGGTTTCGGTGCCATCATTGACGGTCAGTGTCACGTTGTAGGTGCCCGGTGTGTTATACCGGATACCGGTTGGGTTCTGTTCATTAGAAGTAGCGGGTGTTCCTCCCTGGAAATTCCATTGCCAGATGATCGGAGATCCTATCGTAGCATCCGTAAAATCAACGGTCTCTCCCTGATTGATGGTAGTCGGTTGTCCGGTAAAATCAGCGATCAGGTTTTCCGTACCTCCCGAGTTCACTTCCAGATCGTCGATCATGAAGATGAAAGCGTCGGAGGAAACACATTGGATCGCCACGTAGATCTTTCTGCCCTCATATTCCGACAGGTCGAAGGTCTTTTGTGTCCAGTCAATCGGAGCTTCCAGGGCATTGGCACCGGAGATCACAGTAAAACTGGCCGGGGTGGTATCGGTGGTGGAAACAGCCACTTTATATTTCTCCAGTCCGTAGGAATCGGTATAAGATTTCACCCAGCAAGAGAACCATCCATTATTTTTCATCTGAATAGCGGGAGAGATAAACCAATCGTTATTAGGGGGTGATGTAGCGGAGAAACAGGCGCCAAATCGTGATCCGCCGTGTGGCTGAATTTCGGCATCACCGCTCATGGAAGGAGTCACCCCTTCGGGATTAAAAGCGATAAAAGCCATAGGTTCGCCGTTATTGGGAAAGGTGTGATCGGTAATGGTATAGGTCGGGCTCCCATCCTGATCTATCACTTTCCAGGGCGAAAAGGTGAGGGAGAAATCATTGACCGATTCAAAATCCATGGTATATGATACAGGTGTCACTTCGGGAAAGAGGTCGAAGACAGCCTGTTGATTGGCGGTGAATGACGATCCGCCGGGAGTGAGGTCATCGAGAAGGAAATAGCCGTCGTAACTACCACTCCATCCCCAGTTAAAATGGAAGTATGAAGTGCCCTGATAACCATCGCAGATAAAAGCATGGCCTGTTGCCACGTTGTCGTTCCCATAATAAAACAGCGGGCGACCGGCATCCAGTTCTCCCCGTAACATAGTTTCCCACTCAGCGGAGCTATAAGATCCGCGTGATTTCCAGTTGAGGGTAGAGCTAAAGTTGAAATAATCACGAAAAGCATTATCAATGACCGAGATCAGCGAAGTCGAGGCTTCCACTCCGTAGTCCATCTCCTGTGCGACACCGCAATGGTAGATCAGTTTCGCCACTTCGGCATTGCTCCCGGAGAGGGTATCGGGCATCTGGTCATATTGGTAGGTGGCAGCCCCGAAATCCGCGAACAGATATCCATACGTCGGATGGTTATAACCATAGGACCCGGTGCCATGGACAGGCGATCCCCAAAATTTCAGGATCTGTGCCATGGCTGTAGCACCACAACCGGTGAGGGCATGAAAACAGGTGGTCACAGCGGCAGCATCCGGAGGGCACATCTCATTATAAAAACAACCCTGATCCCATCGTGTCTGGATCAGCGGGTCTGTCTCCGGCGCATCCATCGGCACAAAAGCAGCCGACAGGTACCTGTTCCATTCAACGGTGACAGCCGGTTCGGGGGTGTCCTCCGATCCGATCACCTGATCGATCTGTCCCGTAATTCCTTTCATAAACCAGGTAAAGGCAGGTGGCCGGTTGGTATCTTCATACGATCCCCGGAGCGACCATCCCAGGACCGGCATTACGCGGTCATCGCCGGAGATCAGGATGAATCCCTTGTTTCCTGATACATTGAATGCATAATAAACCGGCTTGCCTTCGGGGTTCATGGCGACAGAGGATCCGCTGAACAAAGAGGCATCCACGGCAGCCGGCTGATGAGTTTTTTCGATCCACGCCGCGACAGCTACCTGTTTCGCCTGCTCTACCGGCACTATTGCCGGAAAGGCCAACCCGGCTATTCCTGTAAAAACAAGAATCGCCAGCAATGCTCGGAGTGATTTCATGGGTCTGAGGTTTGTTCAACAAAGATACTAAAACAGCACAAAAAAAGGGTGATCGGCCGATCACCCTTTTTCCGAAGGTAACAACAGTCTAGCTTTTAATATTCGGTTCTTCCAAACCGTAATGTTTGATACGGTCTTCCCGGAGCAGTAAGAAGGCCAGGACAATCGCGCAGGCGCCCAATCCGGCAAACACCAGCATCGGGACGGTATAATTATATACTGCGGTGATGTCTCCGGCAGCAATACGTTGGGTGACACCCGGATTCACTTTATCCAGGATGACACCAACCAGCCACGGGAAAAACATCAGACCTATATTCTGAATATAAAATACCAGTGCGTAGGCCGAGCCCAGGTATCGTTCTTCTACGATCTTGGGAACAGAAGGCCACATGGCGGCAGGGATGAGTGAGAATGCGACCCCCAACACCACAATGGCGATGATGGCAATGGTGATGGTAAGCGGAACAATGGCATAAGTGAGGTGAGCCAGCATCAGCAAGGCTGATCCGAAGATCATCATGGTAGCGCCTCTGCCTTTGTGATCAAGGTAATTACCGATGATGGGAGTCAGGATGATCGTCCCCACCGGGAGAAGTCCGGAGATCATGCCGCCGATCTCAGGCGAGACACCGAGCTTGCTCTGCATCATGTTCACCGCGTATTTCAGGAAGGGGAACACGCCGGAATAAAAGAGTACGCAAAGCAGGGAGATGATCAAAAAGCCGCGGTTGGAGATGATCTTGGCCAGGTCTTTCAGATGGAACTCTTCTGTCGGATCTGCGCCGGGACCTGCGGTTCCTGTTTGGGCATCCAATTTTTTATCCATGAACGTGTAAGTCAGGAAAGTCAGGAATCCGATACTTACCAAGGCTATCCCAACGTAAACCGGATTCAGGACATGGCCGGTAAGGGCACCATCGACCATCTTCACGCCGGCGAACCTGGCGGAGAAGAAGAAAGCTACCGAAGCGCCTAACCTGGAAGTGGCCAGCTGCATTCCCATGGCCAATCCCAATTCTTTACCTTTAAACCATTTCACCACCGTTCTGGAGGTAGTGATCCCGGCCATTTCAACACCCATTCCGAAGATCCCGTAACCTAAGGCAGCGCACTTGGCGGAAGCCGGCATGGATGTCCAGAAAGAATTGAAGAAAGCAAACCCGAAACCACCGTTGGAGAAATACTCAGTCAGTCCATACATCTTGATAAGCCCTCCCACGAGCATGACGGAGGCCGCCAGCAAACCGGTGAAGCGAATACCCATTTTATCCAGGATGATCCCTGAGATGATCAAAAAGCCCAGCACATTCATCATGTATTCCGAGCCGGAGAAAAAGCCATAGTTGCTGGCAGTCCAGTTATATGGTTCCAGTGACATCAGCGATTGCAGCGGTGCAATCATATCAACGAAGTAGTAAGCAGCCAGCATCGTCAACGATACCAGCGCAAGAGCCATCCAGCGTGCTGCCTTTGAGTCGCTGAGGATCTTTTGAACGCGTTCAGTCATAAGAAAGGATTTGAGATTGAAAAGTTTGTGGCACAAAGCTAACAAAGTTTCCGTTTTGTGTGGATGAATAATCCCGGAAATTTAGATTCATGGTTTTTCTCTTACCTTTATCGGCCTGAAACCAGTCATTCTCCTATGAACCTGCTCATCGTATCGGCCACCCCGTTCGAAGTAAGACCTTTCGTTAACAAACTCACGCCTGCCGGATCCTGCGGGCCACGCCTTCTCTCGTTCACTTTTCTGCATCATCATATCGATCTTCTCCTGCCGGGGATCGGCATGATGGTCACTGCTTACCACCTGGGAAGGCAGTTGGAACGAACAACTTACACTGCAGCCATTAACGCCGGTGTCGCCGGCTCGTTCAAGCCAGACCTCCCCATCGGCGAGGTGGCAGAGGTGGTGGAGGATTGCCTGCCCGAGCTCGTCGCCGAAGAAGAGACCGGAAGGGTTTCGGTATTCGAACTGGGATTGATGGATCCCGATGCTCACCCCTTCCGGGGCGGACGACTGGTCAATGACCTGCCGATCGAGGCGCCATCCGTTCAACGACTCCGGAAAGTGAAAGGCAGCACGGTGAACACGCTCCATGGATCATCCAACGGAAGGAGCCAGAACGAAAACAGCGCCATCGCCGACATCGAAAGCATGGAGGGCGCGGCTTTTCTATACTCCTGCCTGTCGGCCGGAATCCCAAACACGCAGATCCGCTCCATCTCCAACTTCGTCAACGAACGCGATAAAACCAAGTGGAACCTGAACCTGGCTCTGAAAAATCTGAATAAAACGCTGGAAGAGATCGTCCTCGACCTGACCAAAGACTGATCAGCTAAAAATTCAGG
>Ga0116170_10002209_pt1 | contig 18994 bp, 16 predicted proteins | sample AD_JPNHW1_MetaG_FD_89797 | JGI IMG/M metagenome (GOLD analysis project Ga0116170, IMG submission 89797) | Active sludge microbial communities of municipal wastewater-treating anaerobic digesters from Japan - AD_JPNHW1_MetaG | ecosystem: Engineered > Bioreactor > Anaerobic > Digestate | place...
CGGTTTGAACGACGTCGAGCATTTCACGACGTTCGCGGACGTGCTGGTTGGCTTCGTCAATAGCCTTAAATATCTCGCCTTCCGTCGCGCCGTCAAATATCGGCGTAACAGCCTGGAAGCCCAGAACCGCCGCCGCCCAGCCGAGGTGCGTCTCCAATATCTGGCCGAGGTTCATACGGCCGGGAACGCCCAGCGGGTTGAGCAGGATTTCAACAGGCGTGCCGTCTTCAAGGAACGGCATATCCGCTTCCGGCATTATACGGGCGATAACGCCCTTGTTGCCGTGGCGGCCAGCCATCTTGTCGCCGACGCCCAGCTTGCGCTTGGTGGCTACGGTAACCTTGACCATCTCAAGAACGCCGCTCGGCAGATCGTCGCCGCGCTTCATATGCGCCAGCTTGCGCTGCTTTTCTTTCTCGATGTCCTTGATGCGCTGCCAGTAACGGTTGTAGACCTCTTCGCCTTTTTCCTTTTCGCCTTTAATCCACTTGGCATTAAAGGTTTCTATCTGCTCAAGAATAACGGCGAGGTTTTCACTCTGGCCGACTTTCTGACGGGTCGTGGGGTCAATCATTGCCTGGCCGGCAACTTCATTGATTTCGCCGCACATCTCGCGGAAAATCTTGGCCATGCGTTCGTTCATCTTGTCTTCGTAGTCCTTCATGTCCTTCTTGAGCTGTTTTTTCTGCTCTTCGGTCATGTGCGGGCCACGGCGGCTGAAATGCTTCGTGGAGACCACGACGCCTTCTTCGCCGGCAGGCAGTTCAAGCGAATCGTTCTTGACGTCTTCGCCGGCTCGGCCAAAGATGGCATGCAGAAGTTTCTCTTCGGGGCTGAGCTCGGTCTTGCTCTTGGGCGAAACCTTGCCGACGAGTATGTCGCCGGGCTTTACTCGCGTACCGACCTGCACCACGCCGTTGGCGTCGAGATATCGCAGCGATTTTTCCGAAACGTTTGGAATGTCGCGGGTGAACTCTTCGCGGCCGAGTTTGGTCTCACGTATTTCAACTTCATAATCTTCAAGATGCACCGACGTGAAAACATCCTCACGAACGAGTTTTTCACTCAGGAGGATGGCGTCTTCGAAGTTATAACCGTCAAACGGCATGAACGCCACGAGAACATTGCGGCCCAGCGCCAGCTCGCCATGATACGTGGCTGAACCGTCGGCGATAATCTGGCCTTTCTTGACCCGTTCGCCAACTTTGACTATGGTTTTCTGGTTCTGGCAGGCACGTTCATTGAGTTTTTCGAACTTGCGGAGTTCGTATTCTTCACTGCCGTCGATGATGATGCGTTCGGCGTCGGCGTATGTAACCTTGCCGGCTTTGCGGGCTTTTATGCTGAAGCTGGTATTCTCGGCGATAGCCTTTTCCATGCCCGTCGCCACTATCGGCGGATCGGTGCGCAACAACGGCACAGCCTGCCGCTGCATGTTCGAACCCATCAGTGCACGGTTGGCGTCGTCATGCTCAAGGAACGGAATCAGCGACGCTGAAATGCCGACAGTCTGCTTGGGCGAAATATCGATATATTTCACATTCTTCGCTTCCGCCGTGCTTAGTTCGCCGTCAACGCGGGCAAGTACCCTGCCTTCGGGCAGATAGGTGGTTTCGCCGCGACGATTGGCATTGAGCAGCACTTCCGGCGGAGCAAGAGTGGTCATCATTTCTTCGTCAGCCCGAAGATTGACTACTTCGCCAAGCACCTTGCGGTTATCAACGGCAAGATACGGCGTAGTCAAAAAGCCGTAATCGTCTACACCCGCATAAATGCCCATCGAGCTTATAAGGCCGATGTTGTTGCCTTCCGGCGTCTCAATCGGACAGATTCGGCCGTAATGCGAGATGTGAACGTCGCGGACTTCAAAGCCGGCACGTTTGCGATTCAACCCGCCAGGCCCCAACGCCGACAGACGACGCTCATGCGTAAGCTGCGCCAATGGGTTCTGCTGGTCTACGACCTGGCTCAGTTCGCCACGGCCGAAGAAGAACTCTATGCTGCTGGATATGCTCTTGGAATTAACTATCTCGGCGATTTTGGTTATTTCGCTGGGGTCTTTGAGGCTCATGCGCTCCTGGACTGTACGGCGGAGCTTCAGGAAGCCCTTTCGCATTTCGTCGGCAGCCAACTCATCGATGGTGCGAAGACGACGATTGCCCAGGTGATCGATATCGTCAATTACGCCCTGGCCGCCACGCAACTTGAGCATGTACGACATCGTATGAACGAAATCTTCCACGCGAAGGCTCATGACGGATTCCGGCACATCCTGGCCGAATTTGCGGTTTATGCGGAAACGCCCCACCTTGCCCAGACGGTAGCGATTTTCGTCAAAAAACTTTTCCTGGAAGAGGGCTTTGGCCTTTTCCACCTGCGGCGGATTGCCCGGCCGCAACCTCGCATAAATGCGAAGCAGCGCCGACTCATAATCCGTCGACGGGTCTTCCGAAAGAGTGTTCAGAATCAGCGGGTCAGGCGTACCCGCGATGATTTCAATCTTCTTTTTAGCCGACGCAACTATCTGGTTCATGGCATCGCCGACCTGGCCGCCGGCGGGTACGAGTTCCTCGCCTGTTTCAGGATCAACGTAGCCTTCAACCAGATATGTGCGGGCGGTGAGTTTTTCCGCGGCTACCTTTTCCACAGCGTAAAATTCGCGAATGATGGCTTGGGTAGCGCCGTATCGCTCATCCAGCGAACGCATGAACATCGTGGCGGGTATCTTGCTGGACTGATCTATTCGCATCGTGATGGAGTCTTTCTTGGTCACAGAAAGCTCTATCCAGCTCCCGCGTTCGGGGATAATTCTCGCGCCGTGCAGAGGGCGGTCAGACTCCTGAAGCTCGACCGTGAAGTCGACGCCAGGGCTGCGGTGAAGCTGCGAAACGATAACCCGCTCGGCACCGTTTATGATAAACTCACCGCCGCCAAGCATTATCGGAATTTCGCCGACGTAAATGCTCTCTTCGATGTCAATCTTCGGATCCTTGCAGACAAGTCGGCAACGGATGCGAAGCGGCAGGCCGTAGGTCAGACGCAAATCGCGACATTCCTGCGGCTTGAAGCGAGGTTCGCCAAGCTCGTAATCGAGATAGTCAAGACGCATGGTCTCGTCGTAGCTTATCATTGGGAATACTTCCCTCAGAAGCGCTTCAAGGCCTTCGTTTTTACGTTTTGACGGCTCAATGTCTGCCTGGAGGAATCTTTCGTAACTGGCTGTCTGCAAGTCGATTAAGTTCGGCAGAGGTGCGAAATCACCAACTTTACAGAAGTTCCTTACAGAGTCCCTTTTAAGCATATGCTTTTTTACCTCTCTGCTAGCGATAACGGGCATGACTTAGGCGATGCGTTATCGCCGGCGTCACGTCCTAATCCGGATTTAGTTCACTAAACTGTTGTGGCTCAAGGCCACGGAATTTCCTGTCACGTTACAGCTTATGTCGCTCAAAATTTTGAGACAGTCCAAGCACGGCCAACTTACAAATTCATTTCGATAGCAACCGGCTAACCGCCTTAACTGTTGCAAAATCTCGGCGTTATGTGCAATTCGGTTTTTTTGTCGAATCCCGAAATACACATATACCCGAATCCCACAGACTTCCAGTCTGCCGGATACGAGTATAAGCCTTTGACAAATCCGTTTCTGGCATTACAAGCCCGTAAAACCTGGCCAGCCATTTAAACGCATCTGTCATTTTTATAAGGTTCCGCAATTTTTCGAGAATCCTTATAATATCCTTTTTAGTAGTCATTTCGGAATAATTTTTAAAAATATTTTTAAATTTTTTATATTTTTTATTCAAACTGACTGATTTAACGGTTTCCAGTATACTTAGGTGTAAAGGTAAATATTGTCAATCTGTCACTTTGAGTTTTTTTAAAAAACAACCAAAAACCAAAAAAATTCCGAAATAACCATCTGCCCGGCCTTGGTTAGCCAGGCAACTGCAAGAGACAAAGTACCTTCCGCCCCGATTATTCAGGGCGGAAGGCACAATGTTTCATATCCCATTCAGCCGTAAAAAGCAGGCCAAACAGGAAGGTTGACATTTTTTAATTTTTTTTAACTTTTTAAAAAATTTAAAAAATTATTCAACCACAGCTTTTGCGCCAGCCTCTTCAAGCTGCTTGACGGCTTCGGCGGCTTCGTCCTTGCTGGCATTTTCCTTGACGGTCTTGGGGGCGCCTTCGACGAGGTCTTTGGCTTCCTTGAGGCCGAGGTTGGTCAATGCGCGAACGACTTTGATAACCTGTATCTTGTTGGCGCCTGCCTCTTTGAGGACTACGTTGAAGCTGGTTTTTTCTTCGGCAGCTTCAGCAGCGCCGGCGCCGGCTGCAGGGGCAGCCATCATGACTGCACCGCCAGCTGCGGGTTCAATGCCGTATGCTTCCTTGAGGTAATCCTTGAGGGCAACGGCTTCCTTGAGGGTCAGTGCGGCGATTTTATCGCCCAATTCCTTGATTGCTTCTTCGCTCATTTCAAAAACTCCACTGACTAGTTGAAACTAGTCCAAAAAATGCCGGCTTGATAGGCGGAACCCCGCTGGTCCCATTTAAGCCCGAGCAGTCAGGCCCAATCCGCAGCCGAAAATTATTTCTTCCAATGCCGATTCTCAAAAAAAAATTCTTTTGAGAGCCGCTCCAAACACACGCCGAATAACTCCGACGCTCAACAAAAATCATCACTCGCCTTTTTGTTCTATGGACGAGAGAATGCCGGCTATCTGGCCGGCCGGGCCCATCAAGGCGCCGGAAATGTTCGAGCCGGCGGAAAGTATGCAGCCGACCAGCTGGCTCAGAGCCTCTTCCCGCGTCGGGAACTTGCTCAACGCCTTAACCTGCTCGTCGCCGCTGAACACGTCGCCGTCAAGAATCGCGCCCTTGACGGTAAACGCCGGCATATCCTTGTTGATTGCAAGAAGTTCGCGAACAACGCTGACTATGCTGTCGGCGCCGTAGGCTACTGCGCAAGGGCCTTCCAGAAGGTCAGTCGCAATATCGAGGCCAGCCTCCTTGAAGGCGGCTTTGGCCAATGAATTCTTGACTACTGTTACCTTAATGCCTTTTTCTGCAAGACGGGTTCGCATTGCGTAGGTCGAACCTGAATCGAGGCCAGTAAAGCCGCAGATGGCTACGGACGTTACTTCGTCGAAACGCTTGGCGAGTTCCTGCTTTATAAGTGTTTTTACCGGTTTGCTCATGGCTCACCTGCCTGTTTAATTTGCTGCAATCGCAATACCGGGCGTCATCGTTCCCGATACCGAGATTTTCTTGATGTAAGTGCCTTTGGACGTTGACGGCTTGTGACGTTTTACATAGTCGATGAAAAATTCGATATTTTCAACAAGCACCTTTTCGTCAAAGCTCATCTTGCCGACCGGCACATGAACGTTGCCGAAATCGTCATTGCGATACTCGATTTTGCCGGCTGCGAACTCAGCCACAGCCTTGGCCACGTCCTGCGCAACCGTACCAGCCTTCGGCGAAGGCATTTTGCCGCTCGGCCCAAGAACACGGCCAAGCTTGGAAACGCTCTTCATCATCGCCGGCGTAGCGATGGCCACGTCAAAATCCATCCATCCGTCCGTTATTTTCTTGATAAGGTCGTCGCCTCCGACTTCCACAGCGCCAGCCTTCTTTGCCGCCTCAAGTTCCGAGCCTTCGCAGAAGGCGATAACCTTCTTGCTCTTGCCAATGCCGTGCGGCAGGGATATTGACCCGCGAAGCTGCTGATCAGCCTGCTTGGGATCGATACCCAGGTGCATCACCAGGTCTACAGTCATGTCGAACTTCGGCACGGCGAAGGTTTTTAACGCCTTGACCGCATCTGCGACCGATACGGGCGCCGACGGCACTTTTTCCAGACACTGGCGGTAACGTTTTCCATGGCACACTTTTGCCATTGTTCTACTCCTGCGTCTTCATTGCGAACGTTTTCAACTTTTTAAATTTTTTTAAATTTTTCTTTAAAAAATCTTTTAAAAAATTTAAAAACCGTCCAAGACTCCCACGACTTTAACGCCCGTGGTTTGACGTACTGCCACAGTCGGCAGATTTTTACATATCGTCATTCGACATCAATACCCATAGACCTCGCAGTGCCGGCGATAATCCGGTCGGCTGCGTCAAGGTCGCGGGCGTTGAGGTCTTTGAACTTCGCTTCTGATATTTTGCGAATCTGCTGTTTCGTGACCTTGCCGACTTTTGTCTTGTTCGGCACGCCTGAACCGCTCTCGATACCCGCCGCCTCTTTGAGAAGCGCGGCAGCCGGCGGACTTTTGATGATAAACGTGAACGAATTATCGGCGTACACGGTTATCTCAACCGGCAGCGGCATACCGGGGGTCATTTCTTTCGAACGGTCGTTAAACTGCGAAACGAATTGGCCGATATTGACGTTTTTTGCGCCAAGAGCAGGGCCAATCGGCGGTGCGGGCGTAGCCTTGCCGGCAGGCGCCTGCAACTTTATCTTTGCTTTAATTTCTTTTGCCATCTTGCGTCTCTCTATCAAAAATGTTTATTCAGGCCACCAAGCCTTATAAACAGTGCGTAATCATTTTTATCGCTTGTCAGCCAGTTACCCGATTCCGCTTTTTCCAATTTCAAACAGGCTGGCAACTGAACAAAACCTACAAGCATCAAATCACAAAAATCGAACAATACTCAATTTTTTAGCCGACGCGACTATCTGGTTCATCGCATCGCCTATTTAAAATTCCAATCAGCCTCCGCCAAACTCCGGCGTGGCTGATAAATTTCATATCTTCTCTATCTGCCAGAATTCCAGTTCCACCGGCGTAGAACGGCCAAAGATTGTCACGACCACACGAACAAGGCCTTTTTCCGGCAAAACTTCGTCGATTTCGCCTTCAAAGTTTTCGAACGCGCCTTCTTTTATCTTCACCACGTCGCCCTTGGCGAACTCAACAGTGACGGCCGAACCTTCTTTCGCCAGCTCAACCTGCATGAGCATTTTGGCGACGTCTTCGTCCGCCATCGGGCTGGGCTTGCCGCCAGAGCCGATAAAATCACCGACTCCGTTGGTTTCCTTTATCGTAAACCACGTGTTTTCTTCAATGCTCCCGTCATCCTGGAGTTTCATTTCGATAAACACGTAACCAGGATACATCTTGCGGTCTACGAATTTCTGTTTTCCAGCTTTGCCGCGCGGGCTGGGCCTGCGCTCGGTCGGAACGAGGATGCGGCCTATCTGGCCGTCCAGCCCTTCAATTTTCACCTTGCGCACAAGCGCGTCGCGCACCTGCTCTTCCTTGTTGCTTGCAACACGAAGAACGCACCATCTCATCGACGGGTCAGAAGCCAACGGCTGACCCCCCTGGTTTTCAGACGCCTGTTCCGCATTGGTGTTATCGAGTTCAGTCATATTCGTCCGCCTTTATCAGCCAGTAATGCCAATCACCGAAAAGAGATTGACGAAAACGAAGTCAACCAGAAACAGTAAAGCCGCCAGAAGAAAAGTGGTAACTATAACGACTTTCGTCGAACCTATCACTTCCTTCGTGCTGGACCATGACACTTTTTTCATTTCGCCTTCGGTTGCTATGAGGAAATCAGCCGTCGACGGCCTATTTACGACATATTTGAACATAACCCACGCCAGCCCAAGCAGAATCAGCGCCGGCAGTATGAACTGCACGTATACGCTGACGTTGGGATATGCGCCCAGAGTCTGGGTGAGTGTCACGCAACCCCATGCGCCGACCAGCATTACGCCAAAAAAAGTCAGCCAGCGGGCATATCGGCCCTGCGACTTCTTATATATGTTCAATCCTTGCACTTACGTATATCCTCAAAATTATCCGAACGTCTGTAACTTGGCGATACTACCTGCGGTCACGGCTGTTACGGTTCTTCGCTACACGGCAGGGAGGAGTCGAACCCCCAACCTGCGGTTTTGGAGACCGCTGCTCTGCCAATTGAGCTACTGCCGTATAGAGCCCGAAACGGAACGAAGTTTTTTGCAGCCTGGTTCGCCGTAAAACGATTATGATTTTTACAATTTTTTAAGCTTTTTTTAAGCTTTTTTTAAAAAATCGCAGCATCATAATTTATCAGGCTTTCGCCTGCCGCCTGACGGCTGCTGCCTTCATTTACGGTTAAAAACCGCAAAATTACGGCGGCTACATCAAAAACTACGTTCCGCTCCAGAGCCTATCGGTTTTCATTACTTACGTTTGATTTTGTGCAGCGTATGCTTGCGGTCACGAGGGCAGAACTTGCTGAGTTCCAACTTCGGCACGCCGCCCTGAACGCGAACGTTCGTCCGGTAGTTCAGGTCTTTGCATTCGGAGCACTGCAGCCATACGTATTCACGGGCCTTGGATTTGGCCATTGTTACACCTCTTATTCAAGAATTTTCGTCACAACGCCGGACGCAACGGTACGGCCGCCTTCGCGGATAGCGAAACGAAGGCCTTCTTCCATGGCGATTGCCGTGTTGAGCAATTCGATGGTCATGGTGACGTTATCGCCGGGCATGCACATTTCCACGCCTTCGGGCAGAGCAACCGTGCCGGTCACGTCTGTGGTGCGGAAATAGAACTGCGGACGATAGCCGGTGAAGAACGGCGTATGACGGCCGCCTTCTTCCTTGCTCAGGACGTAAACTTCGGCTTCAAACTTGTGATGCGGGGTTATGCTGCCTGGTGCACAGAGAACCATGCCGCGTTCCACGTCAACCTTTTCAATACCGCGGAGGAGGCAGCCGACGTTGTCACCGGCTTGGCCCTGATCCATTTCCTTGTTGAACATTTCAACGCCGGTAATGGTGGTCTCGCGCGTATCGCCCAGACCGACAATCTGAACCTTGTCGCCAACCTTGACGATGCCCTTTTCGATACGGCCAGTAACGACAGTGCCGCGGCCTTTTATGGAAAACACGTCTTCGATGGGCATAAGGAAAGGCTTGTCAATTTCGCGAACAGGTTCGGGTATCCATGTATCGAGTGCGTCCATAAGTTTCTGGATGCATTCCGCACCAGGGCCATTGGGGTCGGCGATTGCGCCGGTGGCACTGCCGCGGATAATCGGAGTATTGTCGCCGTCGAAGTCGTACTTGTCGAGGAGTTCACGAATTTCCATCTCGACGAGTTCGAGGAGTTCTTCGTCTTCCATCAGGTCGCACTTGTTGAGGAATACAACCAGGCGGGGAACGTTAACCTGGCGGGCAAGCAGGACGTGTTCTTTGGTCTGGGGCATCGGGCCGTCAGGAGCCGAAACCACGAGAATGGCGCCATCCATCTGGGCGGCACCGGTAATCATGTTCTTGACGTAGTCAGCGTGACCGGGGCAGTCAACGTGAGCATAATGGCGATTGTTCGACTCGTACTCAACGTGCGAGGTCGCAATCGTCAGAATTTTGGTTGCGTCGCGGCGGCCCTGGCTTTCGGAAGCCTTCGCCACTTCATCGTAGCTGACAACCTTAGCAAGGCCTTTCGCGCCCTGTACGATGGTTATCGCTGAGGTTACCGTCGTTTTGCCGTGGTCGACGTGGCCGATAGTGCCGACGTTGACGTGCGGTTTCGTCCTGTTAAACTTTTCCTTGGCCATTCCTGTTACTCCTGATGAAAACCTATATAAACTATGTTTCACTTAAAGGCTTTTTGATACTCTCTCGTATCGCCAGGTCATGCCTCACCCGGGCATGCCACCTTCTTTTTTAGCTGACCTTTAAAAATTGCCTTTCCGCCCGATACCGCACCGGACATCTCGGCTAGGGTCATTTCAAAAGTACCAAATCGCTTGTTTATCATCCAGACAAGCCCCTGTCGGGCTGTCTTTAATATTTCAAAATATTTTAAAATATTTCAAAAATGGTTCGAATATTTGAACCACTCAAAAACATTCAAAAATCATTATGGACCTTTTTGCCGCCACAAAACAACAAAGCGGCGAAAAAGTGCACCACTGCCGCACAAACCGCCGCTCGTCCATAAGCCGCCAACAAACGCTATCCTGCAGCCGCCGAGCCGTTCCACACGGCAAAGCTGCTGATGGGATTCGAACCCATGACCTCGTCCTTACCAAGGAAGCGCTCTACCGACTGAGCTACAGCAGCAAATACCAACATGCACGTCAGCTCAGCCGCGTGCTCAAAATATCGTCTCGCTAAAATGTATATGTGCGCAGATATTCTGCGCCCCAATCCGTCGGGAAGCGATAAAATATACATTTTCGCCCGCTATTGTCAAATAATGCTTTATGGATTTTCCAAAAAAATTTTTAAAATTTTTTCACTGAAATAAACGTTCTCTCATCCGATGTACCCTTAAAACTACAACCCAAAACCATAACTCTTTTCAATAAAAAGAGTTGCACGCTTATAGATTTTATTTAAAAATTTTTACGGACAAGAATAGCCGAATTCCGGCATGTTAGAGCATGTTCCAAGATTTGTTTTTAAAAAATATGATGCAAGGCGCGTGTACGTCAAGGCGAAAATCTGCGATGACATATTTAAAAAATTGGCTTCATTGCAGAATTTTCCTTGTCGTGGGCCTATAATTGTGCAGTATATCGAAAATCAGGACTTTTTTGACATTAACAACCTTAACTCAGTATCATTTAAGGAGAAATACTCATGGCTGGCATTAAAGGTTCGAAGACTGAACAGAATTTGTTAAAAGCATTTGCGGGCGAGTCGCAGGCTCGCAATCGTTACACATATTTTGCGTCAGCAGCGGCAAAGGAAGGTTATGAACAGATAGCAGCCATATTCCAGGAAACGGCTGACAATGAAAAGGAACACGCCAAACGGTTTTTCAAGTTCCTTGAAGGCGGCCCTCTGGAAATCACGGCCACATATCCTGCCGGCAAAATCAGCGATACCCTGGAAAATCTGAAAGAAGCCGCCGCCGGCGAAAACGAAGAACACACCGTTCTTTACCCTGGCTTCGGCGACGTGGCAAAGAAAGAAGGTTTTGCGGAAGCGGCAGATGCGTTCTACAACATCGCCAAAGTTGAAGTGGAACACGAAAAACGCTATAGAAAACTTATCGAAAACATCGAGAAAAACCAGGTTTTCAAAAAAACCCAGCCTGTCCGCTGGAAATGCCGTAACTGCGGTTACGTCCATGAAGGCACGGAAGCGCCGGACAAATGCCCGTCATGCCTGCACGCAAAGAAATTCTTTGAAATCAAGGAGACCAATTATTGATTGGCTTTACTTGCGCAGAATTGAGCAAAAAAAAGGCCGGCTAACCGCCGGTCTTTTTTTGCGCCTTCACATTTTACGCTTTGTACTACGAAAGAACTTTGCCGTCACAATCTTTGAACGACCCTGTCAGTATCATGATGAAATCCACCAGCGTCCATACTCCAAAAAGTCCGCCGGTCAGCAGCATTGCAATGCCTGTACCTATTTTGCCGACGTAAAACCTGTGGATTCCCAAGCATCCCAAAAACACACACAACAAAGCGGCAGCAAGTCTGGTTCTTTCACTTTTACACACTGGCGGGCATTCCGGCTGAGATGTCGTGCACTGTTCCATTTCGATTTCTCCTTAAAAAATATAGATTTCGATTACCCCTACACTTATATTTTATTCCCGCAGACATGAAAATTCAACTTTGTCGGCCGATACTTGAGCTTTTCGGCCCATTCGGTTATCTTAAAACGCATGGCGGCCAAACAACGCAACAAACTGTTCGACTTCACTCAGGCACAAGGGCCGAGCGATGAACCGCACGTCGGCGAGTTCACCCGTTCGCCCGCATCCGCCAATAAAGATAAAAAAACCATCGGGGTATCGGAGCTTGTGGAGCGTATTCGCGGCGCACTTACGGCTGCGATGCCAGGCCGATTAGCCGTCGTCGGTGAAATCAGCAACCTGTCACGTCCCGCCTCAGGTCATTTGTATTTCAATTTAAAAGACGAATCCGCCTCCATAGGCGCGTGCATGTGGAAATCGTCAGCCGGCAAGCTCAAGTTTTCGCCAGCCGACGGCATGGAAGTGGTCGTGACCGGCAAGGTGGACGTTTACGGCCCTCAGGGCAAGCTGCAACTTTACGTCGAGAGCATTTCGCCGCGCGGCGAGGGCGCATTGGAACTGGCATTCCGCCAGCTCAAGGAAAAACTCTCCGCCGCCGGCCTATTCGACCCGACGCATAAAAGAACCATCCCGCAATTCCCGCGTGCGGTCGGCGTAATAACCAGTGCGACGGGCGCCGCCGTCCGCGACATCCAGCGCACCATCCGCCGACGTTGGCCGGGCATGAACGTGTACCTGCTGCCTGCGACGGTACAGGGCGAAGGCGCAGCCGCACAACTCGCAACCGCCGTAACCGCACTGGACTCGGCGGCTGATAAATTCGACATCGACGTCATCATCATCGGCCGCGGCGGCGGCAGCATGGAAGACCTCTGGCCGTTCAACGAAGAAATACTGGCTCGCGCGATTTTTGCCGCTCACACGCCGATAATCTCCGGCGTCGGCCACGAGGTGGACTTCACGATATGCGACATGGTAGCCGACCTCCGCGCCGCTACGCCGACGGCTGCGGCGGAACACGCCGTGCCTGACCGCGAAGAAATCGTGCGACACGTCGGCCAGCTTCAGTCGGCAATGACGCGTTCGACGTCGCAACGCATCCGCGCCGCGCGGCTAGCAGTCGACGGCATCGCGCGGAGCGTTTTCTTTCGCGACCCACTTTATTCGGTCAAGGCACGCACGCAGCGGATGGATGAACTTTCGGCGCGGCTGGCGTCGGCGCAGCAAGGACTGCTGTCACGGGCAAATAAAAGACTCGAACCGATGTCGCACCGTCTGGCAGCGCTGCATCCGTCGCGTTTGTGCGAGCGGGCGAAAGCGAAGTTGGATAATGTTTTTTCGCGGCTGAGATGGGTGCTCGGCGCACACAGCAAGCATGCAGGCGACAGGCTGGCTGAAATCGCAAGCCGCCTGACGGCAGCGCGGCCACAAATAAAACTGGCCATGGCGCGGCAGCATGTAACATCGCTGGAACGGCAGTTGGCGGCAATGAGTTATCGCAATGTCCTTATGCGCGGATTCAGCGTAACCCGCGGGCAGGACGGAAATATTTTACGAAGCACATCGGCAGTGACAGCCGGCATGCGAATTGAAACGGAATTTTTCGACGGAAAAATCAGCAGCACCACCGACGGCGATACCGTCTCCCCTGTAAAATCAGCCGGCAACAGCCAACCATCTAGCAAAGCCCCACGCAAAACCCCCGCCAAAAAACGCCAATCCCCCACCACCGACCAACCCGGACTTTTTGATTGACGATTTTTTGACTGATAAATTTCGATTTTCAAATTTGCTTGTAACTTGAGTCTTGTGACTTGAAAATTCCTGCACGCAGGGCAGGTTTTGCTTGATATTTCCGGCGTGGGCGAATAAAACATCACCCGTGGGGCAGAGAGTTATAAAAATGATAAAAATTGCATTCAACGGGGTGGAGTCTTAACAACATGGAAAAAACGCTGGTACTGGTAAAACCCGACGGTGTGCAGAGAGGCCTCATAGGCGAGGTCATCCGCCGCCTTGAAAACAAGGGGCTAAAAATCGTTGCGATGCGAATGCTGCAGGTAGACGAGGCTCTCGCCCGCAAGCACTATGCGGCACACGTGAATAAACCGTTTTTCCCCGGCCTTCTGACGTTCATAACCGCCTGCCCGATAGTGGCGATGGTGCTCGAAGGCCCATCAGCCGTCGCAGTCGTCCGTAACATGATGGGCCCCACAAACGGCGCAGAAGCACCGCTGGGAACTATCCGCGGCGATTACGGAATATCCAAGCAGTTCAACCTCGTCCACGGGTCGGACTCGCCGGAAGCGGCGGAAACTGAAATCTCGCTTTATTTCAATGCCGAAGATATAATGAACTACGATATCGCGGCTCAGCCGTGGATGTATTGAAAAGTTGATATGGTGTCATGCTGAACACAGTGAAGCATCTAACCGTCGATAGCGGAAGTTACAAGCAAGTTGCAAGTATCAACTTTAATGTGTTGGATAACGGTATTCGTAAATTTTGAAACTTGAATCTTTTAAATTGCTTGTAAATTGTGCTCTTGTTTCTTGAAGCTTACTGCGGTTTTAGATTTTTGAACTGCGTTCAAAATGACGCTTTTTATCTTTTGCAAACATTTGGAAATAAGGAGGCGAACATGGACAACAACCTTATCGGAAGGTGCGGGTTGTATTGCGGCGATTGCGAACATCGCGAGAGTTCCGGCTGCACGGGATGCGGCGGGCAGGCCGGCAGGATGTTCTGGGGCGACTGCCCAATATTCGCCTGTGCCAACGCAAAAGGCCTTCTGCATTGCGGCCAATGTGAAGTGTTTCCGTGCGACGGCTTGAATGATTTCGCCTTCGACCCGCAACACGGCGACAAAGGCCGACGTATCCGAATCATCCGCGAATGGAACGACCAGGGAATCGACGTCTGGGTCGAAAAGCACATCAAAGAAAAAGCCGACAAATCGAAAGGACCGAAAAAATGAGCGACCTCGCCGGACGTATCGAGCAGCTTCGTGAGGAATTGCGGCGTCACGACAGGTTATACTACGTTGAAGCCGCTCCTGAAATATCCGACCGCGAATACGACCGGCTGATGGCAGAACTCAAGGCTCTTGAGCAGGCTAATCCGATATTCATCACGCCCGATTCGCCCACGCAGCGCGTCAGCGGAGAACCGCTCGAAGGTTTCCGCACCGTCCAGCACGCCCAGCCCATGCTCAGCATCGAAAACACCTACTCGCACGAAGAGCTTCTCGAATTCGACGCCCGCGTCCGCCGCACACTCGGCGAAGACACGACGTACACGTATCTCGTAGACCCGAAAATCGACGGCGTCGCCGCGTCGTTGCGGTACAAGGGCAGAATGCTGGTAATGGTCACCACCCGCGGCGACGGCTTGCGCGGCGATGATATCACGTCAAACGCGCGCACGATTAAATCCATACCGCTGAATCTCGGCAAACGCGATTTGCCCGAAATTTTGGAAATACGCGGCGAAATATATTGGCCGCGCAGCGCGTTCGAGGAATATAACCGCAAACGCGAAGCACAGGGCGAAGAGCCGCTGGCTAACCCGCGAAACGGAACAGCCGGCACTCTCAAACAGCTCGACCCGCGCGTTGTCGCGGAACGCAAGCTAGCGTTCTTCGCACACGGTTTCGGCGAAATGTCGCAACCGCCGGCTGCCACAGCAGGCGAACTGGCTGACATGCTGCGGGTCTGCGGCATGCCCGTCGATTCGCACCGGCACATCTGCAAAAATATCGAAGAGGTCTGGAATGTCATAGAACAGTGGCAGTTGCAGCGGGGTGACGTCGATTACGATACCGACGGCATGGTCGTAAAAATAAACGAACTGGACCTGCGTCAAAAACTCGGCACGACGCGAAAATATCCCCGCTGGTGCATCGCCTACAAATATGAAACCGACCGCGCGCGAACGAAACTCAAAAGCGTCGATTTCCAGGTCGGCCGTACCGGCCAGATTACACCGGTGGCGAGATTCGACTCAGTTCCGCTGGGCGGCACGCGGGTGTCGAATGCGTCGTTACACAATTTCGATGAAATAGAACGGCTGGACGTGCATATGGGCGACACCGTACACATCGAAAAAGCCGGCGAAATCATTCCGCAGGTCGTCGACGTCGTCCCCGCAGAACGGCCTTACAACGCACCGAAAATCACCCCTCCGACACTCTGTCCTTCATGCGATTCCGTACTGCAATGGCAGTCTGTACCTGAGGGATTCATCGCCTACCGCTGTACGGAAAAAACCTGCCAGAAATTTTTAAACCGCATACTGCGGAAAAATATGCCCTCAAAATGCCCAGCCTGCGGCGGGCCGGTCGAACAGGTAGACCACCTGACCGAACTGCTCTGTGTAAATCCGCACTGCGTGGGCATACTGCGGGAAAGCATTTTGTTCTTCGCCGGCAGAAACCAGATGGACATCGACACGCTTGGGCCGGAAATTGTCGACCAGCTCATATCAAGCGGCCTCGTCAAACACGTAACCGACCTGTATGACCTTACAAAAAATGAACTGGTCGAACTCGAACGGATGGCTGACAAGTCTGCGCAGAATCTCATGGACGCCATACGGGCATCAAAGAACCGCGGCCTTGCGCGGCTATTGGCGGCGTTGGGCATCCGTCACGTCGGCGGACGTGCCGCTGAAATACTGGCTGACCATTTCCGCAATATCGACGCACTCATGGCAGCGCCGGCGGATGAACTGCAAGGCTTGACCGACATAGGCGAAAAAATCGCAGCCAGCGTCACTGAATATTTTGCGAGCAAGAACGGCAGATATACTATCGAACGGCTCAAAGCTGCCGGCGTAATCACAACCCAGGATATTTCGCAAAGCACCGCACCTCAAACGCTGGACGGCAAAACGGTGGTGGTGACCGGCACGCTGATTAATTTTACGCGGCAGCAGGCGCAGGACGCAATAAAAGCCGCCGGCGGCCGCGCAACTTCCAGCGTCTCCGCATCAACCAGCTTCGTCGTCGCCGGAGAAAACCCTGGCTCAAAAGTGGACGATGCAATCAAACTCGGCGTCGATATAATCGGCGAAGACGAATTTATCGACCGCCTCGACCTGAAAGATTTTATGCCGTCAAAAACGCCGGACAAAACACCCGACCTGCCTGGCCCCCTATTCGCATAGAGTCCGCTTTTTCACACAAGCCGTCCAAAAAACCGGCGGACACAAGGCCAAGCTTTGGCGTTAAAATTTATCGCATCGAACCGACATATTCGCCGTCTTCGTCAAAGAAAAACTGTCAATCCAATTTAATTCACATGCCAGGCATAAACAACGGAAAGTTGCTTTTTTTGCCTTCCATCGCCGCCTTGGTCATTTCAGACATAAACCAGCTGATGATGTCGTTAAATATCGGCATCGGAATGTCTATGCGAATGTTTTCCACATTGCCTTCGCAAAAATCCGATATAACAACAGGCGATTTTGCTTTAAATGTAAAAAAATCACTCTTACCGGAAACCGATTCATCGTCAGCGGTAGCCGCATCAGCCGGTGCGGAGGTTGCAGCCGGCTTTGACGCAGGCGTATTTGCAGCACAGCCGGCTTTAATGTCATTGAAAGTGTCAAAGATATTTTTGAGATTTATCAGCATCACGGTATTGGTGTTTCCAGGCAGCTTTTTCAATGCGGCTGCAACTTCAGGAATTTTGTCCAACCTGCCACCTTCGCGAGCAGCCTTGATGGCGTCCGCAGCAAATTCCACTCCGCCGCCGAAAGTCACTACAACCGTATGCTCATCCATTTTGCCATACAGCGCACGTATCTGTTCGTCGCCAAAAATCTCCAATATTTTCTTGCTGGCATCTTCGGAAATTTCGCAGTTGCTTATATCCATCGTTACCGCACTCAACGTTACGCCTTCGACGATTGCCACGTCCGGCACATTGTCAATTTCGATATTCCTGATTTTTTGAACGCCTGCAAGTCTGTCGGTATTCACCGGTTTGCCTGTTTTTTCTGCAACCTTGTCCGCAACGGCAGTGAGCGTCTTCACGTCGCCGTTATCCACCATCGTATGTAAAACTTCCCGCAAAAAATCCACCTTCTGCGGCACAAGCGACAGAAGCACATCGGCACTGTTGCAATTAAAACAGGCGGAAATGGCCAACAATCCCTTGTCGCTCCGGCCGACGTAAAATTGCACGTCCCGTATCTGCTCCTCTGCCGCCATAAGAATTTGTGTAAATTTTTCCTGAAACTCGTAAGACAAATCCGGATTCACCTTATTGAACAGGCTCATTATCGTGCTGATAATCCGGTTATTTTTGCCGGGCACGGCTCTCTGGAGGCTGATAGCCGAAACCGCCATAAAATATCTGCCGCCCGGCAGCCTGTTGAATTCAACAGGGCCCTTGTTCGCCTCGGCAGCCGACATTTCCGCCAGCTCCGAACCTTTTTTGTACTCCAGGGACAACGTGAACGACATGCCGTTTTTGCCAACGTCAAGGCCGACGACTAATCCGTCTATCTGTTCGTTACGCCTCGCTTCATCAATTATCTCCTTTCGCTGCCGTGCGTCCATTTTCACGGACGGGTCTGACGCAGCGTTGAGAAAATACGGCAAAACAGTCTTGCAGTTGGTGAAAAACGTCATATCGTTAGCCGCCATCAATTTTCTCTGCGATGCGGTCATGACCGTATCTATCGACGGATTTTTTTCATCTATAAGGTCTAACGCTTTTTTATCCTTGCTAATGGCAATATAATCGCCAACCTGCCTGAAAAAAAACACGTCAGCCGCTTTAGCCATCTTCATGCTGTGCGTTTTTTCATCTATGGCATAACAAGCAAAAACGTCTTTGACATTTCTGCCGGCAATGAAAAATACCATCGGCATTTTGTTGAAATTAGCCAACTTGGCAGAGTCGGGGGCGAATCCGTATTTTTCAAGATTTACAACGACCACGGCAAAGCCGCCCTCAGGATTGAACCCGGCGCCAAGGCCAAACCTGGCTTTGAATAAAGGCATAAATCCCGACGGCGCCATCCCCTGCATCATATCGCCCAAATCCGTCGCTGAGACGAATTCCATGAATTTATCCATCAGCCGCTCAATATTTTCAGTCGCAATAAATCCCGCACAATCAGCAGGAATCACGGTAACAACCGGTTTTACCGGTATCCGGCGTACTGCTGAAATTGTCGCCGGTTTCGTCTCAGCAGCATTCCTCGCCATTGCCGCGGAAACGCAAAAAACTAAAACCAATAGTGAAAACACATGTTTTTTAAACATCTTACCTCTCCTTTATCCATGATATTCAAACATAAAACAACAGTTGGCAATCTGGAATCTATTATAATATGACCACACTTACTAGAACCTATCCCAAAAACCTTGGCTGCCTGCAATCGGCTCTTTTGCAGCCTGGCGGCGTCAGAAAAACGGCAGAATATGTTTTTTTAAAAAGTATGCTGCCATTTTTCTTCCTTGCCAGCCC
>Ga0116170_10002211_pt1 | contig 18986 bp, 29 predicted proteins | sample AD_JPNHW1_MetaG_FD_89797 | JGI IMG/M metagenome (GOLD analysis project Ga0116170, IMG submission 89797) | Active sludge microbial communities of municipal wastewater-treating anaerobic digesters from Japan - AD_JPNHW1_MetaG | ecosystem: Engineered > Bioreactor > Anaerobic > Digestate | place...
ATAGGTTAAATCAGAACCTGATTGTGCCGTAGTAAGCTTAACGGTATCAGCCGTAATCTGTACGCTAGATTTAAGTTGCGCTTCATAATCCTGAATCGTTCTGCTTTGATCTCTAGTCGCAATAGTAACCGTGTCTGTCGTTGCATCCCACGCCTTTTTAACATAAGAAGGCATTCCATTCATGGTTTCGGATATTCCGTTATGAGCATCGCGGTATGACTTTAGCTTGTCTTTGTTTAACCGGTCAATTTGTATTGCGGCTTGCTTTTCCATCGTAATCCATTTGCTGTTCGATGCTTCAATATTGGTTAGTCCATCTTGCCATATTACAGTTGTGTCACCCCAATATTCAGAATATATTGCAACAAGTCCAGCAAATTGCGCTAAGTCGCCTTTTGAAAGTGCAGCTAATTTCTTGTCAACAAACCACTGATTATCTTTTCTTCCCGCCGCGTCAAGTGCTTCTACATATGGGTCATCAATTCCCTTTACTCTTGCGGCTTCGCTTACTCCGCTAGTTGCAAAGTTTTCCGAGGATTGTTCAGCCAGCGTTTTTCCAGCTTCATAAGACAAAAAGATTGTAGCGCAAATAACAAGCCCATATGTCGCCCAGCTCGCAAGCATTCCGATTGTCCCACCTGCTCCTATTGCTCCCGCTGTTCCGGCTGCTGCCGCTGTTCCCCCTGCTAAAGAAGAACTTATGCTAAAAACAGTACTTATATTTCCTAATAGTGATATTCCTTTAAGTGCGGCTAATACGGCAGCAAGTGTTATCGCAAGCTTAGGATGGTCTGCAAAAAATTGTGCGATATTACCCAAATAATCAACTAACGCGGGTAATCCCGTTCCAATAACCCAGTTTCCAATAGGAACAAGAACCTTGTCATAAAAGTCTTTGAATGCAGGATAGTTGTCTTGAACTGCTTCAAAAAGCTTCTTAAACGATTCTCCTAACGGTTGTAATGCTTCACTAATCTTCTTGAATGCTTCTTCAGCTTTGGTAGTTGTAAGCTGTCCGAGCATTAAATCATAGCCTTTAAGGAGCTTCTCTAAATCAGAATTATAAGCGCCGCCGCCTACTCCGCCTCCACCGCCACCGGAAGCCTTGTTTTCGGACAGTATATTAAACTGATCAAATCCCATTATATTCTTTTTCAGTTCCTTGATAGAACCGCTAGAATCGTCTGCAACGTCGCCAATGTCTTCAATACCACCCGTAAAGTCAGCGTATTCTCCCGTGTTTGCAAAAGATACGGGTTCAAACCCCATCAGACCCGCAAGAACGTTAAACGCGTTCGCAAGAACCTTCGTAAAAGCAATTACGTAAGGAATAACGCGAATCAGAATCGGCATCATGAAGTTACCGACAGCACGACTTAAGCTCATGACCGCCGACTGGAATATACGAGTCATGTTGGCCGGAGATTCAAGGGTTTTAGCCATATCGCCTTGTGCAAGTTTAGCCGCATCAAGAACCGTTAAGTATCTTAGGAACGCCTTGTCAAGCGGATTCATTGTTTCGACTGATTGTTCAAGCCCGTAGTTCAATGCTGTTTGCGCAATAGCCGCTTCTGTAACGTTGATACCATAGTTCTTAGCAAGTGGCTTATACTGTCCCGCAATAACGCCAGACTGTAACGCGTCCCACGTGTCTTGTAAATTCTTACCCGTTAAAGAAGCCAAGTCAATACCGATTGCTACAAGATTCGTAGAAAGAAGATAAGCGGCATCAGAAGACGCTCCTAACGATTTAGACATTGCTTCAAACATAGCTCCATTTTTAACAAGCGAAGACATGTCAATCCCCAAAGCGTTAGATATATTAGTATAATATGCTCCTGCCTTTTCTGCCATTTGTCCGTAGGCCACATTGAAGTAGTTCATATCTTCAATCCATGCCGCCGAGTTAGACATAGCGTTAGAAACGGCTTGCGAAAGCCCTGTAATCAGCTTAATAACAATTCCAGTAACAACATATCTCTTTGCCATACTTAGCATAGCAAATAATCCGGTGCTACCTGCTTTGGCTTGTTTTCCCATTACTTGACAAGACTGACCTAAAGCCTTAACGCCCTTAGAACCCGCCGTAGCAATAGGAGCAACTTTAGCAAGCATGTTTAGCGTTTCAGTAGCTTGCGCCGTTAATGCGGGCATCTGATTAAGTCCTAAAATAATGGTTTGAAGCGCCGCCGCAAATCCCTCACTGTTTTTTGTAACGTTTTTCATCGACGTGCCTAACGGTTTTAGAGCGCCCGAAAGACTCGTCAATGATTCGATTGTAGATTGATTCATAGCGGGCATAGCATTAACCGCTTCTGATACCCGCACTAAAGTTGGAGCAAGACTTCCAGAAGCAGTTTCTAACCGCTTTGATGCGCTTGCAATGCCTGAAATAGACCGAGATAATGTACCTAAGTTAGCGTTTTTAGAAGCGTCTCCTATTCCCGTCACGGCATTAGTGAATACGCTTGCAGAACCCGCCGCACTCGTAAACCTAGCATTAAGAGATTCGAGTTTTGCTTCTAGTGCAGAAAGAGAGGTAACAACCTTTGAAGTCGAACCGCTTACTTCCGAGTAAATCTGTTCAGCCATTAGTTGTTACCCCTTTCTAATTGTTTCTTGTTACTCCGAACGCCCTGTCAATGTCTGCTTCTAACTTTGCCTGTTTTTCTTCGGGCGTCGGGACATAAAATAGTGGTTCTTCGGGATACTGTGAGTCTTTGTCAAGACAAGCGGCTATAGCTTTTAACACGTATATCCCTAGCTGATAATTGTTTTCGTCCTCTCTTTTCCATTTCAAGCGCTGTTCTTTTTCCCACAATCTAATCTTTACCCATGTCCAAGCGGGATCTCCGCACCAATAAACTTCCGGAGATACCCCCGCTGAACATGCTACTTCAAACAAATTGTCAAGTTCTTTTACAACGTTCGATTCAGAAGACTTTACTTCATTTCGCTCAACTTCTTTTTCAGGGGAGCGTTCTCCCCACCAAGAAAAACTTCATTGTACTTCTCCGCAAACTGACCTAACACGTCAAGAATTTCATATTCCTTGTCAATCTCTTCGAATATCTTCTCCGCTTTAGAAGCCGATACTGTGCCTTCGCCCGCGAGAGTAGCACGAATGAATGTTTCCAAACTTCCGATAGGGTCTACGAGAAGCCTTGTAGCGTCGCCGCCCATGTTAGCAAACTTCTTCACGCTGTCATGCGTAAATTCGAATCGGTAAGTCTTTCCTGTGTCGAGTTCGATGTTCAGTTCAATCATCTTTCTTTTCCTCCTGAATTATTTATTAAGCCGAGATTGTGTAGATAGCTGTCTTAACCGGAGAATCGTTCATGCCCGCCTTGACCGCAATAGCCTTAATCATAACCGCGTCTGTAATGACAATCGGTACAGAATACAGAGACGAAGAGCGAGTAGGCGTAGTACCGTCATTCGTGTAGAAGATAGAAGCTCCCGAAGTAGCCGATGCAAGAGTAACCGTAGAATTGTCGGCAACCGCGCCCGTGTCAGGTGTTGCAGTCGGAGCAATAACAGTAGTTCCGTAAGCTGCCGGAATGTAAGAAGCAAGTTCAGCCGTTGTGTAGTGAGTAGGCACGGTGTTCTGCACGAAAGAGAACGAGCCAGACACAATGCTTCCGACTGTAATGTCAGAGTCTTTGTACGTTCCAACTCCCGTAGTAATAAACCCCGAACCGTCTTTTCTAACAACCATGATTGTTTGTTCGGTAACACCGTCCATCTTAGCGCGAACAAGCGCTCCTCTTGCCGAAGTGTCGTTAAATTCGCAAGCAATAGCGGGGGAGTCTGCTCTTCCAGATTCGTATGTTTTTCCAGGAGAATCAAGTGGTGTAGACTCGTGCGTGTCTGCGTCTCCGAGAGAAGCGCCGATCTTAGTAAGAGAAGTGAACCACTCAAAAGGATATGGATTTACTTTAGACTTGATATACATTTTTGTTCCGATATCGGTAATAGCTACTAAACTCATTGTTTGTACCTCGTTTTAACTTTCAAATTTTCCAGTTTCCTCATTAAAAATTCCTGAATACGTTGTTGTGTGCCTCTTAGACATGGTGTCCTCTTTGATAATGTTGCCGCCTCCGCTTTGTGTAAGGTGTATCGTCTTCTCTAAAACCGTTCTTACTGCCTTAGATATCCGTCTACACATTGTTTCTGCCGCTGGTTCATTAGCGAAGATATCAATTTGATACATCAAGTCTTTTGTGTAACCTGTATGATTAAGTGTACAACTATTTGTTGAAGTTGTCAATTCCTGAAAAACAATTCTCGGAAATGTAGCAATTTCGTCATTTAAGCTATTGACAATCGTGATATTATCGGGAATAGTTGCATCTAAATTCAACTCGTTTGTTAGCATGTATAAAATTACATTCTTTACGTCTTCGCTATCCATTCGTAGAATACAACCTCCGCTTTCTTGTTCGCTTTCTTCTGCATTTCACGTATTGATTTTCTTATAAACGGTCTAGGAGCCTGACCTGCTGTCGTAACGAAACCTTTATGTTCGTCATAGTAAACCCATTTCTTGTTACTATACGTCCACCCCGAAGGCTTGTCAGGGTTAGGATGTCCTGCGCCTTCCGGCCCTGTTCCGTATTCAATATAAACAAGATAGTCTTCACCCCACACTTGACCGATTAAAAGCCCGTCTGCGCCTCTTATATACGTTGCATGAATAGATTCTTCAGCCCACGAAACGCCTTCTAGCATTATTCTTGCATTAGCCTTTATCGTGCTAACAAGTTCTTCAGTAATTTCTGTTATGATTTTATCGTGTGCTTCTGTTACTTTACCCTTAGTCGCTCTAATCTTGTTAATAGCGTTTCTAAAGGTAGACGGGTCAGCAAGATTCAATCGTAAATTAGCCATTTGCAACCACGCTCTTTATCATTACTACAATCTGTCTAGGAGTTATTTCGGGTTTTTCTGTAACGATGAAGTTGTTGTCTAGCGCACTAGGAGGCGTATTAACGGGTATTGCCTGCCCGTAGTATTCAGGTACTTTCCCTACCCACACAAGGTCTAAATAACCGATGTCAGACGCTTTAAGGATATCCGTAGACTCAACAATCTTTCGGAGTTCCTTAGCGTCTGCACCGTAAACTTGTATGTCCGCATAAGACTTTAGAAGTGAAACCCTAAGCGAGTATTTCTTAATCTCGCCATAGGTGATAATACTTTCACCCGTAGGATATCCGTTATCGTCTAAGTACGGAGTAGACGCACCGCGTTTAGAGATATAAACATCTTCCTTGTCTCTTATAACCGTTCTCATACTGCCCTCGCTATGCTAGAAACGTTCTTCAATAGTTCGTCGTGAGAATAATACGTCCTGTCAATATCGCCTTCACTGTGAGACTTTTCTCCGTTTGCTCCGTTACTTGCGTAATACCACAATGCAAGCTCAATAATAGTATATTTCCATCTTGCTTCTGTTTCTGTTGTATCGTCTCCGTAGTTTCTTTTTTCGCGCACGTCAAATTCTGCCTGGCTCAAATACGATTCTAATAGGCTGTCCTGTGTCGTGTCTGTCGATGCAATTTCAGGGATTCTTAGTTTTAACTCGTTCAGATAATCAATCACGGGCATTGTGTTACCTCTTAGCCTAGTGTTTCTTCATAGAACTGAAACTCCGCAAAGATCGTATTCTTTTCTGTTGAACCATTAATAAATTCAAACGTGTATAGCGTGTTAGGCTTGAATACCCACTCGTTGCTCGATGAAAGCTGTGCGCCAGAACGCGTCTGCCCGATACCCGTCGAACCCGCCATGTAAGCTTCCGTTAGCTTTGTTCCGTTCGTCGTAACCGTCACGCCACTCTTGAATACAGCACCCGATACAGCAGATGAATTTCTATTGCGGTTCATAGGAGTTATAACAGAACCGCCGCTATTGCCGCTAGAACCCTCGTAGAAGTTCACTGTTAGCTTATCAACGCTAGACACAACGTTCACAGGGCGATAGTGAATATAGCCCGTAGCGGGCGTTAGAAAAGTAAACTTCGTAGATGTCGTGGTCAGCAAGTCAAAGTGCGTGGCATGTGTGAAGAACTTACCCGCATGAATGTACGCGTGATCGTTATCAATTATCTTTTGTGCGTCGGTTACTCTTTCTCTTTGGAGTTCCATTATCTGTGACTGTCTTTGTTCGCTCATTTTTAACCTCTAATCTAGTCTTTTCGACTTCTTCTTCCGATAAAGAACCTTCTATTACGAACAAGTGTTCTTCCGGCTTATTTCTTTTTTCTTCCTCTAACTCTTGCATTATTTTGAGTTCTGCTTCGGTATATAAATATTTGTCAATTGTTGTATCATAATCTCCATGCTTGTAGTCAAAGTCTAAAAGTCTCGATATAATATATTTGTCTTTAGTCTCGAATTCTCCATCGCTATTAAACCTGCAAAGAGGTTTATTCTTAGATGCGTCCCACACAACGCCGTGTCCGTAAAATTTCATGTTCCCTCCGATAAGCAAAAAGGGGCAGGGCGCTAACCCCACCCCCTAAGCAATTACATTAAATTAGGCAAATCGCGTAAAGTTTCTTTGAGCCGTCATATGTCGCCGTAGCAATCGTGTTCTTACAAAGTTCGTCTACATCATATGTTGCAGTCGGAACAGTGATAGCCGTTCCTAGAATCGAAAGAGGAGCGTCGGTTGCGGCATCCATAAGGAAAGGAAGTCCGATTTTATCTCCAATGCCAACCGTGATAGTGTCGTTGCCTTCTCCAATTACCCAACCTGCGCCGACTACGGAAGTCACTGTCTTAAACGCCTTAGCTCCCGTTACTGCCGCGCCCGAAGAAGGCGTAAGAACTTCGGAAATGACCTGCCCTGCACGGTCTGTTCCGGTGATTGTAACCGTTCCAAGAGTATCAGCCGAGCCTACCGCCGTATGAGTAAGAGTAATGTTTCTAGGCACATCGGGCTGTGCGGCAATGGTGTAAGAGCCAACCTTCATGTTTGCAGAAACAACAATTCTGTCAACGTCTGCAACAACGGGAGCGCCAAGAGGAACAATGTTCGGGACATACCCTAAATTCTCTTTCGCCCAAAGCTTAATCTGCGGATTTCTAAGTCTATCAAATTCCATTTGTTAATCCTCATTCTTTCTCAAAGTAGGGAGTAGAAGACCTTCCTCTACTCCCGTTCGTTCCTTTGAATCGTTGTTGTTAAGCCGTTGCTGTTCCTGTCAGTGTGCCGAAGTTCTGCGGAAGACCGTAATCAATGCCCGCTATTGCGGAGAAAGCGCCCTTACGAGAACCGCCAACCTTAGCATACTCTTCAAACTTTAGACCAGAAGCGGAGAACACAGGGTTGATGTAATTCATGTCTGCAACAAGAATCGTGTCAGTCGGCATCTGCGGGTCGTACATGACGGTTGCTTCACAGAAGTCAGACATAATGCGCTGAATGTTAGCGCCGCCCTCTGTGCGTGATTCAGGAATATAACCGTAGATATCGGAAATAACTCTCTTGTTAAAAGAATTACACCACACAACGATGTTCTCGAACAGAGCGCCGTTGTCGGCCATTTCCTGAAAAAGCTGATCCATGAGTGCCTTTGTGACCTTTACGCTGCCCGCCGCAACCGTGTTAATAGTTGAAGCCGTGATAATACCGCGAGTCTGTGCCGCCGTAGACGAATTAACCGCTTCGGCATAAACACCGGAAAGAAAAGCCTTTTCCATGTCAAGTGCCATTTTCTTAAGACGCGCCATTTTCTGAAACGCGAATTCGTCCTTAACAGGCTGATCGCCAAGAGCAGAAAGACCGGAAAGTTCTCCGTACATTTCCTGACGAAGATCAGAAACCTGTACAACCTGTCTGAAAGGCATAATCGTGTTCAAAAGCTGTGTGCGAGAAGTGGTCGTTCCTTCCGGAGCAGTACCCGCAAATTCGTCTTCGTCAATAGCGGGAATAGCCGCCGCTTCGGGAGTCCATGTCTGACCTACCGGGAAAATCATAGAAGCGGTTTTCTTAGCGTTTGCGCCGTTGACTCCACCGATCATGTTGAGGAACGGAGTCTGCTTCGCGCCGACCATGAAAAGTTCGCCAAGATAATTAAGAGAAGTATCTCTGTCTGTAAGTGCCATTTATGTTACCTCGTTATTATTTCTTTAACCGCTCTTTCGCCGCAAAAAGTCTCTGCATTAAAGCGCGGTCATTCGGGTTTTTCTGTGCCTGTTTATACAATTCGTTATACTCTGATTCGGGAGTGGGTTTCTGTGCGGGGTCAATCGGAATTCCCGTAGGTACGGGAGTCGTTTTCATAGCCGACTGAATCTTTTTCTGTGCAAGCGTTTCAGCAACCGCAAGAATACGGGCGCCTAAAGACTTTGCACGTTCCTTTGTTTCTTCTGAATCTGTCGTTACAATTCCGTCAAGAAAAACCTCATACTGTTCTTGCTCTAATCCTAAACCCGAAAGTACTTCCCTAGCGGCAACTTCGGAGTACTTCTTATTGACAAGTTCTGTTTTTGCATTCAGTTCGTCAATTTGTTTTTGAATTTTCTGCGATTCGGTAAGGGACTTCTCTTCAAGTGCTTTTGCGGCCTTCTTTGCGGCATTGTCTTCATTTGCTTTAATCGCCTTCTGGATTTCTCTGTCATAGTCTGCCTGTGTCTGGAAAGTCTTAAAGGCGCTTGTGGGCGCGGTTATTGTCGCGGGTTCGGGTGCAATAGCGGGGTCAGAAGCTTCGGGTGTTTGTAGCGTTTCAAGTTCGGCCATTTGATTTTCCTCCGTTTGTTCGTAGTCCGTTAGCCCTCGGAAGTGCTAGCTTCGTCCGTAGTTACTGTATCTGATACGGCGGTTGCCGTTTCATTCTGTGTCTGTTCAAGTGCTTGCTGTTTATTGAGAAGCTCTTCATCGTATAACTTGCGTCTCGCGGCCATTTCCGTAGGCTGATCTGTAACGCCTAACAGTTTAATTGTATCAACCGGAGCAAAGAGTTTAGATGCTACAAAGTTGTTCGCCGCCGTTGACTTGTTCAAGATGTTCGTATTGCGGTTTCTAACCATGTTTATTTGAACATCTCGCGGGTCAAAGTTTTCGCCAAACCTTGACATTACCTTAGATACTAGACGAATCGTCTTTCTTTCTCCGCGTTTAAATGCGCGTTCCTTATTTCTTACAACAAGTTCTAAGTCTTGATACCCGTCTCTAAGATAAACTGCATCTCCCGTGTCGCCGCCGTTGCCCGTGTTATTGTTTCTACTCGGTATTCCCGTAACAGCGTCAATATATTCGTTAAGCGTTGTTTCAAGCACTTGTGCATCTGACTGCAATAGTTCGGGTGAAACATATCCTATTTTTGCTTCTAGGGCGTTTGTTGATTTTATACATAATGAACCCTTTTGTTTGATTTTAGCCGTTCCGTCTTCGTCGGGTTCGCAATTTGTAAAAACCAATATGCTTCCGACCGTCTGTACAATTGCGTTTACTCGGTCAGAAATAGATATGTTTAGCGAATCGAGCAAACTCATTGCGCACTCCCAATCGCCCTTGCGCCACTGATTGTTCATATACTCTACAATAGGAATATCACCCATGTAATGTTCGGATTCTCCCAGGTATTCAAACTCTCCACCTAAAGCAAGTTCGCCGTTAGACTTAAACATATATTGAGTAGTATCGCTGTACACCCAATAGGTATATCCTATTGTAGCGCCCTCGTTGTCAACAATAGGTGCAAACACGAAACCAAGAACGGGATACTGCAACACTTCCGAACTATATATAATTCCCGTGTTTCTAGGATCACATGTCGGAATGTTAAAAGGAATCGCGTCGGGAAGTTCTGCCGGATTTGTCATAACAAGACGATACGAAGTTCCAACAATAGAAGCCCACTCGCCTAGCTCAACGTCCTTTGCGGCCTTATCTTCTTCTTCCATATAACCATTCAGATTTTCAATTTCTGTTCCATCAGATTCAGCCGAACGAGACGTGTAAGAAACGGGTTCCCCCAAAAAGTAACCAACAACCTTGCGAGTAATCTCTTGCGCCCTATTAACGACAATTTTATTGTTAATGTCAAGGCTAAATTCTCTAGGACGTTCTAGTATTTCCTGAACCCCTAGGAACTCATTAAGCAAAAGATTCATCTCAACAACGTTTGCCTGATGCCGCAAAGACACTCCTTGCAGAATGCCCGGAATAATATCTTTATTGATCTCACTTCTTTTGACAGAAGTAAGCAGCGGCCTTCTCCCCGTAAGATAAGGCATATCAGAATTGTAAACTGTTGAAGTTATTTCTGCCATGAGATACCCCCGTGCTTATAACATATTTAATACTATGTCAAACTGTTGGCGTAGTCAATACGTTGCATTTACAACCTGTATCTGTTCCTGTCAATTCCTGCCGTAACAATTCCTATTCTGTTTCCTAGTATCATTTCACTTAATCCGGAAAGACTGTCGGGAGCATCGTCGTGAATAGACTTGCCCGTAATTAGCCACGAAGTAAGTTCTGTAAATGCTCGCTTGTATGCACTCGATTGATGTTCTCGGTCAAGAAAGTAAAAATACGTCTTAATATCGGGCGCGTATTGTCTAATCTTAGAAGCCTTTGCAGTGGTAGAAGGTGCTTTCCCCCACGTCATTCTGCACGGATATCCTTGTGCCCTCAACCGCTTTCCGATTTCTTCTGCGTATTCAGAACCGCCGTTGTTTGATTCAAACCGTACTTCCTGAACTTTGTTTGAGGAAATAGCCATTTCTACCAATGGTTGAGTAATGCTTTTATCTTCCCGACTAAACACCCATTCTGTAATGTAAACGCGTCTTATATCACCGACAATATAAACTTCTCCTATCGGCATAGATAAACTATCGCCGCCTCCCCACGCGACATCAACAAACGCGAAAGTGCCAATCTTGTCAGCGCGATTGAGAGTTTCGTTTCCGTAATAACGGTTCAATGTTCGCTCTCCGAAACAAATTCCCGCACCCTCAAACGGTTCTTGCTGATATATACACGCGTACAATGCTTCATCTATCATGTCAAGTTCGTGCTTTCGTTCTGCGTAATACGCGTCGGTAAAACCTACTCCGTATGGATAGTTAAAGTTAGAGTGTCCCATATCGTCCGTTGCCGGAATTACGATAAATCTTGCGTTCGCATCTTCAGCGTGTTCTCTTGACTCAATTCCGATAGGGTCATTTAACGACCAACGCGTACCAACCATTAGCAACGGAACGTCTGTTTTGCGTCTCTGCTTAATATCGCCTACGTACTTAGCAAATGCGTTTTCAAGACGTTCGGGCTTACTTGCCTCTTCCGAACCAGAAATTAAATCGTCAACATATAACAAAGAAGTAGCTTCGATTGTTCCTGACATATTAGAGTCAATAGAACGGAAAGAGAACGTCTTATAACGTTTTGGCTCTCCTAAATCAATCATTAGGTTTTTCGCGTCTGTATCAACCAATTGAGCGTTCGGAAAAATCTGCTTAAAGTTGTATCTGTCACTCGTTGAAAACTCATAAATTCCGTCATAGAATGACTTCATCAAAGATGTAGAATGCCCCGAAGCAAATACGCTTTTTTCGTGTTCTTTCGCGCCTATCCACAAGCAGAACAATAGTGCTATTGTTGTTTTTCCAACTCTAGGCGGCATAGATATTCCTAGTATTTTTATCTTACCGTCTGCAAGGTCTTGTAGCGCGTCTACGCACTGTTTAAGCTGTTTCTGTCTAGGGTGATAGAATTTCTCTGCTTTTGGTCTATCCCACTCCATAAAGAATAGAAACGACTCAAAAAGGTATTCCGACTCGTACTTGTAGCAATTCTTCAAATCTTCTGAATACGTTCTAAGCTTCGGAGGTGATATCTTGCTTCTATGCGCCTTTATGTTTCTTTCTAGTGCTTCTTTCCACTTAGCAACAATCCTGCGAGTGTCTTTCTCTCGATTGTTCTCGCGTGAGTATAGAAGTTTCAAACTAGCGAGGCATTCAAGTTCCTTCGGCCAGTCGTATTTTTTTACTGCATTGTTATATGCCTCTGTTACGATTTTTATTTCTGATAGACTCAAAGTTTACCGCCTTTGACATTTGCCGTTCTGAAAACAAGCGCAACCGTCTTCCGCGCATTCAAACGGGTATTTGTTCTTCATAATGCTTTCATCGTGAGTAACGTCTGAAAACGTAGATGGAGTACCGTCTTCTAACTCATACGAAAAGTCTTCTTGCTTTCCCGCTTCTTTAACTTTTATTTCCGTTTCGTTCCACAAAAAAGGACAAATCATTCTACTTTACCCTCTGCCTTCTCTAGATTCATTGCACTATCTAGAGTGTTTTTAGAATCTTTTTGCACAACTAAAGAAACGTCAGCAATAGTGACATCAACATTTGTGTTTAGTGCATTTATTGTTAAACAAAGAGTCGGTATTCCGTCGCAATCCATGTGCAAATCAAGTTTAGTTATTCCGTTTATTTCTTTCCCGTCTACAAAAACCTTGTAAAACATTTCGCTATTATCAATTGGACGTATTTTTATTTCTCTTTTAATCATTCCACTTGCCTCGTTTCTACTGTTTTCTTGCACATATAGCAATACATGTGCTTGATGTGATTAACGCCTGTTTTGTGTTTTGTTGAAGTTGCGGGTAACGTTGTCCCGCACTCCTTACAAACAAAATATCTTTTTACTATCATGTGTTTGAATACCAAATCTCCCTAAGTCCTATTTTATCGTTAAACACATAAGACAAGAGAGTTTTTAGTCCTTTCGAATATGCTTGCGAATTTTCCCACGCCGATGAAGAACAAATTGTAGGAAGGCTTCTTACAACTATTCCGTCTTTTGAATCCGTTCTAAAAAACTCTTTTTCCTTTTCAGTGTGAAAGTGAGCGCTATGTACTTCTGAATGTTTTGCCATTCCATATTCGCTTCTAAAATCACTTGTAAGCCAACTTCCGGAGTTGTTTTGAGGCATATTTCCGTGAGTAAATCCGATTATCGTACAACCGACCAGACGTGCCTTTCTAGGCGTTGGAGAGCAATCGAACATAACTTCATCTATTCCGTTATATGCGAGCTCCACAGCCCTCACAGCCATCCTGCCGACGATTTCATCATGATTGCCGGGAATATAAATTACTTCAATCGGTGCAATCTTTCTAAGTCTGTCAAGAGTGTCAATTAGCATTGTTATAACGCTGTCAAATATTTTAGGCATTCTCCCGTCAATATCCTGTTTGGTGCCTTTTGTAGTTGCTCCGTCCGCGTTGTCAACGTGAATTAAGTCTCCTAGAGTCACAACAATTATCTTTTTGAAGGCTCTATCCGAACATCTTTGAACAATATCGGCAATGCAACCCGAAAGTCTTGATTCAGCAATCGAAATATCGTAATCGTCGCCTGTTTCTTCGCCCCATGAAAGCAATCCTACGTGCAAGTCGGGAAGTTCGACAATCAAAGTATCGCCTTCTTTATTATAATTAACATAAAGCGGTTCAACAATTGGTTTAGGCAAGTGATAGTTTTCAAAAAAGTTTTCAATATCTTCAGTGGTAACGGAATTGATAATAGGCTTTACGCTAAGTCCGTCTCTCCGGTAGTTTGTAACTCTCCATTTTGTGGGGTCGTATCCTCGTGATTCAAGAACATCTTTATCGTCAATCCCGAACTCGTTTCTTCGTTCCTGTTCTTTGCGCTTTCTTACTTCTCTTCTACTTCCGTTTACATAATATCTAACTTGATCTTCCGACTTAATAACTCCAAACTCTTCTTTTAGCTTTGAAACAAGTTCACTATACGTCATATTCGGTTTGTTCTTGATACAAAACTCTCGGCATTCGTCGTTAGTCATTCTTTGCCCTCAATTTCAAACATATCTATAAAGGCTTCGTTGCTCATTAACTTCTGATTGTCATAAAATATAACAAACCAATCTGTTTCGCGAACTTTCTTGCCTTCAAAAACTATATAGTCGCAATATTTATTTCGAGTGAAAACGTTCAAAAGGCGCTCGTCTTCTAGTTTCTGTACCCACTCGGGCATTTCTTCTCTCGATTCGCCGTTATACTGCCACGCTTTTACCCATTCCGGAAAACGCTTAAAATATTTTTGCACTTTCTATCCCCCTTAAAAATCTCTTTTTCGTAGAATGAAGTCTATTTCTCTTACATACTTCACAAGTCCCGTGATTTCGGCAAGAACAATCGAACGCTTTTGAGCCATAATATTGTTTTCGGTGTTCTTTTCCAGATTTTATGGCTTTGTCAAGACTCATTGCTATCCTCTTAACCTTCTGCCGCAAACGGGGCAAAATAAAATCGTCAAAATCACAAAATCATATTTATGAGTCTCTTTATTTCTCTTCTTTGACCTCAAATTTACATCATACTCATCAACTATATTTTTCTCAATCCCACGATATATTTTACCGTTTCCACAACACAAACAATTATTTATCATTTTCTCTACACCTCCACTTGACTCTATTGTATTGTTTCTATTTGGCGGTTTCAAGCTTTTGTTAGTTACAAATTTAAAAAACCGGTTATTTTTCTAACCGTCTCTGCTCTTTTTCGTAGTCGCTTTTCAACTTGTTATAAATGTTTTGTTGAGAGTGTATATTTTTAATCATTTGTTTTCGGTAACTTTTCACAAGATGAGTATTGTCATAAAGCGGTCTCTCGTAGTACTCACATTTCGGACACTTATACCGCACTATTTTACCCGCTTTTTCCCTCACAAGCACTACCTTACAAAACGGGCACTTTGACTTTCTCACTCTTTTTTTCTTTGGCTTTTCACTCTCAACTTGCGGCTTAACTCTTACAACCTTTGCCATTTTTACCCTCCAATATTTATCGCTTGAGGTAGGTTCCTTGATTTTGGGCATACTACTCCTAAGGAAGACTTAGGATATAGTACGCTACCACTTTTGACTGTATCGCTCTCGGCAATTATCCCGTCAATTGTGCTCTGAATATACTGTTATGGCATTTCAGCCTAACTATTGCATTATCGGTTTCATTTTCCTACCGCCGCGTTTCTGCTTGTCTCCGAACGCATTTTTGCAATAACTCTTATGCAGACCCTACCCCCATTTTGCTTCTTTTAACGTTAGGTGATGGGAAACCTAACTTACGGCTTCTAGGTTAATTCAGAGCAACCTTTTACCGTGTAGTCTTTTAGTGTGGCCTACAACACCACAACGTTCTATGTGGTAAACAAAAAGAGCAAGGCGACTTACGCTTTGCTCTTGACACATCTCACTTTTACGAGTATAATACTCATATCGGTTGTGACTTAGAGCGGTTGTGAAGTCATAGCCCCACGGATTAAGTTTTGCGACTTATCCGTGTTTTTTTATTTACCACTATATTGTACCCTGTTTGCTTGTAGTAGTCAAGCGCTAAAGAAAAAAGAGTTCCGTTTCCGAAACCCCTATATTGTATTTATAATATCCGTTCACGTGTTATCATGCGGCGCCTCCGGAAGCTGTGTCCACTGAGTGAATTTTTCCGAGTGCCGAATCAAAAAGTCCCACTTTACCTTTTCCCATGATCTCAACGGAGAAAAAAACGCCAAAACTATTCCATCTCTCATTGTTGGCGGTTCTGTAGCGGTCTCGCGGATACGGTAACGGGAAATAATATCAATCGCTTCGGATATTGCTCTTTCAAGATCTCCGTCTGGTAAGCCGTGTATATTCCCTTCGTCGTCTTCCCATGCTCCGCCGTTTTCCAGAATCTGAATCAATTCATTCGCGTTCATTTCTCTTCCTCCAAAATCTCTTTATACTTCAGTGCTTTAGCGTAGTCCTCTTCTTCATTCCCGTTGTACGGAGCGTGTTCCCTGTACTTGATTATATTGCCCTTACAATAGCCCTTAAACTCTTCCGGAGTCAACATCATGCGGATTACTTCTATTGTCTCTATTCCACCGTGTAGACAGTGTGGCGGGCTATTAACGGCATTTGTATAAGGTGGTTCGGGTTCAAACATTGCGGAAGACCAATAACAATCCCCTATGTCTCCCAATAATCGGAAATAACCATTTCCAGAAGAACTTATTATTTCTTCTTTCCCGGCAAGTTTGTTCATGCTATTAACAAAAAGTGCGCGGTCATAAATCCTTCCTACAACCAAATCGCTTCTTACCTTAACTTTGTCTCCCACTTTTAGTTCTCTCATAAATCCTCCTTATCCTGCATTAAAACTTGCACAAACGACTTCTCCCGCTTTTAGTTTAGCATCTGCCTCACCGATGTATGTTGCTTTTACGTCAATGGGAGTTGTCGCCCAAAAATAGGAACAAGATAAACAATCGCTTCCGTCATTGTATTTAGAAAACCAATCGTGACGCCATACATTTTTGTAATCGATGTACCCTTTTCTATAATGCGAATTTCCGTCCGGATGGATGCTTTTTGCGTCTTCTTCGTTTTCTGCAACAACCACGCAAGAGTCGTACGTGTCATAATCATTGTTTTTATCTTGACTTAATAACCAAAGTTTCATGATTTTTTCTCCTTATCCTAATCCTGTGAATCTTGTGTTTGCAATGTTATACTTTCCGCAATAATGGCATTTCCATTCAGGCCAAGCGCCTCTTCTTATAACGTCCTTTTCTACGTCAATCTTCACCTTAGTATGACATAAATCGCATTTTTGTCTTTTTGTAATTCCTATCGCTATAATCTTCATAGTACCTCCTTAACGCCGTACTGTATGCCTAAAACCGCTTCGTCGTGTTCGTTCATAGCAATTACCTTTCCATAGTCTAGCGATTCGTCAAACACAATCCTAGTGCCACTCCGTGCCCTTAACGAATCAACGTTTTCGTTTTTAATCGCTAGATACGTTTTCGTTGACATGTAAAGAGTAATCAACGTGCTCCTCCTTTTTCTTAAATCGGCTATTATCTTCACAATCTTCACAAAGAGAACAGCCGTAATCGTATTCGCAATTGTGACAAGAGTTCATTCGCGTTCCTCTCTCTGTGAATCCTCAATCAACGCCCTTATCTCTGATTCAGTTTCGACGCAAACTATGTCGTAGTCTCCTTCGGTTGCAATTCCCGTAACCTCTTTTCCGTTAAGCTCAAATCTTGACACTCGAATGATTTTGTTTATTCCCACGAGTATCTTCTGCCCCGTTTCGCTTCCAGTGACTTCAATAAGTCCTTTCATTCTCTTTCCTCCTAATTGACTTGTGTCATTATTGTAAAACAACGCTAATCAGCAAGCAAGTGACAAAATGCATGAATAAATATTGAACTTTTTGTGCAATTTGACAATAAAAAAGAACGTATATTTCAACGTTCTTTCTGTGGTTGAGTTTTACGGATTCGAACCGCAAATATCGGAGCCAAAATCCGATGTGTTTCCGCTACACTAAAACTCAATATTGGCATACAGACTAGGATTCGAACCTAGATCGTTAGTTTTGGAGACTAACAGACTTCCATTTGTCTTATCTGCACGTAGAAAGAGGGTTCAACCTTACTATTTATGTCACACTTTGAGAAATAACACGTCTTCAGGTAGCCCTCTTGATTCAATTATAGTCTTTTTGTTGTGATTGTCAACATCATTTTCACCACACTCCGTAACCTTTTCAATATTAAAACTTCCTATGTTCCTACCACCCCCAACCGTTACAATCCCGTTTACCTTGTGTAAATTGCCATTTTCTAGGTTTTCAACGTCTCTCGGATCACATAAAAAGTCAATTTCGCTAGACATCAGTTTAAAACGAACAACCGATAGCAAATCGCTATACGTTGGGTAGTCTTCCGTCTTCTTTTCTCCGCAAAACTTTGAACGTCCAACATCTGTAAAAGTAGTTAAATAAGCCATAATTTCTTCCCTCCTAATTGACTTGTGTCATTATTGTAAAACAACGCTAATCAGCAAGCAAGTGACAAAACGCATGAATAAATAGGGAACTTTTTGTGCAATTTGACAATAAAAAAGAACGTATATTTCAACGTTCTTTCGGCATACAGACTAGGATTCGAACCTAGATCGTTAGCTTATGTAGACTAACAGACTTCCATTTGTCTTATCTGCACGTAGAAAGAGGGTTCAACCTTACTATTTATGTCACACTTTGAGAAATAACACGTCTTCGGGTAACCCTCTTATTTCAATTATAGTCTTTTTGTTGTGATTGTCAACCGTTTTTGTCAAGTTTCTACAATTTGAAAATCGTCTTCAGAAAGTCCTAATAGCTCAATATATTCTTCCCCAACGCAAATAATGTGTCTAGCCGTGTATTCAGAATAGCCCAGCGCAAGGACAAACTGTCTAAAACCATTCATAAGCTCTTCGAAGCCTATTCCGTCTTGAAAGCTAGATTTTATAACAATTTCTTGCGCAGAACCATCAAATTCGTTGTCAAAACTTAACTTGTATGTGATCTGTTTCGGTTTTTCGTTATCAAAAACACCCATATTTTCCCTCCATTTATTTGCGCAAATTTAGGGTTTGCCAAATAAAATTGGCTTGTTCATACGCCCTCCTGTGCTTCAAGCAGTTCTTTGAGATCGATCGGGGTTTCTGTGATCCACTTAGATTCATAAAAGGCTTTAACGAAGGGCATTGACGCCTCAACGACATATGCCATCGCAAGACCGTTGCTTTTACTCAAGACATAATCGCACCCGCCCTTTGTCAGCGTTTCATATCCTCCGTCAACAAGCCACTTAACCGCCTTTAGTTCTTCGGGAGTGAGTTTGGGATAGCGAGATGGTTCGGAGTACTCGTCAAGCATATGAATCCAAAACAGCCACGAAGTCGCTTGACGGCAATCATCAATAAATGCAACCGCATCTGCTCCCTTCTCTGATTCGATAAGTTCAATCAAATGGTCAATGTTCCTCTTTGGCTTAATGGCGATTGCGTCGATTTCTGATTCGGAGAACCAGTTTGAACCGTAATCAGTACGAATTCTATACGAATACGTGGTAAAAGATTTGTCTACATCATCAATTTCCCCTAGCAA
>Ga0116170_10002214_pt1 | contig 18973 bp, 28 predicted proteins | sample AD_JPNHW1_MetaG_FD_89797 | JGI IMG/M metagenome (GOLD analysis project Ga0116170, IMG submission 89797) | Active sludge microbial communities of municipal wastewater-treating anaerobic digesters from Japan - AD_JPNHW1_MetaG | ecosystem: Engineered > Bioreactor > Anaerobic > Digestate | place...
CCCAGTCGTAGCTGAAACCGAGCATCTGGATCTGCCTGCGGAACGTATCGATATTCTTTTTTGTGGTGACGGCCGGATGGGTCCCGGTGTCGATCGCGTACTGTTCCGCGGGAAGGCCGAACGCGTCCCACCCCATCGGGTGAAGCACGTTGAATCCGCGCATCCGCTTGAAACGGGCAAGGATATCGGTGGCGGTGTAACCTTCGGGGTGACCGACGTGGAGACCCGCGCCGGAAGGATACGGGAACATATCAAGGATGTAATATTTGGGTTTACCGCCGCAGGGTTCCCCCGGATCCGGGGAACGGAAGGTCTTATGCTCAAGCCAGTAGGCCTGCCACTTTTTCTCGAACTCATCGAAGGGATACGCTTTGAATCCGCTTGCCATATTTTTTAAATCCCCCGGATCGACTCCCGACCGTAGCCATAAACGCTTTTCTTGATCGTCATGGCGTTGTACCGAATTCTTGGAATTCAGTGCGAGAGGAGGGAGTCGGCGCCTTCCGCTCACTTTGTTTCGCTTCAGGTCGGCACTGACACCCCATTAAATTTGAATGGATTGTTAGTGCCGTCCCAACAATCCCTTAAAAATAATTGTCGGTTGGGGCGGCCACCCGCGCTACAAACATGACAGAAAGTCATGTTTGTAATCAAACGCTCCCTTCGACTCCCGACCGTAGCCATAGACGATTTCATTGATCGTCATGGCGTTGTACTGAATTCTTGGAATTCAGTGCGAGAGGAGGGAGTCGAACCCTCATGGTGTTTGAGCACCGCTGGATTTTGAGTCCAGTACGTCTGCCAGTTCCGTCACTCTCGCAATTATACCGGAAAGGATAAAAACTGGACCGGAAGGGGATCGAACCCATGACCTCCACAATGCCATTGTGGCGCTCTCCCAGCTGAGCTACCGGCCCACGCAAATTGAAAAAAACAAGCCCGACCTGCGTGAAGAGCGGGTATTCTACTGAAGAAGGCTGGAATTTACAAGAAAGGTTTCGAAACACCTTGCAATCACTTTCAAAAAACCTTCCTCTTTTTCGAAATCACAGAAACGTGTGGCCTGCCGGTCAGTTCACCGTTACCGCTCCCCTTTTAAGAGCACTCACCGGATCCGGCATTCCATGCGCCGGTCAAACAAGGCCCCTCAATCCAGATCTCGCCCTTGCTCACGAGGGCCGCATTGCCGTTCACGGGCTTCACGGGGAGTGTCAAAGCGTGATTCGTTTTCAGATCCTTTTACTGCCCGTCCGGCGCGGGATAATAGGTCGGAAGCTCCGCTTTGCCGGCATACGCTAACGGCGGCATCGTCAACAATGCCAGGCCGACCCAAACCGTCCTAAGATCAATCTTCAACATACCGGCCTCCCGTTGGTATTAACTCCCGCGCAAAGGCACGGATAAAATTAAAAGAAAGTTTCGGGATCGAGCGGAAAACCGTCCTGCTGACCGGGGACCGCGGCAAAAAGAACGTCCCACGCCCCGCAGGCGTACCGTGTCACGGTCCGGAAAAACCCGTCAAAAAACCCCGCCGTATCGCGGAACAAACGCGGATTGCCGTCATTTTTCTGGTCATATCGCTGGATGGTGGAAGGAAGTTCCCAGGGAGCTCCGGCAAGATTTTTGACCCCGCGGGTGAGGGTCCTCCCAAGTTGGGTGAGATAGCCCGGTTCCTCGGCCGCAAACGCCCCGGGAACAGATAAACCCATTGTTAAAACAAGGATCAAAACGCTCATGACACGTCGCATCCGGATCTCCTTTTGCCCCCAGGGCATCGCTTCAAAACTCAAACAAATTTAAAGTTTTATCCCGCCAACGCCGATGACTCTTATGCGTCAAAGGTGAGTCAACCCGTACTGGAGAGTGAACTATGAAATCGGCCTATATTTGTCCCGCATGCCAGTGGTCCGGCAGTGAGTCCAATTTCGTTACCAAAATCCTCTCCATCATGTACCGGCCCAAGCACGACAATATCCAGGCCTTCAAGCAGATCAAATGCCCCAAGTGCCACAATCTCGTAACGATCATCTTCGAGACGCTCGACGGCACGATCGTAAAATAATCTCCGGGGGCTTCCTCTATTTTTTCCTGAACCATCCGAAGTGTGCTAATTTGATCCCAAGCTGGGTGATATACCGGTATAACTCCCGGGACCCGAACAGCTGGTATTCCCTTTCACGCGGAAACGTGAGCGAACTGATCGCGCACAATTCATCATCCACCCATCCGGGATGACACATGATCTCGCTCGTTCCCTCCGGGAGCGTAAAAAGAAGGTGTCTCAGGACCTCATCGGTCCAGAAGGTGTGAGGATCAAGGTTGCCGTAAAAATGGTCGGTGGTCTTCAGATACTTGTGCGTGGCCCGGACTCCGGGTTCGTTCAGGATGCGGGACCAGCGGACCGGAAGACCGTGTTTTTTTACAAGCGCCGCAAGCGCGATAAAAAACGGCATATGATCGTGCATATGGTGATGGACGTCCACGTGCGTCGGGAGCCTCTTAAAAACCTTTACGAAGCGCTGGAGCTGGGCCTTAAATTCCTCGGAGATTTCCTCAACGGGCGGAAATTTTTTCGCAAGATACTCGGCCTGCTTTTTGAAACGGCCGTCTTTGCGGATCAGCGACTTCACGAGCGCCTTTTTCGCGACGGGCTCACCCAGCGTGATATTCAAATGCAGCCCGAGACCCAATTTTTTGCAGGCCAAGACCTCACGAACGACGTCCGGAGCCGTCGAAAGATTGATCATAAACGTCGTGCTGGCAACGATCCCGTTCTGGTGGGCCTTGAGGATCGCCTCGGTAACCTTCGGCGTCAGATTACAATCATCCGCGTTAACGATCAAAATCTTCTGTTTCATGCCCCTGCTTCCGTTCCCGTCCGGTTCACGGCACCACGATCACAACCGTCGCGATCGCGTACTCCCTTTCATGCGCGAGCGAAAGTTCAATCTGCGCTTTTCCGGGGATCTTCAATATTTTACAGGCCTGAGGCGTTAACGCGAGGTAAGGCTTCCCCGTCGCCTGCCGTTTGATCTCGATCCCTGAAAGTTTCAACCCTTTCTTTGGCTTTATCTTGAGAGCCTTCAGCACCGCTTCTTTGGCGGCAAACCGCGCCGCGTAATGCTCGAACCGCATGCGCTTCGAACGGCAGTAGGCCCGCTCGTCCGCGCTAAAAACACGCTCGATAAATGTCTTTCCCGAACGCCGGATCAACTGCTCCATCCGCGAAACCTTCACAAGATCGACGCCCTGAAAGATCTTCACTCGGGCGACCTCAGGAAGACACGGCGGTGCGGAGGAACCAGTAGACCAGCGCCGCAATAACGGCCACCGAAATGATATAAAAATTATTGAATCGCCAGAAATCCCAGAGTTTTTGACCGAAAGAAATGGAGGTCCCGACCTTTTTCTTTTTGAGGAGAACGTCGTACTTGAGGTTGAGGACCTCTTCTTTGCGGAAACGGATATAGACCCCGCCGATCTTGTAGGCGTGAAGGACCCCGTCGCGGATATACTTTTCAATCTCGCTTTGTTCAGCTTCGAGGTAATTCTTCACTTCATCGAAAGTCAGCATATTGTTCATGACAGATCAAAATCCTCTGGTAGGAACCGGAAAGACCGGAACAGACCGGGCTGCAAAATCGACGAAGGTTAGACGCGAGCCCGTTCCTGCTGGATCCACTGGTCAACCTCAGCCTTGATAAAAATCCAGTTGCCGTTCTCAAAGCGGGCCGGGATCTTCTTGGAGTGCGCCCAATCCTCAATGACCTTGGATTCGACTTCCAGATACTGAGCCACATCCTTCAACGTCAGGAACACATCCACGCCGTCCGCCGACGTGGCTCCCTGCATTCCGACATGCCCCTGCAGAACCGCGCCCTCGACCATGCTCATCCGGGGCGTCGTCACGTTCCCTTTCAAGGTCGCCGAACCGAGGATTGCAAGGCTCCGGGTCGCCACGATATCACCGGTCACCTTGCCCGCGATCACGATGTTGTCACCATGGATATTGGCCGCCACCTTCGCATTCTCACCGATCGTGAGATTGCCGCGGGTATCGAGCTTTCCCTCAAAACTGCCGTTAATGCGGAGATTCACGGGATCTTTAAACGAAATCGTCCCCTGCATGCTCGCGTCGACATCAAGGATCTTTTCCTGGATCTCATCTTTCTTTTTTTGGGCCATGGGTTTCGCTCTCCTTTGGGCGTATTTTGAGATCAAAAATCTGAATCATTATCATGGTTTTGCTGGGGGTTGTCAATGAAACTACCGTCAAAACGGACGACGAATCGCGGATGGCGCAAACAGGTTTTGTCGTCATCCGTCAACCTTCATCCGCCATCCAATCTCAGAGGATCTCCCCGCCCCCGAGGCAGACGCCGCGCTGGTAAAAAACCGCGAACTGTCCCGGCGTGACGGCACGCTGAGGTTTGTCGAAAACGATACGGGCCTTGTTCCCGGGACCGGGAAAGAGCTTTCCCGGCGCGGCAGTCTGGCGATAGCGAACTTTGGCCCGGACGCGAACAGGCTTTCCGGGACGCCTAGAAATAAAATTACACGGCGAAAGGATCACTTCCTTGCTCAGCAGTCTTTTCTCGTCGTTTGTCACGTTCAGGATATTACGGCGGACATCGAACCCGGCCACGAAGAACGGCCCGCCCGAAAGCCCCAGCCCCTTGCGTTGCCCGATCGTGTAAAAATGAAGCCCCCGGTGGCGGCCGAGGATCATACCTTTTTCGTCCCGGATATCGCCTTCCTTCTCCCCGAGCTCTGCGGCAAGGAACGCATCCATAGAGCTCCCTGCGACGAAACAGAAATCCTGGCTCTGCTTGCGTTTGAGGAAGATCTCGAAACCGAGTTCTTCGGCCATCTGGTAGATCTCTTTTTTGGTATGGCCGCTCAAAGGAAAAATGATCCGGCTCAGCTGTTCCTGCGAAAGAAAACTCAGGGAATACGTCTGGTCCTTCTCGGAATCTCCGGCGGGAAGGAGTTCCGCCCTGCCGCTCCGACGGTTCTTCCTGACGCTCGCATAATGGCCCGTCGCAACATGGCGAATCCCGTGGCGGCGCGCCCATTCGAAAAGTTTCTTGAATTTAAGATGCCGATTGCACATCACGCAGGGATTCGGCGTCCGGTGATCACGGAGTCGCGCGAGAAAATAATCGATGACCTCTTTTTTGAACTCGCGGGAGACATCGAAAATATGATAAGGAACGCCGAGCTTCCGGCAAACGTCTTTCGCGATTGCGAAAGATTCGGCGCTGCAACAAATATTTTCGCGCAGGCAGTTACGCGGATCTTCCCATACCGGATATTTGAGAGATACGCCGACGGGGTCCCACCCTTGCGCCTTTAGGAGCACGAGCGCCATAGAAGAATCCACCCCGCCCGACATTCCGACCACGATGGGTTTCCGTCCGGCTTTTTTCATGACAACACGTCAGGGCCTTCCGAAAAAGTGGTAAAAACCGGAAAGCCGGAGGCTGAAGGCAAAGTCCGAACCCGACGAGACCGAGATCTTGATACGGCGGAGAAGATAAGGATTCCCCTCATACTTCCGGTCGTGAATATGGCTCGCCGCGCAACCGTAGACATACCCGGCGCCGCGGACCATCTCGAGGATCTTGTCATTGAAAGATCCCGACGGGTACGAAATGCCGCGCACTTCTTTGCCGAGCCGGTCTTCCAGGATCTTTTTGGACGCGACGATCGATTCCCAAGCTTCTTTTTCGGGGATATCCCCCAGCGGCTTGTGATAAAGGGTATGGCTGCCGATCTCGAGGCTCGGCGTCCTGGCCATTTCCTTGAGCATGTCCCAAGTCATGAATCCTTCTTTTCCGACATCCCCCGGCGTCACAAAAAAAGTTCCCGCGAAGCCGTGCCCTTTCAAGACCGGAAAAACACGTTCGTAATTGTCCTGGTAACCGTCATCGAAGGTCATCGCGACCTTCCGACCGAAAAACCCCTCCTTCCATCCGCTCTTCACGCACGCCTCAAGCGGGACCGTCCGGAATCCCCGCTCTTTCAAAAAAAGCATCTGCTTCTGAAAAAGCTCCGGAGAGATCGCAAGCTTGTTGCCGGGAAACCGGGCGGGGTCCAGACTGTGATACGCAAGGACCGGAATGAATTTTTTCATGCCGCTCCTTTCAGGACCTTTTCGTAAACATCCTGGATCTGCCGGTACATATTCACCGAGGAATAATCCGCCGCGGCAAGACGCCCGACCCTGGATCTTTCCTCGCGCAAGGCCGGATCATTCTTATACTGAAGGATCCGCCCGGCAAGTTCAGGGACATTCCCTTCTTCAAAAAGAAGACCGCGCTTCCCGTAGCCCAAAAGCTCCGCGATACCTCCCGAATTGGAACCGATCGCCGGAAGCCCGGCCGTCATCGCCTCAAGGATCGAAAGCCCGAAGGCCTCAGGCCAAAGATACGGAGCGGCAAAAACATCCGCGGCCTTCAAAGGTTTTTCGGTCTCGGTCACGTTCCCGAGAAACCGGATCGCGTCTCCGAGGCCAAGCTCCGCCACCCGGTTCTTCAATTTACGCGCGTAGGCTTCGTCCCCCATTCCCGCCACCAAAAGGCGAACCTCCGGGAATTCCTTGTGAACGAGCAAAAAGGCCTCGATCAAGATATGGACCCCCTTGACGGGGATCAGTCGGGAAAGCGCAAGCACCACGAAGTGACGATCCTCATACCCGTATTCCTTCCGGACGGCCTGCCGGTCCACCTTCTGGATCCGGTGCCGAAGCGCGTCCACATCGATCCCGTTCAACGCCACGATCACCGGCGGCAAATGTTTTTCGCCAAAGATCTCGTAGAGACCATTCTTCATCGTCTGGGAGATCGCCATAACAGCTCGCCCCCAGCAAGGAAAAAGCCGGCGGCCGAGACGGTTCTTGTAAAACATGTGCGCCGTGGACACGTATGGCGTTTGGACAAAAAAAGTCGCGGCCGCGGTCAGTACCTGTGCGACCCGCGTGTGGGTGTGGAGGATGTCGAGACGGTTCTTTTTCAGAAAAGAAACGAGTTTGGGAAGCTGGCCCCAGAGCTTCGGAGAAAGCTCGCTCTTGCACCGCGGCACATCGGAGATCACCCCGGCGCAACAATCCCTGAAATCCTTGGCACAAACCCCGTCGCTCGCCCAAACGTAAACCTCATGGCCGGCCTTCGTCTGCTCGCGGACGAGCGTAAGAAGATACGTCGTGATGCCCCCGGTATGGAGGTGCGTCGTTATGTGAAGGATCTTCAACCGTTTCCCCCTGGCTTTATCCGTAATGAAAAGGGGCTTTCCCCCTGTCCGGGGGGCAAGCCCCTTGAAATTATTTTTCCGAACCTTAAAACTGAGAAGTGCAATTCGGGCAACGGACCGCCTTGATCGCGACGGTCGAACAGCAAAACGGGCATTCTTTGGTCGTCGGCGCCGCGGGAGTCCCCGGAGTCGCCGGTTTCTGGAGCCTATTGATCTGCTTGATCAGAATAAAGATGACAAACGCCACGATCAGAAAATTGATCACGTTGTTGAGAAACATCCCGTAATTCAACGTCGGCGCGCCTGCCTTCTGGGCTTCCGCGAGAGACACGAAAACCTTGTCGGACATATTGAGATACAGGTTCGAGAAATCCACTTTACCGAGCAAAAGCCCGATCGGCGGCATCAAAACGTCATTGACTAGGGAGGTTACGATCTTCCCGAACGCGGCACCAATGATCACACCGACCGCCATATCGATCACATTGCCGCGCATCACAAACTGTTTGAATTCATCGAGAATCTTCATCGTTTGGGTCCCTCCTTGAGTTGAAATTCTCCTTCGAACGTCTACGACGGAACTAATCCAGCCGGACTTTGGAAAGGTCCGCGCCCTTTTCCTGAAGCTTGTTGACATAGATCTGGTAACGCTCCAGAAGAGCCGTCGCGTCGACCTGGATCTTGCTGAGACGGTTCTTGATGGATTTTGATTTGTCGCTGAAGATCTCCTTGACCGGAAGACCTTTCATCTCATCCGTGATCTTCCCGAGCTCGACTTTCTGGGCGCGGACCTCCTTGGCGTAAGCGGCCGCCGTGCTCTCCAGGTCCGCGACCGACATCGTCTGGACCTCCTGCTGGATTTTGGCAATGGGTTTCTTGGGATCCACTTTTTTTGAGCACCCCGTCAACGCGGCAACCGTCATGATAAGAGCAAATACTGCGAAATTTCGAACTTTCATAGCTGACTCCCTTTGGTTGGATCAAAAACGCCTCAAACCCGAAACGGTCCGGGACGCCTGAAGAATCGCTCTCCGCTTCTCCGGACATTCCCCTCTAGGAAAACCCTCCGGAAAGTTCCAGAGCTGCGGCATCTTAACATGAGCCCCGCTGCCATTGCAAAAAGTTTAACCTAACGGATTGTTCCGTTTACAATCCACGCATCCCCTCGGGCCGGAGCCGGATCCCTCCGTCGAACGCGGCCTTCAGCGCGGTCAAAAGCGCCGGTTTGTCTTTGGGAAAGGTTCCCTGAAGCGGCAAATGGTTCGAGGCGTGGTCCGAGCGGAACACCGTGTGTCTGAGTTCAAGTCCTTGAACGATCTCGTAAGCCTCCCGTAACAGCTCCCTGGAATTCAATTCGACGAATTCCCCGCGGCGAATTTCATCCGCTAAGGGAGTTCCGGGAATGACCATCAGCGAAAGAAAGGAAAGATACCGGGGCTGCATCCGGTTCAGGGCTTCGATCGTGCCGCTGACATGCCCCGCAGAATCCCGCTTCCCGCCCAACCCCAGCAGCACAATGACCGAAGAACGGATACCCGACTGCTCCGCCCGCTGTACCGCCTCGATCATCTCCCCAACGCTCGACGTTTTTCCGCACCGGTCGAGCACGGCCTGGCTGCCGCTTTCCAGCCCCATATAGATCAGACTGAGTTTGCGCTGATAAAGCTCCGCCAATCCCGCGTCACTGATCCGTTTAAAATTCGCCCCGTTCGCGTAGCTTGAAACTCGCGCAAGCCGCGGAAACGACTGTTCCAGTTTTTCAAGAATCGGGATCAGTTTGGAAGGACCGAGCACCAACGCATCGCCGTCCATCAGAAAAACGCGCCGCGTCCCGGGATAGCGACGGGCATACCGTTCAATGTCAGAAAAAATTTCCGTGGGGTCTTTGATACGGAAAGGCTTGGTCTTGTAGGCGCCGCAGAAACTGCAGTGGTCCGCCGAACATCCGAGCGTCACCTGCAGGAGGAAACTTTCCGCTTCCGCGGGAGGTCTTATCACGGGTTCAAGGATCGGCATGAGGATTCCGTTCGGCCCTTTTATTTTTTGACGGCCCAGCGCAGGATCGCGCTTTTGGAACGCGGGTTATCGTAACATTCCTGGGGCGTTGGCCGGATCGCGTCGCGGCCTGTCTCCGAGTAAATTCCCGCTTCGACGCCTTCGGTAAAAGAAAACACCACTCGATCATCCTCGCCGGAATGAAACGTCAGGACCGCGACCCTGCCCCCGGCGTTAAGACAATACGGCAGATTTCTCAGGAACTGATCGAGCGCGGAAAACTCGTCATTGACGGCGATCCGGAGTGCCTGAAAAACCCTCCGGATGGACCGAGTCAGTGATTCTTCCGAATACTCGGAAGAAACAGGCGGCAGCGCCTCGCGGATGACCCCCGCGAGCCCGGTCGTGGTCGAGATCCTTTCCCGGGACTGATAGATCGCCTTCGCGATGGCGCGAGAATAAGGTTCATCCGAATAGAGCCGGAGCATCCCTTCAAGATCTTCTTCCGCAAGCGACCGGATCAGGACCGAAGCGGGCCGGCCCCGATGAGGGTTGAGCCTGAGATCAAGCGGCCCTTCCGCTTTAAAAGTAAACCCCCGCGAGGGATCATCCAGCTGCATGGAAGAGACTCCGAGATCGGCCAGGATAAAATCAAAACCCCCGCCCGCATCGGCGAGCAGTTTCGGAACCCCCGCAAAATTGGTCTTTCGGATCACGAGCTCGCTTTCCGAAAAACCCGCTTCACGGAGCCGCTTCTCGGTGCGCACGATCTCGATCGGATCCACGTCGATCGCGAAAAGGCGCCCGCCCGGACGGATTCTCGCGAGAAGTTCCCTCGCATGCCCCCCGTAACCCAACGTCGCGTCAAGACCGGTCTGCCCCGGCTTGGGGCTGAGAACTCGGAGGACTTCTTCCACGCAAACAGGACGATGGGAACCCGCCGGTGTTTTCCCGCTCTTCAGGACCTTTTCAACATCGGGGGCGTACTTGGCGGGATCAAGTTCTTTGTATTTTTCCTCAAACCGGCGAGGATGCGTACCTTTGTAGCGGGGCCGCCGTTTTCGTTGAGGTTCTTGCGGCGTTTTCTCGGGATTTATCAAAGCGATCCGGCCTTTCCCCTCAGCCCTCGGCCCAATGAACGGCCAGCCATACGGTTCTTTGTTTGGGGTGGGTCCAATCCACACGATGGGAGGTTTTTCGCGGAATGAACACATGCTCACCGGCCTTGAGATCGAATTGCTTCGGAACACCCTTGAATAAAAGACGCGCCCTGCCTTTCAGGACGATCACCCACTCCGCGGCTTTCGAGCAAAGCCATTGCCCCGGCGGGGTCGCCTGCCCGCGGGAAACAATCCTTTCGATCCTGAGGCCTCTCCCCTTTCGCAGAGTCTGAAAAACCTCACGTCCCCTTGCATCGGGAAGTCCGGAAAAAACATTATGGATCTTTACTTTTGGCACAGACACCGCCTCCGAGTCATCCTTTTCACTGAATAAATAACCGGCGCAGCCAGGAAAGAAAACCTTTGCCCTGGGCTGTGGAAGGCTCCGGAAAGGATTCCGGGGGAAGTTCGCTTTGCGGTTCCGGACCGCTCCCCGGCTCCGGCGGCGCCTGAAGGTCCTTGAGCAAAACCTCGGCCCGCGTCCGGTCTTCCGGACGGATATAGACTTTCACCGTGCCCATCAGAGGATTCAGGCCCCCCATGCTTCCCATCGCAAACAAATTCTGCACGCCTTCGTTCTTGATGAAACAATCGATCTCCGCTGCCTCAAGCGCTGCCCGCACCACCTCGGCCCGCAACGGATCTCCGTCCTCGAAAATCAAAAAGAATTCTTCCGTATCTTTTGCCATATTACCTCCTGAGCCCGTACGGGCGACATCCCTTTGGGGCGATCACTTCCGCGGCAAGCGTCAACGCTCCGAGGACCGGGTGCAAATGCTGGTCGATAAAACCCGGCATGATGATTTTGGAGCTCAACGTGTCATCGACCGAATAAGGTCGATCGCCGAGGGTCGACTTGACCTCCTCGAGTGTCCCGGCCGCGAGGATCTTTCCGCCGGCAACGGCCACCGCGGTTGCGAACGGATTTTCGCGCTCCATCGTGATGACTTTTGGGGCCGTATAGATCTTGACCGGAGAGGGCGCCTGCGATACCGCGGCGCCTAAACCCGCGGATTCGGCCGCCAGAACATGTTGGACAAGCGCGCACGACAAAACAAGGACGGCTAACGCACCCATCCCATGAGATCTGTTATCCACCCGCATCCTCCCATCGAAATTGAATTCCGCCTCTTCGCAAACGGCAGAACGTTCCCCGCCCTGTTTTTCTATTTTTGTTTCAACAAAACGGCTCCACCCGCAACGCAAATAATCAACGTGACGTAATTATAAATGTTCCAATAAGCCGCATCATCCAGAACCATTCCCACCACCGTCGCAACCGCCAAAGCCAGTAATAACGCTCCGAGCATCTGATAAATTTTCATATCCGCCCCCTTTTGGGTTTCTGTTTTTGTCTTACGCGCCTTCGACGATCCCGGCCGCCTTTTCAACACACTCAAGACAGGAGATCTTTTTCAGCGCCTTGATCTCCCGGCATTTAACGGAACCGGCGAAGTCCTGAAAGATCCCGTAAAGTTCAGCGACCTTGGAAGAACCCAACGCTTCAAGAAGACGTTTGGCCGCATAGATAGCCCCGCAATAACCTTCGGGTGCGCGGCCGCCGCCGAACCCCGCGTAGCTTTGAAGCTCTTCCACAGAGAGAGGGACCTTCTGCCGAAACGCATACGCCACCGATTCACAGCAGTTCATCTTCCAGGGCCCGGGGCGTTCGAGATAGTTCTGTCTGGCTTTTTGAACGCTCATAAACGTATCCTCCCTTTATATTTGCGACGGACACATGGCCTTCCGGGGTTCCGAACCGGAATAACGCTAGAGACTATTATGCAACGAATGATGATGGAGCACCAGCCATCGCTGGGCGCTTTGATAATCCGGCATAAGCGCTTTCACTTTCTGCCAGAACCGCTTCGAATGATTCAACTCTTCAAGATGGACGACTTCGTGGACAACGACATAATCCACCACCTCCCGGGGCGCCATCATCAACCTCCAACTGAAATTCAAAACCCCTTTCGCGCTGCAGGACCCCCAACGCCCGGCCGCGTTTGAGATCCCGACCCTGAGGTAACTTGCCCCGGTCAGCCCGGTATAATGGCGGACCCGGGCAGTCAAGAACTCCCCGGCCCGTTCCCGGTACCAATCCCGGAAAAGCCACTTGGCCAAAGACACGCATCCCTCCCGCAGAAAAAATCCGTTTTCTTTAAAAACGAGCGGCCCATAGGCCCCCGGAACGACGGAAAGACCGTACGCTTCGCCAAGATACTGGAATTTTTCACCGGAAAAAAAGCGCTTCGGGACCGCGGGAGCGCAATGGGTGCGCGCGAAATCTTGTTTGCGCAAGATCCAGGGAAGCTTTTGGCGGACCAACTCGTGAACGGTCCCAAGCGGCATCTTGTGGGGAACGCGAACGATCAGGTGGGCTTCGGAAGTGACTTGGAGCTCTACCGTCCGGCGCCTCGACCGGATGATCTTATGAATCGGATGTGGCTCCACGAGAGCTGAACCTTCCTGTCTTTTGTTTACCGTCATCTGTTCTTCCGGAAAAATCCTGCGGAATTCCTCCTGTTTCAACGCGACTTTTTCAAAAACCATGCCGTGACAAAGTTGACCTGGTCTCCCTGGATCTCGATCTGTCCGTTCTTGACGGTCCCGCCGGTCCCTAAAAGGGTTTTTAATTCCTTCGCGATGCCTCCGAGCCTTTCCGCGCCGTACGTGTGAAGACCGGAGATCACGGTGACGTATTTCCCCATCCTCCGCTCCAGACGGATCTTCGCTTTCGGGCTTGCCGGATTTTCTTTTTTAAGCGGCTGAGGCGCCCTGTCATCCGGACTGAGCGACCAGCCTTCCCCGCCTGTCATCTTTGCCATCGTGGTTCGTCCCTTCTTCACTTCATCGCGGAAGGCACCCGGACCGTCCTGCCGCTTATCATGAAAACATCTTTCCCCCGGTGATGAAGCGTTCGCGGATTTTTCGCTCGCGGGTCGATCCAGGCCCGGACCACTTGCACGATGAATAAATTGTACCGCTTCGCCATCGTCTGATCGATCACCTTGCATTCAAGGTTCGCATAGCACTCCCCGATCATCGGGGCCTTGACCCGCGAAGCCTTCTCGGGCGTCAACCGGAACGTCTTGAATTTATCGACCGTCCGGCCGGAAACATTGCCGCACGCGATCGCCTTTTTCGCCAACCTCGCGGCAGGAATATTGATCACGCATTCCCGTGTCGCTTTCAAAACATCGAACGTGTAATTCTGGTCGCTGATCACAAGACCCAAAAGCGGCGGATCAAAATCGATCATCGTATGCCACGCCATCGTCATAATGTTCGGCCGGCCTTTCAACGCCGTCGAAACCATCAGGAGCGGCCCCGGCCCGATCAAGGTATAAACTTTTTTCAACGGAAAATATTTTTTAGTCATCCTTCCCCCTTTGCATTGAACCCGGCAAGCGTTTCGGCCAGCTGTTTGGGGTGCGTGATCATGCTGTCATGCGGCCCGGAGATCATCCTTCGCGACCAACGACCGCCCTGCGCCCGCGCATAAGCCTCCTCATGGGATTTCCGGGAGGCTCCGGGGTCCTGGACCTTATTGAGAAGATACGTTTTTGGGATTAAATGAACTTTCGGCTCGCTGACAACCAGAGATTCTTCGTAACAGGCGGCCGGAGTCGGCGTCAAAAGCGGTTTGACCCACGCGACATCTTCCGGGTCCGTCACGCCAAAGACTTCCGGCGAAGGCGGCATCAGGACCTGAACGCTCTTTCCGGCAAACGTGATCGTGCTGACCCTCGCCCGCAGATCCGGCCTGACATCAAAAAAACACTGTCCGCTCTCAGGGACCATGGCGTCCAGATAGACCAGATGCGCGATGCGCTCCGGCACTCTCTCCGCGACCCCCGAGATCACGAAGCCCGCGTAACTATGGCCCACCAGCACCACGTCGCGCAGAGCTTCGCGCTTCAAAAGTTCCGCGACGTCGGTGATATGCGTGGAAAGATCGATGGAAGGGCTTAAAAGATAGCTGTTCTCTCCCAAACCCGAAAGCGTCGGAGTAAAAACCGGTATTCCTTTTTCGCGCAAGAAAGGGATTATCTTTTGCCAGCTCCAGGCCCCGTGATAGGCGCCGTGGACCAGAACGAATGTGCTCATGCGGTTATTCTAGCAGAATCATCCGCAAAACAAAAACCCGCCCTGCGGTAAGGCCGTCTTCCGATCCTCCGGCATCAAAGAATGCCGCGTTTTTTGAGCTCAAAGAAACATTTCACGCAACACAAGACGTCCGAGGCGGCATTGTGCTGGTCTTCAAAATCCACGCCGAATAATTTGATGTGAAGTTCCGAAAGCTTCGGCCATTTATTGCCGTAGGGCCCGGGGATCGCGCAATAGTTCGTCGTGGTTTTCATCGTGCACAGTTTTTCCATTTCCCGGAGCCCGGGAGGCATCCCTTTGCGCAAAAACTCGACTTCGATCACCTTTTCATCAAAATCCAGATTGTGGGCCACCCCCACGGCGGACGTCCGGACCGCCTCGAGGAATTCCCCCAGAACTTCTCCGAGGGGCCGCCCTTCCGCAAGCGCCCGCTCGGTGGTGATACCATGGATCTTCGAAGCACTTTCCGGGATGACAAACCCCTCGGGCCGGATGATGTAGTCCTTAAGGGTTTCACACGCCCCGGTCTCGTCGCACTGCACCCAAGCGATCTGGACAACGTGCGGCCAATTCCCCACGTTGGAGGTCGGCTCTCTCCAGCTCTTCGGGAGACCGGTCGTTTCGGTATCAAAGAACAGGTAGGCCTTTTTTCCCGTCGTTTCTTTTTCTTCCGGTTTCATGAACATCATCCTCCTAGGACAAATGGGTTGCAACGCTTGAAGCGTCCCGGTAGGTCGGGAGGATCCGGATCTTCCCGTAACCGGCTTCGCGAAGCGCGGCCGAACTTTTCAAAACAGCCTTGCGGACCGTATTGTGGTTCTTGCTGATATGAAGAAGATAAACAGCCTCGGGCTTGACGGCCGACTCTTTCGCCACATACGTCAGGACACCCGCGCACTGCTCGTTCGACGGCTGAAAAGGCCGGATATGTTTCTCTTTAACATATTTCGGGACCGGGCTGGGGCCGTCGATCATTTTCGAGCAATAATTCGACGCCATCAGAACGACGTGAGAATTCAGCAGGTTCTCCGCCAAAGGTTTCCCCGGCGCACCGCAATCCGTCGCAAGCGAGATCTTTTTCGCCGCTTCCCCGCTCCCGCTCACGATGCAGAATCCCACGCAACCCCCTTCCGCGTCATGCGTGACATCGAACGGCGTGACGCTGAACGATCCGACCTCAAAAGGACCCGCGCCGAAAGTCCGGAACCGGTGCCCTTCCTGGTGGACGAGCCCCCGCGCGATCACGTCCTTCGCGCCTCCGGTGCAGTAGACCGGGACCCCGTGCTTGAAAAATTTCGCGATAGTCGTTGTTTTACTGTGATCGTTGTGCGAATGCGTCACGAGGACCCCGGCAAGGTCCCGGATCGAAAAACCTTCGGGCTGCAGCAGACCTTCCAGCACCCGCGGGCCGATACCGCAATCGACCAGGATGGCGTGCTGCTTGTTCCAGATCAGCGTGGCGTTACCGCTGCTCGAACTCCGGAGGACCTTCACGGCGACGGTCATTTCGCCTTCCATTCCGGAAAGTGGTCCGCAATCCTATGAATGCGCGGATCAAAAATAATGTCGCGATGCTTCACCGGTCTCCGGAGAAGCACCCCCTCGAACGAACGGCAGCGGCTCAGCGCCACATACACCTGCCCGTGCGAAAATGCGCCGTGGGCAAGATCGATGATCAGCTTGTCGAAGGTCAACCCCTGGCTTTTATGGATCGTGATCGCCCAAGCCAGTTTGATGGGATACTGTTCAAAACTCCCGGCCACGTCCTCCACGATCTTGTCGTCATCCTCGTCGTACCGGTACGTGATCTTCTCCCAGACCGCCGCCTCGACCCGGTGGGTCCGCTGGCCGATCCTGACCTGGATCGATTCCTCATTAAGCTCCACCACTTCCCCGATACTGCCGTTCACCCACCGTTTCTCGGGATCGTTCCGGATCATCAGCACCTGCGCCCCTTTTTTGAGACGCAGCGCCGTTTCGGTCGGATAGGAATTCGCGTCGAACTCCCCCTGGCTCACGGCATCATAGACGAACTCTTTCCCGCTCAATCCTGCGAGCCGCGTGTCATTGATCGCCTTGGCCGCGGCATTCGTGGGCGTGAGCGTGATGCAATCCTGCACCGCGTCGCAAAGCACGGGATCGACACGGACATTGAGAAGATTCATTTCATCGGCGGTCACGGACCTGTTCCGGATCTTATTCAAAAGCCCCTTGAATTCCCCGTCCTTCTGCCGGTAGATCTTTTTCAGATTGATCTGGTGGAACTTCACTTTTTTGAAAACATTCGCGCTAAAAAAGTACGGCGTCTCGTAAAGACTGCTGTAGATCGGGGCGATGTCACGGTCAACGATCGGGGGCAGCTGAAAAAGATCCCCGAAAAGCACCACGCGAACGCCCCCGAAAGGTTTCCTGGGACGCCCCTTGTTGACCCGCAAGGCATGATCGATCCCGTCCATCAGGTCCGCCCGCATCATGGACGCTTCATCGACGATCAGAAGGTCCAGGCTCTCGAAGATCTGCCTCGCGGTGTAAACTTTCCGGACATGGTTTTTCTGGATCAGCTTGGGAGGAAATTTAAAGAAAGAGTGGATCGTCTGGCCGTGGCTGTTGATGGCCGCGATCCCCGTCGGCGCCAGCACGATGAAATTCGTCCGGGTATTTTGCCGGAAATATTTCAGGAGCGTCGTTTTGCCCGTGCCCGCCTCGCCCGTGATGTAGAGGTTCTTGTCCGTGTTCTCGATAGCATCGAAAGCCGCAAGAAACTCGTCGCTCAGCTCGAAGTCCGGAGGCAGGGTCAGATCGAAATTTTTCTTTAGAAAATGATCTTGCGAAGGCTCGCACAGCGCGGGAATGTTCAAAATGTTCCAGACTCCATTAGCGTTTCCCTTTGGCCGGGACCATCGCCTTTTTTGTCGCAATCCAGATGAGATGGTGCGCCCCTTTGCCCCCACTGCGCGCGCGAACCCGAACCGCCTCGACCTGAAATCCGGCCTTTTCCATCCGGCGGGTAAACTCGACGTCCTGGCCGGCTGACCAAAGCGCCAGCACCCCTTCCGGCCGCAGCGCCCTCAGGATCGCCTGAAGCCCCGACGTGCCATAAAACCAGAAATTGCCGTGCCGGGTCAGCCCCGCAGGCCCGTTATCAACATCCAGAAGGATCGCATCGTAACTCCCGCTGTTGGCCTTGATCAGTTTCGCCGCGTCCACTTCATGAACTTCCACCCGGCCGTCACTTAAGGGATCCCCCGCCAACGCGGCAAGCGGTCCGCGGTTCCACTTCACCACGGCAGGCACCAACTCCGCCACGACGACGCGGGCGGTGACGGGAAGTCCGTCGAGCGCAGCCCGGAGCGTGAACCCCATGCCGAGCCCTCCGATCAGCACGCACGGCTGTTCTTTTTTCTCGATCCTGGGAATGGAGAGCCGAGCGAGGGCTTCTTCCGATTCATGTGTGCGGCTGCTCATCAGCGTCAGGTTACCGACGCTGATCAGGAAATCCTTGTCGTGCCGGTAGAGCCGGAGCTCTTTGCCGCCGTCGGGCGTTTCAGCCTTGTCGATCAGGATCTGCGGGATCATCCATGCCTTTCAAGAAAAAGAACCGCCGAAAACCAGGCGGCTCAAAGTTGATTGTATTTGGTGTGTTTGCCTTTTGCTTTTTCGACGGGATATTTTCTGGCGTTCTTCGCAAGCTTGACGTCGATCGCCTTGGAAAGATCGATGCCAAGGTTGTCGGCCAGTTCAAAAAGGTACATCGCCACATCCGCGAGCTCATCCGCAATCTCGGCCTTGCAATACTTCGCGTGGGCCTCCACTTCCGCGGGCTTCTTCCACTGAAAATGCTCGAGCACTTCCGCCGCCTCCAGAACGAGCGACAGCGCCACATCTTTATGATTATGGAACTGCAACCAGTCGCGGTCATCCCTGAATTTCTTGATCTTTTCGGTCAACGTCCTGATATCGCTCATTGTTCCCCCTCGATCTCCCGGCACAATCCCGGAGAGTTGAATTGTAAACTATCCCCCGCCACGACGCCATCGCCGCGAAGCAATAGGCTCTCGCTCATTAAAAACAAAAACACCCAACGGTTTTGTCGTTGGGTGTTTGGGCGCCCCTGGCTGCGAGACATTAGAACTGCATTGATTAACCGTTAGGCTCTTTCCGCACAATAAGCCTCATGAAACAGTAAGAGAGAAAAATCATTGAAACAACAAGTTATGAAACGGGAAAATAAAAATACCGCCGTAAGGAAAATGTAAAAAACATGACCTCCCCAAAAACAGTGGACAAATTGTTAAGATGAATCCTTATTCAGCAACCTGATTATTTCGCTCAGATGACCTTACCCCTTCAGCTGTACCACTTCAAAGTTGAGAACCGTGGTGCTTTGGGTTGTTAAAGACGCTTCGTATTGCCTGATGAATTCATCAGGAGTCAGGCCCTTGAGCGAACTGTGCGGC
>Ga0116170_10002216_pt1 | contig 18953 bp, 5 predicted proteins | sample AD_JPNHW1_MetaG_FD_89797 | JGI IMG/M metagenome (GOLD analysis project Ga0116170, IMG submission 89797) | Active sludge microbial communities of municipal wastewater-treating anaerobic digesters from Japan - AD_JPNHW1_MetaG | ecosystem: Engineered > Bioreactor > Anaerobic > Digestate | place...
AGACCGGGGAATTGGCCGCCAGCCGCTTGGTCTCGCGCAATTCTTCCAGCGACAGGTAGGTCAGGAAAATTATCAGCGGGATATGCAGGGTGCGCTCGAAGAAGAAACGCGGCAGGTGCTGCAGGCCGCCGCCCGGCTCGAAAATTACGGTGAGGCCGAGCAGAGCCAGCGCGGCGCTGTATGCCAGCAGCCTGCGCATGCGCGCGCGCGGGGAACCGGGCCGGCCCCGCAGGGCGTAAGCCTGCCCCAGGCAGGCCAGCGCCCCGGCCAATGCGGCCGTCCAGGTGCCCCAGAGCAGCACCGCGCCGGATGCGGCCGCCCTGGCCTGCGGCGTGCGGATGAGCAGGAAACCGCCTGCGCAGGCCAGCAGCAGCGCCGGCAGGCCGCGGCGGTAGGTCCAGGCGCCCATGCGGGCGAATGCGAAACCGGCGAAAGCGGGCAGGAAAGCCAGTATCATGGCGACCGCAAAACCCGCGGCCTGCAGAGTTGCGGCCGGGACATTGAGGTAGACCAGGTTCAGCTGCGTCAGCTGGTTCAGCGCGTGGAAGGCCGCCAACAGGGCCAGGAACAGGTATTCGCGCCGCTCCGGGGCGGGCAGCCAGATCAGGAACAGCATGGCCGCCAGCGCGAGGTTCATGCCGGCCAGTGCCAGCGGGCGGGCCAGCGTCCAGAGCTGGCTGAAGCGGCGCAGCCCGGCCGCCTGGTCCTGGGTGATCAGCCCGGCGGGCGCGCCGCGGAAAAGCCCGGCAGGCCCGCGCGGCGCTACGGGCAGCAGTTCCACGGCAACGGTCAGCGGCGCCGCCACAGACAGCCTGGCTAAAGGCAACTGCAGGGACGCTGTTTCTCCGGCCTCCGGGCAGCCGCCTTCGTAAGCAAAGTTCTTGTCCAGCCAGACCCTGCAATTTCCGCGCAGCGGGCCCAGGGCGACGATATTCGCACGGGCCTTTGCCGCGGCGGCAAAGGACCTGGCCTCCAGCCTGAAGCCCAGCCAGGCGGCCGCGTCATGCTCTGCCGGCGGGGCCCCGGCGGGGTGCGCTCCGGCCAGGGTTTGAGTGGAAGCCCAGAGCGCCGGCCGCGCCCCGGTCAAAGGGCAGGCAGGTCCGGCCGCGGCAGCGCCGGCGCCACAGGCGCCGGGGGGGAGGCCGTACAGCACTTTCCAATCGGACCCGTTTACCGCAGCCGCCGGCAGCAGCGCCGCCCTGTCGCGCAGGGCGGTGAAAAGGACGCAGGCCAGGACGCCTATGGCGAGCAGCGCGGCAAGAGCGAAACTGGCTCCCAGGAAAAACTTGTCGCCGCCGGACTGGCGCAGGTACTCCGATTGCGGCCGGTACATGCTGTCCAGGCGCGATCTTAATTTGACGGGCGCTTTCTTCATAAACAGGCTGCGGCTGTTCCGCTGACAGGGGGCAGGTTCACGGGCGGGCGGCCTGCGTTTTTGCTCAGCCCGCCTTTTCAATGAAACTCTTGACCAGCGGGATAACTTCTTGCTGCGCGTCTTCGAGGATATAATGGCCGCAGTCGGGGAAAGCGTGAACTTCGGCGGCGGGGAACCGGCGCCGCCATTCAGCCAGGAAGTGGCGGTCGAAAACGAAATCTTTCAGGCCCCAGCAGATCAGCATGGGCAGGCCGGCCAGCGCGGAAAGTTTATCCTGGGCAGCCTGAACCACGGGGTAAGCCTTGTCGCCGGGCGCCAGCGGAATGTCTTCAACGAAGCGCAGCGTGGCTATGCGGTCGGCCCAGCTGTTGTAGGGGGCCGCGTAGGCTCGGCGCAGCGCGGTGCTCATCCGCTCGCGCTTGCAGCCCACCCAGGCCGCGCCGCGCGCGAAAGCGTTGAAACCCCGTATCAGCAGCGCGCCCAGCGGCGTGCGGCAAAGGCGCAGCGGCGCGGGGAAAGATTTTCCGGCAGGCAGGAAAAAAGCGCCGGTGTTCAGGATCACAAGCTTCTCTATGCGCTCCGGGTGGCGCACAGCGCAGGTCAGGCCTATCATGCCGCCCCAGTCGTGCACCACCAGCGTGATCTTCTCTTTCACGCCCAGGCTGTCCAGCAGGAATTCCAGGTCGTCAACGCGGCTTTTAAGAGTGTAATCGTAAGCGTCGTCGCCGGGCTTGTCCGAAAGGCCGCAGCCTATATGGTCCGGCACAATAACCCGGCTGCCGCCGCGCAGGGCCAGCGCCAGGTTGCGGTAATAGAAAGACCAGGACGGGTTGCCGTGGACCATCACCACCGGCTTGCCGCTGCCCTCGTCGAGGTAATGCATTCTCGCGCCGCCGGGCAGCGCGAGGAATTTGCCGGTGAAAGGGTACAGCTCCGGCGTAACGCCGTCAGGCAGGTATGGTGTCATGGTTACCACTTCACTCCCATCATTATCGTGTTCAGCCCGCTGCCGATGCCTAAGAAGGCGACCTTGTCGCCGGCGGCCAGGAATTCCCGCTCGTCGGCAATGGCGGCGGCCGCGGGCAGGGCCACGGTGCCCATGTTGCCGAGGTATTCGTAAGTGGAAAAATCTTTATCTTCCGGTATGCCCAGCGCGGCCAGGACGCTTTTTTTATGGGCGCCGCCTACCTGGTGGCAGATAACCTTGCTGAACTCATCGGCCCGCATGCCCAATTCGGCCTGCAGGTCCGCCCAGGTCTCCCGCCCCAGGGCCACGCCGTATTTCAGCACCGCCGTGGCGTCTGTGGACATTTTGTCGCCGTGCCAGATGCAGAGTTTATTGTGCTCGCAGGCCGAACGGTACACGCCGCCCAGCAGCTGGTGTTTTTTATGGCCGCCGCCGAAGGAGCCGTCGGTAATGAGCACCGCCACCGCCCCGGAGCCGCCGGTAAGGGTGGCCAGGGACAGCCGGAAGCATTCGAAGCTCCTGTCGGCCAGCATCGCCGCTATCATGCTGTCGTTGATCTCGCGGGAAGATTCGCAGGAGACCACCAGGCCGGCTTTTATCTGGCCCAGCTCTATGCGGTTGGCGATGTCGAACATGCCGTTGAGCACGCCCAGGCAGGCGTTAGAAATGTCGAAAACGGCGGCGCCGGGCTTAACGCCCAGCAGGTCCGCTACGGCCGTGGCGGTGGCCGGTTCGCTGTGCTCGCGGCAGACGCCGGCGTAGATCAGCGCGCCCAGGTCGGACGCGGAGAGCCCGGTCTGCTCAAAGGCTTTGCGGGCCGCCCGAGCGGCGCCTTCAGGCAGCGCGAAGCCGGGATTCCACCAGCGGCGCTCACGTATGCCGGTGAGGGCTTCCAACTGGCCGGGGGGAATATGCAGGGCGTCCAGCGTCGGCAGTATACGCTTCTCCAGTTCGGAGGAAGTGACCACGTTGGGGCCGAGCTCGTAACCGATCGCGTCGATAAAAACTTTCGTGTATTTCATATAACTTTCGTAACAGTGCTCGTCATCCGTTGTTCGCGCTGTGTCGCGTGGGGCCGTGTGATCGTGGACCGGAACGCAAACACGGGGTCGGCCACACCGTGGCCGCCCCTCCCCACTCAGCCGCCGCGCTTACGCAAGCGGCGGCTTCCGTGAGGGTTTGCTTATCCGGTCCACGGTCCCCCGGCTTGATGCTTGAAAACTTTGTAACAAAGAACTCTGAACGCTTAAACTACCCGCACCGTGAAGTCCTTCATCTGGTAAATTACTATGCCGTCCACTATCAGGAAACCGTCAGCGCGCAGCAGGCGGCGCTCATCGTCCACGGCGGTGATGGAGGCTTCCACCGTTACCAGCTTGTTCTTCTGTACTATCTGGCCGCGGTAGATCCACTGGTGCCGCTCGTTCAAGGCCATGGCTATGCAGCGGGCGCCGGCGGGCAGGTCTTTCCACCTGCGCAGCGCTGCGGCTTTCATTAAATTTATAAAGGATTCCAGGCCCAGCGAACCGGGACAGACCGGGTCCTGGTAGAAGTGCGCCTTGAAGAACCATTCCTCGGGGTTGACCTTCTTCAGGCCGCGGATGAAGCCGAGCTTCTTGGGCCCGCCGTCGGGGATACAGGTTTCTACGGAGTCGAGCATTAAAAGTTTTTCGTCGGGCAGGCCGGGCGCTCCGGCAAATTCCAGGGCGACTGCGCGCGCGAGTTCTTCGGGCGCTCCGGCGTACCTGGCCGCGCCGCGCACGCCTACCTGTTCCGACAGGGATTTTTTCGAGAAGAAGCCGAACTGGGTAGTGCCTTTATAGACCGTGCGGCCTTTGCACAGCACTTCCAGGTCGTAATCCTGGATTATCATGCCGCCGGATTGGGAGACCTTGGTTATTTTTACCCTGGTCGTAAGGATACCGGCGTCCGGGAAAACTTCGGCGTACTGGACGGCCGTGCCGCCCAGGTTCCTGAAAGACAGGTCGGTAGTGCTGGTCAGCGCGCTGCCCAGGTAGGCCGCCAGCCAGCCGCAGGGCTGCAGCGCCACTTCCAGCAGCACCGCGAAAGGCATGGACTTCTGATTGCCGGACTTGAAATACCATTCACCCGGAGGCACGTCGTATTCCGCCTCGATATTGCCGCCGGCGGCCAGTTCCCACTGGCGGCAGTTCTCTATCTTAACTATGCGGTCCAGGAATTTGTACGGGTCCCCGGGCAGCCTGGCTATAATGCGCCCGGAGTCGAAGACCTTGTATTTATCGCCGAAGGCTTCGGACGGTTTGCCTACCGCGAAAGCGGTGATGCTGGCATTGTCGAAGATGGCTGGTTTAGGCGCGGCGGTTGCGGGGGCGGCTCCGCCGGCGGCCCACAGGCGCTCGATATCCTGCCGGGTGGTGCCTCCCATGCGGATGGACATGTCGTGGATGTGGATGATGCGCTTGCCGTCGGCGTACATGAAAGCTTCCGCTACGGCGTAAGGCGTGCCGTCGGGCTTGTAGCCTATCTCTTTTACGATGATCTCGTACATCGCTTTCTTCGTGGAAGGCAACACCTGGCCGCGGCATTCCAGCCGGCTGGTCACGCCCGGCACGGGCTCATACCAGCATTTGTCTGCTTCGCCCACCCAGCCCAGGCGCAGCAGGAAAATGCGGAAGGTGTGCAGGCAGCATTCGTACATCAGCGTGCCCGGCATCACGTGGTCGTCGATAAAGTGACAGGACAAGTGCCAGTCGTCGGGGTGGATGTCCATCTCGCCCTGGATGCTGCCCAGCCCGTAGCGCCCGCCGCGCGGGGAAAGTTCCAGCACGCGGTCCACCAGTTTCATGCGGCCGCCGGGCAGGCCCAGCGGCGCGCTTAAAGGCAGGTTCCTGAAAGCGGGGCCGAAACAGCGTTCGTAATCGCCCCCGCGCAGCGCGGCCAGGGCGCTGTCGTCGTAGGCTTCCGGTTCTCCCGCGGGCGCGGGGCTCTTCCAGTCGGCGGGGCATACGCCAGCCGCCGGGGCGGTTTCTTCCGCCGTCAGCACCACGCCTTTGCCTTTGGCCAGCTCTTCCTGGGTGAAGAAACCGGCGCAGCCTTTTTTCATGCTCAGCAGCGGCCGGCCGTCTACCGTGCTTTCAAAATTGAAGAAGAACAGCCAGATGTCTCCGTGCCGCGCGAAGCGCTCGATGTTGATGTCATAATGAATGACCGCGCCGGGGCGCGGCAGGCCCTGGTGGAAAGTGACTTCGGCGTCCAGCAGGCGGTACACCGCTTTGCCGAGCGTGCGATCGTCTATGCCCAGGTAGCCGCATAGGAACAGGTCTGCCTGTCCGGCCTCTACGGCGATGCAGGTGGGGATGCGGCCGCAGTCCAGGTACCAGGAGCCCGGGTGGATGTCGTGTTCGGTCACCACATTGCCCGAGGTCAGGGACAGGGCTTTGCCGCGCACGCTCATGATCCTGTCCACCAGCATCAGCGGCTCGTCGGGCAGGCGCACGCGGGTGGGATAGGTGTCGGCGGAGGCGAACTGTTCGCCCAGCACTTTGGCGATGGAGCCTACCGCGAATTCGAGGCACTGCTCCCGGGTCATAAAAACATCGCGGCGCGGGGCGGCGGCCTGCGCGGGCGCAGGGGCCGGTCGTGCAGCCGCTGGCAGCGGCGAGGGCTGCGCCAGGGGCGCGGGTGCTGCGGCCGGGGCCGGGAGGGGCGCGGGCAAGGCGGCAGTTGGCAGTCGCCCGCCCTGGCTTTTCAGCAGCGCGTTCTGGAAAGCGATGTTCCTGGACTGCATCTCGGTGAAATTATTGGACAGCCGCAGGAAAACCTCGTGCGCCTTAGCTTTAGCGGAGGAGGCGGCCGAAAAATTATTCAGGTAAGCCGGGCTGGCCGTGTTTGCGGCCGGCGGCTGCGGGGCCGCCGGAATGGCCGCGCTGACTGCGGCGTTAAAGGGGGTAAAGGCCGCGGGGGCTGCTGCGGCAGCCTGGGCGGGCATAAGCGCCGGCTTTGCAGCGGGGCGGATCGCGGGAGGCGGCACGGAGGGCGCGCCCTGCTGCGGCGCCGCCGGGGAAACTGCGGGCTGGCCGGGTTTCCAGGCAATCTTTACCGGGGGCTGCACGGCAAGGGCTGCGCGTATCATGGGCTTCACCGGCGGCGGCGCCCGGTGGCCCGCCGCCAGCGTTTCGCGCCCGTAAAGAGCGCCCAGGTCCACGGGGGCCCTTTCGGCTATGAGCCTGGCCAGCAGGCGCAGTACCGTGCCGGTCTCGTCCTGGTTCCTGGCGCAGGCCGACCGCGCTACATGCGGCTGGGCGCCCAGGATCTTGTCTATCATCCTGGTGCAGGAAGCCTGCGGGCCCAGTTCCACGAAAATCCTGGCTCCGTCTTCGTAGGCGCGGCGCACCAGCGCCGGAAAATCAAGGCTGTGTATGGCTTGCGCCACAATGGAGTCCGCCGCGCTCTCGCGCGTAACATCGTAAGCCTTTTTCCAGGCGCCGCTGTAAAAGCGCACGCCGGGGGGCGGGGTGGTGGGGAACAGGTGCAGGTCGCGGTACTGCTTCTCCACCAGTTTGGCCGCCGGGAAATGCACCGTGGAAACTCCCTGCAGCGGCAGGAACACGCAGCCCAGCCCTTCCACCAGCGAGTTGACCGCCTTGCGGTAGCCGCCCACCACGCATTCGAGCGGCGCGTTCACTATCAGCAGCGCGGCGCGCTCGGCGCCTTTCAAAGCCATCCGCACATTGTCGGCGGGTCGGTCTATGACGCCCAGCACCCAGTCCACTTTCTCGTCCTTGGGTAAATTCCAGAAGCGCCGGGCCGCGTCGCAGGGGCCGGCCAGGTCGCTGACGAAAAGGCTGGATTCGTTGATCCGGCGCAGCATCTCGTCGCGGGCGGTCCAGGTGCGCGTGGCGAAAAGCCCGGCCGTCTCGCCCAGGCTGTAGCCCAGCACGAAGGCGGGCTCCACGCCCAGCGAGCGCACCAGGTCGCTGACCGCCGCGCCGTGGGCCACCGAGCCGAAGATCATGGATTTATAATCTTCGATGATCTCCCGCTCCGTCTCTTCCTGCCAGCCGGCGTTCCACAGCAGCCGCCACGGCACGAAATAGTTGGGCACCAGCTGGCTGCGCAGGTAGCCGTTCTCGGCGTCCTGGCGGCGGGGGATCTCGGGCCACTGCGTCCACAGCTGCCGGCCCATGCCGATATACTGGTTGCCCGAGCCGGGGAAAACAAAAGCGATATTGTCCCGCTTGGCCTGCCCGGCGGGAGAGTAGAAGACCCTGTCGCGGAAAAAAGGTTTATCGGGGTTGGCGCGCAGGCCGGCTTCGGCGGCGTCCAGCAGCGCCAGCAGCTCGCGCAGATCCCGCGCCAGCAGTACGCAGGCGCATTTCTTGCCGGGCCGGGCGCCGGTCTTGGCGAACCAGCCGCGCGCAAGTTTTTCTATGTTGGCCGCCGGCTCCTGCCTGTCCAGCCAGGCGCGCAGGTCGGCCAGACCGGACAGTATCCCCGCGCAATCGTCGTCCTCTACGGCGAACAGCGCCGAATTGCGGGCGCCCAGCGGCTGCCGGCGTTCCAGGAGAACCTGTTCATCTTCGGCGGACTGCTCTACGCCTTCCAGCACTACATGGCCGCAGTTGCCGTCTATGCCCATGGCGCTGACGCCGGCCCGGCGCGGGCCTTCGGCCCGGTTGCGCAGCCAGTATTGCGGTTCAAGGGGGATGTGAAATCTTTTTTTCGCCCGGGCCAGCTCCGCCAGCGGCGAAACTTTTATTAAAGGGGGCAGTATCTCCTGGTACAGCGCGAGGGCGGTCTTTACCACGCCGGCCAGGCCGGCCGCGGCGCCGGCGTGGCCGGTAACCGGCTTCGCCGTGCCCAGGGCGCACTGTACCTGCGCCGAGGAGACGCCGTAAAAATCGGTCAGCGCCTCGGCTTCTACGGCGTCTTCCGCCGGAGCGCCGCTGCCGTGGGTCTCAAGGTAGCTTACCGTGGACGGATCTACCTGCGCTTCGCCGTAAGCTTCGCGCAGCGCGGCAGAGTAGGCCGCCGGAGAGGGAGCGGCTTTATCCACGCCGCCGCCCGTTGCAAAGCCCAGTCCTTTTATAACGGCGTAAACCCGGTTGCCGTCCCGGATGGCGTCGTCGAGGCGTTTTAAAATAAGCGCGGCCGCGCCTTCGCCGGGGACGGTGCCGGCGGCGGCGGTGTCGAAAGGCCGGGCCTGGGCGGAAAAAGGAGATACAGCGTCCGCGGCTGCGGCGGCGCGCGGGTCCCCGTCCATGGAAACCGCGCCTACTATGGCGGTATCCAGTTCGCCGGAGCGCAAGGCGCGGACGCCGGCTTCCAGGGCGCGCAGGCCGGAGGTTTCTTCGCTGGAAATAGTGAAGCTCGGTCCCCCGACGTGGAATTCCCGGGCTATGCGGCTGGCTACTATGCCGCCCAGGGCGCCCATGGTGCGGTTGGCGGACAGGGCGGGGCCGGCGGAGTCGCGCAGCCCGGCCAGGAATTCTTTTTCCTCCGTTTCGCCGAGGCGCCAGCCCTCTTCGGCGGCGCGGCGGCGCGCGGTTTTAAGCAGGGACCAGCGGAAATGAAAATTGGTGGTATTGAGGTCCAGCCCCAGGCCTATAAAGACGCCGGCGTTCTGCAGCCCCTGCTCGCCGGGCGCGGAATCCGCCACGGCCCTGGCCGCCACGTCCAGCATCAGCAGCTGCTGCGGCAGCATCTCTTCCAGTTCCCGGGGCGGGATGCGGTAGGCGTCGGCGGCCACGCCGACTTCGCGCAGATAAAATCCTTTGTGGTTCTTGCCGGCCAGGCCGCGGCGGCGGCTTTCGGGCAGCTCGGCAGGAACCGCGCCGGCAGTGCCCAGGACTGCTTCCTGGAATTCCCTGAGGCCGCCCAGAGCGCCGAAGCGGGCTTCCATGCCCACTATAGCCACCGGCGCCGGGGCCGCCGGGGCCGCTTTTGCGGGGGCCGGGCGCACCGCGGGGGAGAAGCTGCCTGTATATTCCTCTACAAGGACATGCGCGTTGATGCCGCCGAAGCCGAAGGCGCTGATGGCGGCCCGCCTGGGGGTTTTGCTGTCCCGCGTTGCCCAATCTTCGCAGCGCTGCTGCACGCGGAAGGGGCTGTCGGCGAGCTTTATCTTCGGGCCCGGTTTTGAGAAATTGGCGGTGGGGGCCAGGCTCTTGTTCTGGAAAGAGAGCAGGATCTTCATCAACCCGGCGGAGCCGGCGGCGGTGAGCAGGTGGCCGACATTGGATTTTACCGAGCCCAGCGCGCATTGGCCGGCGCTCCAGCCGCGCTCGCCCCACAGGGTTTTCAGGCTTTCAACTTCCACCGGGTCGCCGGTGGGGGTGCCGGTGGCGTGGCACTCGATGAAGTCTACCTGCGACGGGGACAGGCGCGCCTGGCGGTAGGCCGCGCGCATGGCGTACAGCTGGCCCGCGGTGTTGGGGGCCAGCAGGCTGCCGCCGATATCGTTGGAAAGGCCGATGCCGGTCAGGACGCCGTAGATCTTGTCGCCGTCCCTGACCGCGTCGGAGAGGCGCTTGAGGATGAACATGCCGGCGCCTTCGCCCACTACCAGCCCGTCGGCGGCGGCGTCGAAAGGGGACGGCAGTCCCGAGGGGGAGAGGGCGCGCAGCTGCGAAAAGCCCATCTGCGTATAGAGGCTGGCCGGGCGGGCTACGCCGCCGGTGAGCATGGCGTCGGCGCGGCCGCTGCGCAGCGCGTCCACCGCCAGCTTTATGGCGTAAAGGGAAGAGGCGCAGGCGGCGTCCAGCGTGAAGCTGCCGCCCGCCAGGCCCAGCGCGCGGGCGATGACGCCCCCAGGCAGGCCGGCTACGCAGCGGTTGAGCGGGTCGGTCCTGGTCTTAAATTCCGTGAGCTGGCGTCCGAAAGCCGCGGTTTCGAAGGCCGGCAGCAGCGTTTCCCTGGCCAGCGCGGAAACCGAGTCGGTGGGCAGGACGATATTGCCGATGATGACGCCGGTGCGGGCGCGGTTTATCTTCGCAGGCTGTGCGTCGAGGAAAGCCTGCCTGGCGGCGTGCAGGGCCAGGTGAAAGACCGGGTCGAGCTTCGCGATAAAAGTTTCCCGCAGGTCCAGCCCGGCGGGGTCCAGCTTGAAATCTTCAATGAAACACGCTTTGAGCGAATAGACTTTGTCGGGAGCGCCTTTCTGCGGGTCGAAGACATCCCGGCCGGCCAGGCTCCAGCGGCCCGGGGGGGCTTCCTTTGATGAACAGACGCCTTCTGAAATATTTTTCCAGAAGCGCGGCAGGTCAGGCGCCCCGGGGAAGATCCCCCCGGCGCCGACTATGGCTATGGGCTGCGGTTCGTTCATCTCAGGCTAAAGCTCCGGCCAGCGTCCTTTTTTTGAAAGCGGCGTTAAGGGCCTTGTCCACGGTGCTGTCATAGCCTTCCAGGCGGGCCACGAGTACGCCTTTGGCGTCGAGGAAATCTATATCGGCGGTGCAGCCGTGTTCCGCGCACCGGGTCACGCGGGCTACGGCCCTGACCCCGCCGGCGGGGAACTTCGCGCTGAACTGCCGGTAGGCCGCGGCTGAATTGGGCAGCGAACAGGCGCCGGAATTCTCGAAGGTCCAGAGTATCATGGCCTGGAAAACGGCGTCCAGCGCGGCGGGGTCCGCCAGCCAGCGGTCGCGCAGCGGGTGTCGCAGCCACGAAGAGGGGGGCAGGGAGGCGGCTGCCTCCAGCACTATCCCTTTTTCGGAAACTCCGGCCACGCTGCGGATGAAGCGCATGTCTTCGCCGTGGAACAGGATCTCGCCGTAAGCCTGCTCTATGGAGCGCGGGTAAGGCTTGAGCGCGAACTCCGGGCCGGCGGCCGCGGGCTGCGGCAGTTTTGCGGCTAAAATTATCTCGGCCCCGGCGTGCAGTTCGCCGTTGCCGCCCCTGAGCTCCGCGGGCACCGCGAAGAAACCGTCTTTCTTCGAGGCTTTGCCGGCGAGGGCGGACACTTTAGCGGCTTCGCCGTTGAGGACTATGCCTTTGTAGATCTTCAGGTTATTGAACCCGTGGAAGAGCAGCCCGGGATTGCCGTGCAGCGCCGCGTGGGCCAGCCACTCGGTAATTATCGCCGTCGGTACCACCGCTTTGCCGTTGATGACGTGGGAGCGTAAAAAAGGATAGTCTTCCACGGAAACAGAGAGCTCGAAGGCCGGGGCGGCGCCTGTCGCCGCCGGGGTTTCTTTCGCGGCGGCCTGTCCGGGTTGGCCGGGCAGCGCCTTGGGCCGCGCCACCACCACCACTTCCACCGCGCCGCTGTTGGCGGCCAGTTCGTTGACCAGGAATTTGCCGCCGGCCTCCAGGCCGATCACGCCCACGCCTTCTTTGGCGAACAGGGCCTTGAGCCCGTCATTGACCATGCCGCCGTCCCAGGGGCCCCAGTTGAACGCGGCCACCCGGCAGTCGGGCAGGCGGCGCGCGACCAGGCGGGCCGTTTTGTTGAGCACTTCATTGGCCATGGCGTAGTCGCACTGGCCGGTGCGGCCGAAGCGCGCCGTGGACGAGGAATAGAGGGCCAGCACTTTAAGTTTCGGCAGGTCCAGTGCGGCCAGGATATTGCGCAGTCCGGTGACCTTGGTGTCGAACACCGAGGCGAACTGCTCCGCCGTCTTGTCCAGGATGAGTTTGTCGGCCAGCACGCCGGCGCCGTGCACCAAACCGCGCACGGGCCCCAGTTCTTTCTCGATCTTCTGCAGGACGGTCTTTACCGCCTGTTGGTCTCGTATGTCCGCGGAGAAATAAACGGCGCGCGAGCCTGCCGTCTCGAAACGGTTGAGCTGCGCTCTTATTTCGCGGGCGGCCAGGAGCCTGCGGCACTCTTCACCGGCGAGTTTCGGCGTCATGCCTTTGTTGCGGGCGAGCAGGGCTTTCTTAATGTCGGCTTCGGCGGCACAGCCGGCCAGCCAGGCTTCCTCGGCGGCGGGCAGGGGGCTGCGGCCCAGTATGGCCAGCGTGGGCCCGCAGGCGGCCGCCAGCGCGGCCCCGGCTTCGGCGGTTACGCCGCGCGCGCCGCCGGTGATAAGGACCACGTCGCTTTTACCGAGCGGCAGTTTGGTGCCTTTAACCTGTTCGGAACGGCTCAGCAATACTACCTTGCTGCCGGTTTCGGAAATGCCCATCTCTACCGGGCCTTTGAAGAAAAGTTCGTCGGCCAGCGTCTGCGCCACCGACACGGTGTGCTGCCATTCGGCGGCGGCGTCCAGCGCGCGGCAGGAAACTTCCGGCCATTCGCGCGCCGCCGTTTTGGCCAGCCCGGCGAGTCCGCCGAAAACAGGGTCCTGTTCCGATTTCAGGCCCGAAATGCCGAAAGCGCCGTCCAGGCGGGAGACCGTCATCAGGCAGGCGCCGGAGTTTTTGCCGGCGGCGCGCAGCGCGGGACCGGCCAACTGAGCCAGGCGGAAAGCTTTCTTCAGGAAGGCCTCGGAGGAGTCGCCCCAGAAAGCTTTCTGGGCGAGCCGGGCGGCGGGGGCCAGGATGATCAGGCCGGCCAGGCCTTTGCCCGGGTTAAGGGCGGCGTTGTCCAGCGATACTTTTTCAGCCAGGCAGCCGCGCCCGGCCAGGTCCTTGATAACCGCGGCGCACAGCGCTGAGCCGTCGTCCGTCACCCAGACCGGCAGCTTCTTATCCAGCGCCACCTTTTCCCTGGCCGCGGCGGTATTGAAATCCGCGGTCTTTAAAATTTCCCGGGTTATCTCGCTCTCTTCCGTAACGGGCGCCTTGCTCTGTGCAGCGGGCTGGGCGGCAGCCTGGGGGGTGCCCGCCGACAGGAAAGCCGTTACCTGGCGCAGCGTGCGTATGGAACCCAGCTGCTCTGGGGTGATGCGGGGGGCCGAGGGCAGCCGCTCCTGCAATTCCGAAAGAATGGCCACGCGCTTGATGGAATCGATGCCCAGGTCGGATTCCATATCCATGTCGGGGTTCAGCGATTCCACCGGGTAGCCGGTCTGGGCTGAAACTATTTCCAGCAGCACCTGGCCGACGTTATTGCCGGCATTGCCGACGGGTTCGGCGGCGGGCTGCGCGGCGGCGGGCATACCCGCCGAGAGATAAGAGGTTACCTGGCGCAGCGTGCGTATGGAGCCCAGCTGCTCGGGGGTGATGCGCGGCGCGGCGGGCAGCTTTTCCTGCAGTTCCGAAAGAATAGCCACGCGCTTGATGGAATCTATGCCCAGGTCGGATTCCATGTCCATGTCCTGGTTGAGGGATTCGGCCGGGTAGCCGGTCTGGGCGGAAACAATTCCCAGCAGTACCTGCCCGACATTATTATCGGCATTGGCCGCGGGTACGGCGGCGGGCTGAGCGGCGGACGCCGGCATGCCCGCCGAGAGGTAGGAGGTTACCTGGCGCAGCGTGCGTATGGAGCCCAGCTGCTCCGGGGTGATGCGCGGTGCCGAGGGCAGTTTCTCTTGCAGTTCGGAAAGAATAGCTACGCGCTTGATGGAATCAATGCCCAGGTCGGATTCCATGTCCATGTCGGGGTTCAAAGATTCGGCCGGGTAGCCTGTCTGCGAGGAAACTATGCCGAGCAGGACTTGTTCGATATTGGCGTTTGCCGTTGAAGGCTGCAAAGCAGGCTGCGCCTGAACGGGAACCGCGGCAGGAACTGCGGCGGCCGGCATAAGGGGCTGTGCCGCAGGCGCGGGCTGAAAGACCGCCGGCCGAAACGGGGCCGGGGCGCCGCTGAAGAATTGCTGCTGCTGTTCTACCAGGGCCTGGAAAGAGCGCTGCGCGGCTTCCTGTCCCTCGAGGAACCGGGTATGCAGCAGGGCGGTCTGCTCCTGCATTTTCTGCAGGGCGGCCATGCTTTCCTGCGCTATGCGCAGGGCGTCGGAGGTGAAGGCCTGCGCCGGCGCGGCGGGCTGGCTGAACTGCGCGGGCTGGGACAAGGCTAGCTGCTGTACGGCTTTTTTAGGAGCCGCGGGGCGGGCGGTGCGGTAATTGGCGCCGGTAAGTTTTACGGCCAGTTTGGAAACTTTCTTTTCCGCGTCCCTGACGCCGGCTTCTCCGTTCTCCCAGGAGGTCAGGTCCAGGCTGCAGCCCAGCGCGGCCAGGCGGGCCAGCGCGCGGGCGGCGTCGGCTATGCCGGAGCGGTGGCCGGCGGAGGCGTCCAGGGCGAAGGCGGTATGCTCCCGCCCGGCCAGGATGGCGGACACCAGCCCGGTAAGCCGGGAGCCTGGGCCCACTTCCAGGAATATTCTCAGGCCCGCGGCGTACATCTTCTCTATCATCGCCGTGAATTCCACGGGGGAAGCCAACTGCCAGGACAGGATCTCGCGCGCCCTGTCGGCGGAATCCGGGTAAGCTGCGGCGGTTTTGTTGGCGTAAACAGCATGCTGCGGCTTGTTGAATTTAACTTTATTCAGCGCGGCGGCGAATTCCTTCTGCGCGCCGGCCACCAGCGGGCTGTGGAAAGCCGCGGAAACCTGGAGCACGGTGCTCTTCAGGCCGCGCCGCGTATAAATGTCCGCGGCCCTCTTTATTTCTTCGGTGCGCCCGGACAGCACGAACTGCGCCGGGGCGTTCTTGTTGGCGATGAGGAGGTCCAGTTTCTCCTCTTTCAGGACTTTTTCAACGTCGGCAAGGGACGCCTGTACCGCCAGCATGCCGCCGCGGTCGCCCGCGCCCTGCGCCATCAGGCTGCCGCGCAGTTTGGACAGCGCGAACAGGGACTGGGCGTCGAAAACTCCGGCGGCGCACAGCGCCGTCAGTTCGCCGTAGCTGTGCCCGGCGAAAGCTTCCGGCTTCAGGCCGAAACCGGATAATACGCGGTAGGCGGCCAGCTCGGCCGCGCCCAGCGCGGGCTGCGCAATGCTGGTGTCGCGCAGCTCGTCGGCCTGCTTCTGCTTGCCGGCGGGCGTGAAAGCGGGCCGGGGGTAGATGAAATCGGACAGGGGTTTAAGGCCGGCGAAAGCTTTGTCGGCCTCTGAAACGGCGTTGAGCGCCGCGGGCCAGCGGCAGACCAGGTCGCGCTGCATGCCCGGGTACTGCGCTCCCTGGCCGGGGAACAGCACCGCCAGCTTTTCCGCCGCGCCGGAGGAGAAGCAAACTCCGTCCGGAGTGGTCCAGGTTTTGTCCGTCTTTTGCGAGTCCAGGTTGGACAGCGCGGAATTAACTATCTTTTCAGCATCCTGTTTGTCGCGTTCCAGCACGAAGGTGAGCCTGACAGCGTCGGAGGCCTTGAAAGCCGCGCGCGAGCGCATGGCTTTAACGCGGATCTCGTTCCAACTTAAATTTTTCCAGGAGGCCAGCTCCCTTTTCAGGGTTTCGGCGTCAGCGCCCGACAGGGCGGCCAACTGCACGTCGCCGTCCCAATCCGGCTGCTGCTTTTCGGAAGTGTATTCCTCCAGCACCGCGTGGAAATTGGCGCCGCCGAAGCCCAGCGCGCTGACCCCGGCCCGGCGGGGGTGGTCTTTCTTTATCCACGGGCGCAGTTCAGTGTTGAGGTAAAAAGGCGTAGCGCCGCCGGCCAGCTGCTTGAGGGGAGTGTTGACTTTAATAGTGGGAGGCAGGGTCTTGTTGTACAGCGACAGCGCGGCTTTGATGATGCCGGCCGAACCCGCCGAGGCTTTGGTGTGGCCTATCATGGACTTCACCGAGCCTAGGGCGCACCATTCGCCTTCTTTTTTTGCGTCCCTGTAAACTTCGGCCAGGGCGCCCAGTTCCACGCCGTCGCCTACGGTGGTGCCGGTGCCGTGCGCTTCCACCAGTTCAACCGTGGAGGGGGAGACGCCGGTCACTTCGTAAGCGTTCCGGAGCGCCCGCGCCTGGCCTTCGGAGCTGGGGGCGTAGATGGCCTTGCCTTTGCCGTCGGACGATGAGCCCACGCCCTTGAGCAGCGCGTAGATCCGGTCGCCGTCCTTGACCGCGTCTTCCAGGCGTTTTAAAACTACCATACCCAGGCCTTCGCCCAGCGCGGTGCCGTCGGCGGAAGCGTCGAACGGTTTGGCGTCGCCCGAAGCGGACAAGGCGGGCGTTTTGCTGAAGCACATGTACATGAAAATATCGTTGAAGCAGTCCACCCCGCCGGTGACCACCATGGAAGAGCGCCCGGCGGCCAGTTCCAGGGACGCCATGTGCACGGCGGACAGGGAGCTGCCGCAGGCGGCGTCCACCACGCTATTGGTGCCGCCCAGGTTGAAGCGGTTGGCTATGCGGCCCGCCACCACATTGCCCAGCAGGCCGGGGAAGGAACTTTCCTGCCAGGGGACATAGTCCTCCTGCATGCGGGAAATGATGGCCTCGGCGTCGGCGCCGGTGATGCCGAATTCGGCCAGGGCCTTGCGCCACTTGGGGTGGCCCAGGCGGGCGCCCAGCGGGATAACCAGTTCCAGCGCGCCGGTAACGCCCAGCACCACGCTGACGCGGCTGCGGTCGAACTCGCGGCCGGGGCCGTAGCCGGCGTCTTCCAGCGCCATCTTGGCGGTGAGCAGGCCCAGCAGCTGGGCGCTGTCGGTGGCTTCCAGCGCATTGGGCGCCAGGCCGAATTCAGACGGGTCGAAATCCACGGGCAGGATAAAGCCGCCGCGGCGGGCATAGGTCATGTCGGGGCGCTTGGGGTTCTTGTCGTAATGTTCCTCGGGCAGCCAGTGGGAGGCGGGGATATCGGTGATGGCGTCTACCCCGTTCTTGATGTTGGCCCAGAACCGGCGTGCATTGTCGGCTTTGGGGAAAAGGCAGCCGATGCCGACGATGGCGATGGGGGATTGGACGGAGTTGTCTTTAGTGCTCATAGTTTCCTTTTTACGGCGACCGCTGAAGGCATTGCCCTTGCGGCACAGCTATAGGTCAGAAAAAACGGGAGAGCTGCTCCCTTGTCTGCGGCTGCTGCCGGGCCAGCCGGTAGTCCGCGTTTATGCCCTGGCAGCGCAGCGCGTGCAGGCGGGTCAGCGCCGCCGCGCCGGCTAGTAAATTGTGGGCCACGGTAACGGCGTCGCGCGCGCCGGGCTGCTCAAGGAAAGAGCCTTTGGCCCATTCGTTGAAAGCGCCCATCGAGGGGCCGCACCAGACCTGGTAATCCAGTTTGCGGCTCTCGTCGCCGGCCAGCGGCCAGCGGGAAGACTGGCTGAGATACCAGCGGAACACCAGGGCCATTTTATGTTTCGGGTCCCGGTCGGCGCGCTCGGCCTGGGCGGGGTCCCGGCGCAGGAAAAATTCGCGCGTACCGTTCCAGATCTCGGCGAAAGTGGCGCGGAAATAATCCCGCTCCAACACGGCGCGGGTTTCGGAAGGAATCTCGTCGAAACAGTTATAGGCCCGGTAATAATCGTAAAGCTTGTTGGCGCGCATGGCGAACATGGTGCCGCGCTTGAGGATCTGCACTTTCACGCCCATCTCGAACATGTCGGCGGCCGCGGCCATGGCCACGTCGGCCTGTTCGGCGGCGGCCAGCAGTTTCTTTACCGCGTCGGAAGTGCCGGCTTCTATACAGGCCTGGTTGACGGAGCCGGTAACTATATAGGCCGCGCCCATCATGAAAGCCGCCGCGGCGGCCTCGGGGGTGGCTATGCCGCCGCCGGCGCCTACCCGCGGGACGCAGGCGTAAGCGTAGCGTTCCTGCAGCCTGTCGCGCAGCGCTATAATGGTGGGCAGCAGGTTAACCAGGGGCCGGTTATCAGTGTGGCCGCCGGAATCCGCCTCGGCGGTGACATCCTCGGCCACCGGGATGCGGGCGGCCAGTTCAGCCTGTTCGGCGGTGAGTTCTCCGCGCGCCACCAGTTCTTTCAGGAATTTCTCCTCCGGGGGGGAGAAAAAACGGGCGGCCACTTCGGTGCGCGAGACTTTGCCTATCACGCGGTTGGGCGTTTCTATTTCCCCGGCGGCGTTGAGGCGGATGCCTGCGGTGCGGAAACGGATGAGCGGCAGCGTGAGGTTGATGAAAGCGGAGGCTTCCAGCAGTTTTACTCCCCGCCGCATATATAAATTCACCAGCGCGGCTTCCAGCGCCGGGTCGGACGGGCTGTGGATGAGGTTGAAACCGTAGGTGTATTCAGCTGTCTGCAGGCGGTCGAGGGCTTTTTCTATCTCTTCGATGGGCTGGCCCGCGGCGCCGTAGAAGCCCAGCATGCCGGCCCGGCCCAAAGCTTCAGCCAGCTGCGTGGAGCTGATGCCATTGGCCATGGAGCCGCCCACATAGGCGTATTTAACATTGTGCGCACGGCAAAAAGCGGTATCGCCGAGGTTTTCCGGGCGGCAGGCCGGGATCACCGCGGCCGAGGCTGAGATGCCGGGGATCAAGGACAGGCTGCCATTGGTGTTGAGCACCGAGAAAGGGGCTGTGATCTCGCGCAGGGAGGCCAGCGTTTCGGCCGAATAGGGCAGGAAATGCTGAGTTTCAGTTCTTGTCGCTGAGGCGGTCAAACGGTTCTCCGTACCCGGCTTAGTTTTGGAAAGGAAACAACGATATCATCAATTATATATGTTTCCCTAATAGGCAGTCCACAAGAAAAACTGAGAAAATTGTGAGCGCTGTGTTAAGAGGGCGGACCTCTGCGCGCTCCCTTTAGGGTTTTAAGGCCGGGGTCTGGAGCGCATTCCTCCGGAACGGCGAGGAATGTTTGAGCGCAAAAGCTTTGTCTTTTGCGCGAGTTCCGCAGCCGGCGGAAGACCCCGGCCTTCTTCCCC
>Ga0116170_10002217_pt1 | contig 18938 bp, 11 predicted proteins | sample AD_JPNHW1_MetaG_FD_89797 | JGI IMG/M metagenome (GOLD analysis project Ga0116170, IMG submission 89797) | Active sludge microbial communities of municipal wastewater-treating anaerobic digesters from Japan - AD_JPNHW1_MetaG | ecosystem: Engineered > Bioreactor > Anaerobic > Digestate | place...
GCCATCTGCTTTTAGCTCACCAAAAAAATCAACATTGTTTTTGTTTGATTTTCAGAGAAATTTCTTAAAAAATCTTGGACACCAAAACTAACGATATAAAAGGCTCAGTTCACAACAGGAGTTTTATTATGCAAATGAAAGAAGCTCTAAAACTGCAAGAAGAATGGAAGCGAAAAGGCTGTCCGCCCTGTAAACATAAACATTTGGAAAAAGAGTATGATCTAGGCGCTGATACGGGTGATTATGTTTGCACGACCTGTGGTGAGACCCGATGGGGCAGGGATTGGAACAAAGAAGGGGATAAAGCCTGAACACACATAGGGATTATGAAGTTTATGCGGGATGAAAAACCAGATTCAGGTTTCCCCGCCCCTTAAGGCGGGAAACCAAAATCTGGTTTTCCACTTTTATCTTTTTATAGGGAAACCGGAAAACCGGGAAACCCTTGAGTTGTTTGGGGTTTTTGGGCGTTCCAGTTTTACGGAAAGCATCAGCCGGTGAAGCATGAACTTAACCTAGAAATCTTATTTTGCTTCAAAAGCGAGTAAAATCTCTTTATTTAAGGCCTTGGGGGCCCGTTAAAATTGTTTTCTGACACCCGGCTGAGAGTAAGTGTTGTTTCCGAGAAAATCGCTTAAAACACCCTCAAAAGGCAACAAAATAGACTCTTTCCGGTTTTATGGCCTTTGGGGCCAGAAAACCAGAAAGAGTTGTTGGGTTGATGGAGAATTGACAATTGTCTGCTTTGTTTTTTACCACAAAATTCCTCAACGGAAATTCTGCTGAAAACCTGTCTAAAAGCACAAAATCCCCGTTTTGGACGAGGATTTGCGCATTGGAGGCGGCGGGAATCGAACCCGCGTCCGAAGAGGCTCACAGACACCGTCTACCATTATATCCTGCGTTTAATTGTTTAAGATTTTCGTAACCCACAGGCGGGTCTCTACTCATCCGATCCGTCTGGTTTGTCTCGACCTGATACCCCAGTGGCCCAATATCAAGTCCAGCCAGTTTTAATGGCGGTTCACCCGGTGCTTACTGGCAGAATCATCCGGGGAACCGTCACAGCGCGATTAGGCTGCGAGTGCTAATTCTTCGTTAGCTTTTATTGTTTGATCGATTTTTTGCGAGGCCGTTCGATCAACCTCGAATGGCAGGTGGATGATCACACTCCCCGTCGAAACCAGGTCGCCCCCGATTTCGGCAGTTGCATAAACAACCAGTTCTAAGAGTATAGCTCAAAGCCTGCGTAAAAGCAAGATTCTGTGCAGCCTCGCATCAGCGGCGAAGCAAGGCGATCAAAACCCGGCGTAGCAGATGTTCAGGGGGGTTTAAGGGCTTCATAAGACCAGCAGCGAGGTTGACCCCTGCCTGACCTTTGTTCAGATATGACTATGCAAAAATGATAGAATGCTATTATTATTCTTTACATGAAACTCGCATTGCTGACCACAGGTGTCAGACATCTGGCCGGGGGGAAAAATAAAATGAATAGAATTCGCGCGTTAATGCTGGTCACTATCTTCCTGTTTTCCTGCTTCCTGAACGGGAATTTTCTGTTTGCCGCTGATCGTGCAGCAGATGGAATGGAATACATTGAGGTTCGCAACGAAAAGAACGAGCGGGTTAAGTTTTCAAGATTGATTCTTGGCACCGACCACCTGGCCCAGGAAGACTGGTATGGCCCGAACTCAAGAAAAATTACCGATGAAGGTATCAACAATCTGCTTGATGAAGCAGTGCGCCTCGGGATCAACCTGTTTGATACATCGCCGATTTATGTTGGCGACATCGAATACCGCCTCGGAAAATGGATGACGGCGTTCAGGCAGAAAAACCCGGACAAAAAGATTTACGCCCTTTCGAAAGGCGGGTTCCCATTCGATCTTTACTGGTCAAAGAAGTTGCCGACCGGTGAAAACTCATTTTGCCTGCAAGAGATGTTAAAAGCAAAGGGCATAATGGCTGAGGGTTTTGCAGATCTGCCGAATGCTCCGAACGGAACCTATGCCAGCCGGTTGTTTGGCGACAAAGAGCAGATCATAGCAAGAGTCAGCGAAGAGATGGGCCACACCTTAAAAAATCTCGGTGAATACCCCGCGGTTTATCTTATGCATAGAGACGACGCAGATTTTATTAATTTTGAGCCTGTTAAAAGAAGTCAAAATTCGGTTAACACCATAATGCAGGCGCTCAGTTCTAAAGAATTGCGTGATAAATTCACATTTCTTGGCTGGTCAAACTGGAAACCGAACCGAATTACCAGGTCGCTGGCACTCGCGAACAAGCATGCCAACCTCGCAAAACCGGTTTTCAACAGCCCCTACTTCTCGCTGTTTGAGATGTCTGAAAGGGCCATTCATGCCGGGGGCGTTCAGGCGACCCATGAAGATATGATGGATGAAAGCTTTCTGAAGGGAATCAAGCTCATGCCCTATTCGCCTCTGGGGGGCGTCAGCATTCTCGATCGACCCGAACCCTGCTGGGAAAACGCCCGAAAAGAAGCCAGAAAAAAATACGCCCAGGGTGACCCTTACTGGAAGAACGTCTACCATTCAATCTTTACCTGCGCCAACGAAGAAAGATATAACCGGCTGGTCAGGTTTACTGATGACTTCAATAAAAAGCACAAAACATCTTATGTCGCCGATCAGATGGCCAACGCCTACGCCCTGGCTCACAAAAGAACTGATTTTCTGGTTATTGGGCCGATAACCATCGAACAATTGAGAAGAACCGTTGCCGCCCTGAAACTCGCGAAAATGCTTTCCCCTGAAGATCTCGATTTTCTCTGTTACGGCGATGAGTAAAGGGCAGAGGCGGTAAAAGTCGTTACCCGACGGTTTTTTCGGGGGGAACCCAGAAAAACTTCAAATAAATTAGCGCGGCCGACATGGCTGCGATAAACATGTACAGCAGATCGAAAGGACCTTGATCGAGCATGCCGGCGGCTCCGGGCGGCGTGTTGAGAGCTTCGTTCAGGAAAGCAAAGAAAGCCTGAACCAGACATAGAATCAGGGTTAATACGACCGCCAGATAATCGTAGCGATTTTTGCTGGTCTTGATAACCCCAATCAGAAGCAGCGCCAGGGCCGGCAGACCCCAGACGACCGCAAGCACCATAAAAGCCTTCATTCTGAAGGCAATAAAAGAAGCAATTACAAACAAATAAGCAGCCAGAACCAGAGAACAGAATACCCGTATGAACATGGGGTGTCTCCTGGAAACTTCAAGACCTCAAACGCAAATGATCGCTGTTCAAATTATAACAGACAATCATCGTGGCAAGGTTTCAAAACCTTCGCCGTAAACCATGGCAGTGTCTTGAATCACCACAAATGAATCGGGGTCGGCTTCGGCAATCAGGCGGCGCAGTGCCGGAACACGATTTTTGCTTAGAACGGTTGCCAGGGTCGTTTTTTCGATGCCGCTGAAGCCGCCGTATGACTTGTATTCGGTCACTCCACGCGACAACTCGGTAAAAATACGGCGTTTGATCTGATCAGGCTTATCGGTGATGATCAGCACCAGCTGATTCGCCCTGAAACCGTTAAGAACCGCATCGAGGGTGTGTGCCTGAATAAAAATGAAAATGAACGAGTACATCATCGTTTTAAAACCAATCATCGCATCGGCGAAGGTGAAAAAGCCGATGGTCAGCACGAAAGTATCGGTAACCAGCAGAGTTTTGCCCACCGGAATATGCTTTAACTTGCGAACCACCTGAGCCATAGCATCGGCTCCACCGGTCGCGGCGCCCTGGTTGAAGACGATAGCCATGCCGGCGCCAATGGCCAGAGCGCCATAAATTGAGGCTACCAGCAGTTCCTGGTCGAGCAACTGGCGAATTTTAACATCATAACCGTGGCTCTGCAGATACCACAGAAAGATATCCATGGAAAAATAAAGCAGCGAGGTTGAATAGATCGACTTCGCGCCGAAAGATTTGCCAAGAATACGCACCGAAAGCGCAAAAATCACCAGGGTCAACGACCACGAAACAATGCCGACTACAGGCAGCATACGGCCGTCAGCGAAAAGATTGCCTAGAAACTTCGCGGCGATAATGCCAAGGCCAGTGACGCCGCCCTCAAACAAATTCAGGGGCAAAATAAAAATAACATAACCAAACGACGACAACAGTGTTCCAAAGGTTATCAATAACCATGAACCGTATGAATCGGCGGTTTCGTTAACATCTGCCGTTTTAACCGTTTCCATTGTTTCGCTCCATTGAAATCTTGCCAGGCAGAACCATTATCAATGAGCCACACCCGGGCGTTTTGACCATAACAATGCCATGGCGCCGGGTAATTTTGAAAGTTTGCCTGTGCACACAGAAAACTATATAATCTCTGGCAAGACAAATCAATCCAAGAGGTTCACAATGAAAAACAAATTCAACTGCCTGCTGGCGGCAGTCGCCATTTTGCTCGGGGCGGGCGGGGTCACCGCTCAAAACATCGTCAAGGCACCCATCGATAACCAACCGGGTGCCCCCCAGGCACCAACAAACCAGCTAAGCGTCGAACGCCCTGCAACTACCATTAACAACGGCGGCGCGGTTGTTAATGAAGAAAACACCTGGCAAACTGATGTCTATGGCGAAGGCTGGCAGTCAGATGCCGAAAAAATCAGTCGACTGCTGCCTGAATTCGCTTCTGGAAACGGCATTCCCGCTACCGATGCTGACCGGGTTGCAGTCGCCGCTTTGCCCATCGACGTTGCCCAGAACGTTACCCGGGCGATCGAAAAATACTATCTGGCCCTCGAAAAAATGTCGTATGGCTACGCCGGCCGTAAATTTGAGATCATCGGCGCCCGCCGCATCGACAACTACATTCTTCTCTGGATAGACGAACCAGAGATCAGGGATGGCGGAAGGGCAATCATCTACGGCGGCGGCAAAGACCGCATCGTGGCTGAATTCTCGGATGGCGGCATCAGGGGCTGATTTCAAAAAGACTTGATTTTAGCAACAATTCGTATTATTTTATGTCACCATTCAATCGAATCAATCTCATGAGGCCGAAAAATGCAAACCAGTGAATCTCATGAACCGCAAGGGTTCATCGTTACGATTGTCAAAACCTTCCTGTCGGGGCCGTTGTCGATTCTGCTGATCATCTTCGCGGCTCTGGCCGGCATCATCGCGGTTCAGGTTACGCCGCGCGAAGAAGAACCGCAGATTGTCGTGCCTATGGTGGATGTTTATGTCGGTTTTCCTGGTCATGCACCCCCTGAAGTCGAAGAACTCGTCACCAGACCTCTCGAAAAGTTGATGTGGCAAATCGATGGCGTCGAGCACGTTTATTCGATGAGTCAACGTGATCAGGCGATGGTCACAGTGCGGTTCTACGTTGGTCAGGATCGCGAACGCGCTATGGTCAAACTGCGCGACAAGATCGACGGGCATCATGATATCGTGCCGCCTGGGGTGAGTTATTGGCTGGTGAAACCCGTTGAGATCGATGATGTGCCGATTGTTACCCTGACCCTGACTTCACCCGATGCGAGCGCCTCTGAACTGCGGCGTATCGCCGAAGAAGCTGAGGCTCGTCTGGCGCGGGTTCGCAACGTTTTCAGATCAGAAATTCACGGTGGCTATCGTCGTGAAGTAAGAATTGAAGCCGATCAAACCAGAATGCAGGCCCTCGGAGTCTGCTTCGCCGACATTCAGGGCGCGGTGACCGGCAATAATATGCTTGGCGACAGTGGCCGAATCGTTGACGGCGAACGCAGCCTGCGCATTCTGGCCGGCAACGTGGTAAGATCGGCTGCTGAAGTGGCAAGAATTCCGATAAGATCGTCGAATGACCGGCCAATTTATATCGAAGATGTGGCGACGGTCATGGACACAGTGGAAGAGCCAGACCATTATCACCATTCAACTTATGGGCAAGCTTCTGGTCAAACTGAGACCGGCGAACGGCACCCGGCGGTCACCATTTCATTCAGCAAGAAAAAGGGCACCAACGCCGTTGAAGTCGCCCGGGAAATTATAGCGGAAGCAGAAAAACTCAAAGGCAGGGTTATTCCGCCTGAGGTTGACCTGATTGTCAGCCGCAATTACGGGGCGACAGCCGACGAAAAAGTTAATGAACTGTTGTCGAGCATGGTGTTTGCGGTGCTGACGGTTGTTGGTTTGCTGGCCTTCACGATGGGGTGGCGGGCAGCGCTTGTCGTAGGCCTTTCGGTGCCAGTCAGCTTTGCGTTGGCGCTGTTCATAAATCTGATCGCCGGGTTCACCATCAACCGGGTAACCCTGTTTGCTCTGATTCTGAGCCTTGGGCTGGTAGTCGATGACCCGATCACCAACGTCGATAATATTCAGCGGCATCTGCAAATGGGCAAAGAACCACCTGAAAAAGCTGCCGTATCAGCGGTCATGGAAGTCATCGTGCCAGTGATCATGTCGACCCTTGCCATCATCGTCGCCTTCATGCCGATGTTCTACATCACGGGCATGATGGGCCCTTATATGGGGCCGATGGCAATAAACGTGCCCCTGACCGTGACCTTTTCGACGCTGTGCGCCCTGACTTTTGTGCCATGGGTGGCCTTAAACCTTCTCAGGGGAATGAAAGCCGAAAACACCGGGGTGACCGATGGGGTGCCGCCATGGGTTCGCAGTTTTTATCGCTGGCTGATCACGCCGTTTCTGCGGGCACGCAACGCTGTCATCCTGATTGTGGTTATCTTTTTGCTGCTCGGCGTTTCGCTGTTTCTGATGGCTGACCGCAAAGTGCCTCTGAAAATGCTGCCGTTCGACAATAAAGACGAACTGCAGCTGATCGTCGATATGCCCGAGGGTGCATCGCTTGAAGCCACCGACCGGGTGGTGCGCGATTTTGAGCAGTATCTGGCCCGGGTTAATGAAGTTTCGAGCGTTCAGTCTTACGTCGGCATACCTGCACCGATCGACTTCAACGGCATGGTTCGGCACTACAACCTGCGCCGCAGTGTTTCCAATGCTGACATTCGCATTAATCTGGCTCACAAAAGCAGGCGCACCCAGCAGAGCCACGCGATTGCCCTGCGTCTGCGCAAAGATCTCACTGCCATAGCCGACCGTAATGGCGCCACGGTAAGCATTGTTGAGCTGCCGCCTGGCCCGCCGGTCTTTTCGACGCTCACCGTTGAAGTATATGGCGATGAAGACCGCACCTATGACGAGATTCTCAAGGGTGCTGAATTCTTGCAGCAGCAGCTGAAAGAAGAAGACAGCGTGCATATCACCCAGATCGACAATATGAACGAGACTACGCATGACCGCATCGTTTTCACGCCTGATGTGCAGAAGGCCGCAATGCATGGCCTGGCCGCTGCCTCGATTCAGCAGATGCTGATGCAGGCTGTCAAGGGCAGTCAGCTCGGCATCGCCCACATCGACAACGAGCGCGAGGCTGTGTTGATCAAGGTGCGGCTGCCATTTGCCGATCGCAATAACTTGCAGAGGCTACGCGAGCTCAGTTTGCGTGACCGCGCCGGCAATCTGGTAGCGGTTGGCGAGCTTGGTGATTTTTGCATCGAAAAAGAAGAGCAGGTCATTCAGCACAAAAACATGCGGCCGGTGGTGTTTGTGACCGCCGAATGCGTGGGGCGCCCGCCGGCTGAGATCATTCTTGATATGGCTGCCCGCCTGAAGAAGAACCCGTTGCCACCGGGCATCAGCCTTGACTGGGCCGGCGAAGGCGAATGGGAAATCACGGTCAGGGTGTTCAGAGATCTTGGCATCGCCTTTGCGGTGGCATTAATGGGCATTTACCTGCTGCTGGTCGTGCAGATGAACACCTTCATCATGCCGTTACTGGTCATGTCGGCGATTCCGCTGGTAATCATCGGCATTGCGCCGGGCTTTTATCTGTTGAATCTGCTCAGCGCCGGTTCAGTTGGCGGTTACCCTGACCCGATCTTCTTCACTGCCACCGGTATGATCGGCATGATCGCTCTGGGTGGCATTGTCATCAGAAACAGCGTGGTGCTGATCGAGTTTATTCAAGATGCGGTCAAGGCGGGGTCGAGTCTTGAAGACGCGATCAAGGAAAGCGGCGCGGTGCGCTTCAGAGCCATCATGCTGACCGCCGGCACCACTTTGCTCGGTGCCTGGCCGATTACTCTTGACCCGATTTTTTCAGGGCTGGCCTGGTCGTTGATCTTCGGCCTGATTGCCAGTACTGTTTTCACGATGCTTGTCGTACCGACCATCTATTATTTCAGCCAGAAACCGGCTGGAACTACTGTTACGGCGGCTGTCGCCGAGGAGGCAAAAAAATGAATGAAGTTCAGGAAACGCCAAAAACCAGTATTGCCCGCCGGGTGATCGGCCCGGTCACCGGAGTCGTCGGTCTGTTGCTGCTGATGATGGTTCAGGGTGGCTATTTTGCCAGTGGGCAGATAGTTCCGGGCATCGCCGGTGAGAAACCGGCCGGCAATGAAGAAACCTTCAAAGTCGAAGCGACTGTCAGGCCCGACTTTTATCAGGCGATCGGCACGGTTCGCAGCCGCAACGAGATCGATGTGGTGCCACGCATCGTCGCAAGAATCCTTGAGATTAAAGTTCGCAGTGGCGACAGTGTCAAAAAGGGCGATGTGCTGGCAATTCTCGACGCCAAAGACCTTTCGTCGGTCGTCTCTCAGGGCCAGGATCAGCTGCGTGCCGTTTCGGCTTCGGTCAATGCTGCTGACGAGCAGGTTAAATCGGCAAAAGCGAGTCTTGACATGGCAAGCAAAGATATGGAGCGCATGCGCAATCTCTTCGAGCAGAATGCCATAGCCAAGCGCGAATACGAACAGACGGTCACCGCCTTCAAACAGGCTGAGGCCGCCATGCAGCAGGCGATACAACAGCGGGCAGCAGCATCTGCACAGGCATCTGCCGCCAATCAGGGTATTCGTCAGGCCGAAGTCGGCCTGGGTTACGCAACTGTTCTCAGCCCGATCGATGGTATCGTTGCCGAAAGGCTTGCCGACCCTGGCGACCTCGGCAACCCAGCCAATGTCATGTTGCGCATCTTCGACCCGTTGAGCCTGCTGCTTGAGGTGCCGGTGCGTGAATCGCTGGTCAGAGAAATAAGCATCGGCTCACCGGTCAGTTACTCAGTGCCGTCGCTGGGCCGAACCTTCGATGGCGACGTTCGCGAAATCGTGCCTTCGGTTGATCCGCGCAGTCGAACCTTTCTGGTCAAAGTCTGTATCGGCAAATCAGAGGGTCTGATGCCAGGCATGTTTGGCAAATTACAGGTTCCGCTGAAGTCTGAAAAAAATGTAATTCTTGTTCCGGAATCTGCTATAATAAAAACCGGTCAGCTTGAATCAGTAGTTGAGGTCGAGGGCGGCAGACTGCTGCGCAGGCAGATCAGAAGTATCACAGCCGGCGATGGCCAGCGTGAGGTCGTTTCGGGGTTAAAACCCGGGCAGATCATTCGCAAGGTTGGCATTAACAGAGGCTGAACAGCTTCTGAGTTCACACAATTCATACGGAGGAATATCGATGACCAAAACTCTTAAGGGCACCAAAACCGCTGAAAATCTGATGAAAGCTTTTGCCGGTGAATGTCAGGCCCGGACCCGTTACACCTATTATGCATCTGTAGCCAAAAAAGAAGGTTTTCTGCAGATCGCCGATATTTTTATTGAAACCGCCGAGAACGAAAAGGAACACGCCAAGGTGTTCATGAAGCAGCTTCTCAAATACGGTATGAACGAAGAAGTAGTAGTTCTTAACGATGCCGGTTACCCTGTTGCCTACGCCGACACCCTGAAAAATCTGAAATATGCTGCTGACGGCGAAAAAGAAGAATGGTCTGATCTCTACAAGAATTTTGCCGAAACCGCCAAAAAAGAAGGTTTTGCCGATGTAGCGGCCGTCTTCATTAACGTCGCCAAGGTTGAAGAGCGCCACGAAGCCCGCTACCGCAAACTGCACGACAACGTTCAGAATCACACCGTCTACAAAAAAGACGGCAAGGTTTTCTGGAAATGCAACAACTGCGGTCACATCATGGAAACCCTGGAAGCCCCGCCCAAATGCCCGGTCTGCGAACATGGTCGCGAGCATTTTGAAGTCTGGGTCGAAAATTATTGATGCTGCGGTTGATTAGCTGAAGCACCCAATAAGGCTGCCAGCCATGCTGGCAGCCTTTTCTTTGATAACCGGCAGGCGGGCAGGCAATGAGCAGTGAAAGCAGCACGGGCAGCGTTTTTTTCAGGTTCAGACTGATGGCCTGGCTTGGCGCTTTTTTTTGTTTTGTGCTGGTTCCGGCCTTGTTGATCAATGAGGGTTTAGGCAGTATGCTGCAGTTGCGCAGCGACAAAGAGCAACGCCGCATCTTCAAGGAAATGGATGACCGGCTGAGCTTTTTAACCCGGCACGCTGACGAGCAGCACTACTATCATTCCCTGCTGAAAAAATCTTTTCAGAAGGCAACAGCCAGCAGTGACCCATTGCAGAGTATTAAAGCAAGCATTGCCCTGTTAAAAAAAAGGTTTCCTGATGCCCTGCGCTTCATCGTCTGGAACGACAAAGGGCAGGTTGTCAATGAACTCACCGACGAAAAAAGTTATCGTTACATTATCGCGAATCTCTATGGCTTTTTCAGTGAGATAGCCGGGCACTGCCGCAGCAATTACCCGGGCGAACCCGAGACTCTTCAGATTGTCGAGAAGCGGATCAATATTTTCCGCTCGTATCTAGGGCGTTTTCTTGTGCCTCAACATCTTAGACTGCCGTTTCAGGCCGGGGAGCACGGAAAATGCATTCTTGCTGACAGTCCTGATGCGTTTCCGCTCTTCTGGTTCGACTCACATCAGGCGCTTACGGTTTTGTGCTCGATAAAATCAAGCCTGTTCGACAACCCCGGGGTTCGCCATGCGGTTGAGACGCTGAACACCGGCGTCAGCAATATCAGAACCGGCTTTATCGACATGCGCAATCTCAAGGTTTCGCTCGACACAATCAGAGATGAAGAGCAACGCCAGATCATTATCGAACTCGGCAAATATGAGAATGCCGGCCTGGCGCATCGGCAGACTGCTGACTACCTTATGGCATTCAAGCTTCTGTCTCCTGATTTGCGCGGTTTTTGCGTGATTCATCGTCGAGATATGGCAATCGGTTACCCCGAGCAACTGAAGCATGGAATTCTGGCGCGGTTGCTGGCAGCACTGGGCATTGGTCTGAGCATCTTTGGGGTCTACAGCCTGCGCCTGCCGAGGCTCAGTATTTCGATTCGCACACGCATGGCTCTGCTGTTTCTTTATGCCAACGGACTGCCGCTGATGATGCTTGGCACTATCGGTCACGAGTATCTTCAGCAACGTGAAGACGCTCTATTCAGTGAAGCTCACGCCCGCAACGAAAGAATATTGCAAGAAATCGATTCGGGCTACCGCCGTCACAAACGTGCCCTGAACCAGCGCACTGCCGCTGCCCTCAAAGATTTTATCGCCGACGTCACCGACCGCATGCCTGACCGCAACGATCTAGAGACTCTCAAACGGGTCGTTCATACCCTTGACGCCGAAGAAATGACGATTTATGGCGAAGATGGCAACACGCTGGTCGGCTACAAACGCAATCGCAGACTTGCCGGTCAGACCTTCATGCGCATGTTTGCCACCAGCGCCATCAGTTTTGCCAACCAGGTTGAAGAAACGGCTGATAAAGCCAAGGGCAGCCATAGTCAACTCGCTTTAACCGGCAACACAATTGTCAATGATCATTCATCACTTCTTGAAAACCTGCTCAACACTCTCGATTCGGTTGAACTCTACAATTTTGGCACTGAAATGAAGCTTTGTTACGCCAGCCTGCTCGGCAACAAGAAATTGCGGCGGTTTCATTCAGCAATGGTCATCACCTGGCGCCATGAAGAAGCCCAGGCAATCTACGCAGCCGGGCAGGTTAACCTTTCCAACATTGGTGCAGCAGCGACCAGTTACGCGGCCATGGCGGCTTCAACCGGCCAGGTATTTGCCAGGCAGCAGAACAGCACCGAGAAGTTGCGACCAGTAATGCAAAAAGCCCTTAATTTGCAATCAGCGCATGAAAATTTTATGAATATTGACGGGCAGGCTTGCCTGATAACCGCGATTGCCGGCCGGCAGATGGACAGCATTTCTTTGGCTGCCATCACCCCAACCGCCTGGATAGCCGATGATCTTCAGCAAGCATGGCATCAGATGCTTGCGCTAGCCATTCTCAGCATGCTGATAATTTCAGCAGTGGTAGTTGCACTCTCGAAGCAGTTTCTTGGGCCGGTGCGCCAGCTTGCCGAAGCTGTAAGGCAGATTGGGCAACGCAACTTTTCTTATCGCACGAGCATTGACAGCCCTGATGAATTCGGGGAACTCGGCAAAGTCTTCAATCTGACCATGGAAGGCATGGCTGAACTCGAAATTGGCCGGGTAGTTCAGGAAGCCCTGTTGCCCGATTCCGGCTACCGCAATGGCCGCATCAGTATTTATGCCAGAACAGCCACCATGACCAAGCTCGGTGGTGACTACTTCGACTATCTCAAGCTTTCAGAAAACCAGACTGGCGTTTTTATGGGTGACGTTGCCGGGCATGGTATTCCGGCAGCCCTGATCATGGCCATGGCCAAGGCCACCGTTCTGGTCAATCAGCCGTTGCTGACCAACCCGGCTGGCCTTCTTTCGGCCCTGCACGACATGCTTTTCAAACTTAAGAGTGACAATTTCAAGCGAATGATGACCTGCCAGTATCTGGTTTTTAACGACCAGACCGGCGAAGTGCTGATTGCCAATGCCGGGCACTGTTTTCCGGTGGTGGTGGGGCCGCATGGCTGTTCGTCGAGACTGATAGAAATAGTTGGCACTCCGGTAGGCATCGCACGTAAGGCCCGCTACCAGAATCACTCGGTCAGCATGCAGCCGGGCGAAACCATGATTCTTTACAGTGACGGCCTGATCGAGGCAACCAGTGCCAGCGGCGAGGTATTCGGCCCTGACCTGCTTCTCGAACAGGTTAAAAGTGTCTGGAGCAACGATCTGCAGCAGTATTACCAGAACCTTTTTCAGGCCAATCGCTCATGGGTGGCGAGCGTTGATGACGATCTGACTATCGTTCTCATCAGGTTCGACAAGGAGCCTGATCATGACTGAACTGAACGGCAAAAAATTTGGCCTGTGGCTGTTGCAGATAATACTCTTTGTCCTGATTCCGGTAATTCTGTTCTTTGGTGGCTTCAACCATATCGAGAAACTGCGCATCGCCGGTCTTTTAAAGATGATTGAGGAAAACCTCGAAAACGAGATGCAGAATTTTGAGTCAAGCGCCAACAGCGAACGTTTTTTGAGCCGGATGTTCAGGGAAACGTATTTCGGTTCTGACACAGCCACGGCAGCAGCGAATTACCACACACTGCGACAGCGTTTCGGCGGCTGCTTCGACTACATGATCTGGAACGCCTCTGATACTTTCATTGCCGGTTCAATAAAACCGGATTCTCTGCCTGGCGACTGGAATCTTGCCTGGCATAGCCTGAAAAAGGCCTTTCAATTCACCGACCGCGATGTAAAAGCCAGCACCGCAGAAGTTACGAATCTGAAAAAACTGTTTGGGCCACAGATGGTTTTGACCTCAGCCGACACGAGCATCTCTGAACGATTTGGCGGCAAGTTGATGTGGTGCGACAGCACAGGCCAACGCCCGCTCCTCTGGATCGGCTACCGCAACAATTATTCGGTAATCGCCCTGGTGCCTGGCACGAGTCTACAGGGAACCAGGGGCCTCGACTACTATCTTGCCCACCGGCAGAACCCCGACCGCTATTTCCGTCTCGGCTATGTTAAAAGTGGCAAAATGATTGCTCTTGAAAAACTACCAGACGCCCCATCAACCTTGCCGGGCTTGTTACAGCACAACACTGCTCCGGGCGACCGCATCGAAACTGATGCTGCCATCTATTTTCCCCGAGTAATCGAAGATGACCTGACTCTTTTTGCCTTCGTCAGAAAAGATGCCGGCCTGATGCCCAGTTTGACCAGGCCCGCCCTGACCGCTTTTTTCGTTTTCATGCTGTTGCTGCCCTGGGTGGTCATCAGCACCCGGGCAATGCTCACTGGCAACCCGGTTAAAATGTCGATCTCAAGAAAACTCGCGCTGCTGTTTGCCTATGCTAACGGCTTGCCGCTTGCCATGCTCTTTTTTGCCGGGTATGACTTTATTCATCAGAAAGAACTGACTCTCTACGATGATATTCACGCCAGAGGCACCCACTATTTGCAAAACCTCGACGAACGCTTCGAATCAGAGCATGCCCTGCAGATTGTCAACATTCAGGCCGCTCTTAAAAATTTCAAGCAGGCGCTGCGCCAAGACGGCCTGCAAACCAGCAACTACGCTGAACTGGCCAGTCGAATGTATTCACTGGTCAATAGTCGCAGAGATATGCGACTGTATCTGATCGCCAGCGATACAGACGTTTTTGGAACCGGTGATTCGATCTATTTCGGCAACCACCGCTTTGAACTCACAGCAGAAATACTCGACAGCATCGATCTTAAGCGAGATGAAGAGCGCCGGGTTCTGAACTCAATCGGCCGTTTCATCATGGCGACCCTGAACGGCAAGCCCCCTGACCCGCGCAGTTCAACCGAGGTCGAATTAATCGCCGAGTCTGCCATGCAGAAACCGCTCAGTGAAGTGCAGCATGACTTTATTGCCAACGATGGCCGAATTGAAGTCTGGGGCATGGGCACCAACAAAAGCCCGGCCTGCCTTAACCTGGTGTCGGTCGATGATAACCGCCAGTTCGATTACATGGTTATCGCCAACTGGAACCCCGGGGTGCTCGAAACTCTCTACCTGCAACGTCAGTTTTTAAGCGCCAATCGCAACATCGTTGACTTGCAGATCGGTATGATTCACGATCCAACCGGGATATTTTTGCCGTCAAACTTTTCAGACCGCGAGAAAATGCAGCGTCAGGTGGCGAATTTCACTTCAAAGCCCTGCCCGCCGCGGCAATTTGTCACAATAGCCAGCCAGTCATATCTGTTAATGGGCTTTATTGGCCGTTACCTTAACAACTACAAACTGTTCGCGCTTTACCCGGTCGATAGCGTTAAGAGCCAGATCAATCAGGAAAAAGTCGGTCTTTTTCTGGCGGGCCTCGTGTCTTTGCTCGTCACCATGATTCTCGGGCAGTTTCTCACTCAGAGTTTCCTGTTTCCGTTGCAAAAATTGCATGCCGGCGCCGAAGCCATCAGAACCCGCGATTTCAAGATGCGCCTGCCACCGCTTGGCCGAGACGAATTCGGAGAAATGGCTGAGATATTCAATACTACCATGATTGACCTTGAAGAACTAAAGGTCGCCGGCGCCATTCAAGAACATCTGCTGCCGCGCAAACTACCGGATTGCGGTCGTTTTAAGCTGTTCGGGCGCATCGTATCAATGGGAGACCTTGGCGGCGACTATTTCGATTATTTCAACACTTCACCCGGTCGCTTCAGCGTGCTGATTGGTGACGTAGCGGGCAGGGGGGCCGGTGCAGCACTGATCATGGCAATGGCAAAAGCTGCGGTCATGCAGATGGAAGTTGACACAGAAAAACCAGACCAGCTGGCGATACGCCTGCACAATCTGATCAAGGCGGCTTCGAGTCGCACCCAGAAGACCATGATCATGCAATATCTCAATCTCGACGGCAGCGATGGCAGCGGCGTTTATACCAATGCCGGCGGCTGGCCGCCGCTGATCGTTAACCCGCATCAGCAAAGCGTTGCTGAAATCAGCTTGCCCGGGCCGATGCTCGGCGCACTGAAAAAGCCGAAATTCGGTCTCGCCACCCTGAGCTTCAAGCCTGGCGAAGCGATATTGCTCTACAGCGACGGGGTTATTGAGGCCGTCAATGCTGCAGGCGAGGTTCTAGGTCTTGAACGGCTGAAGGAAATGGCAATCGCTGCCTGGCAGCCTGATCCGGAGCTATACTTTGAAAGACTGCTGGCAGCGCATCGCCTGTTCACCGGTGATCACCCGGCCAAAGATGATATGACCCTGGTGATCGTCGTCAATAGAGAAGATGCCGATCTAGCTTCGACAACGGCCTTTCCCGTTACCATTTGAGAAGTCTTGAGCGTCAGCCTGGCGGTCGGCACGGCTATCAGCCCTGTTTAGGTTTTTCATCGCCTGATGGCTGTTGATTCAACTCAGCTTTGTCAGGAGTCGAAGTTTCTGGCGGGTTGGCATCGGTTTCGTTGCGGCTGATACTAAATAGAAAGCCTGCAAGGAGCATGAAAAATGACCCAACCATGAGAATACCGGCCCAGGCAAGTCTTGAGAGGCCAGAACCATAACCGACCGCAACCTTGGCGCCTTTCATCAACTGTTCGCCGCCATGCCATACGACCATCAGGCCCATAACCCCGGCGTTAACCAGATTGCCTCTGGTGATTGAAGTGGCGACAAGACCGGCAACCAAAAACACATGATTTATGACCGTCGCGACATTCAGGTCAGGGCAGGAAATTTTAACCAGCACGAGAAAAGCAATCATGACGGCGCTGTCGTAGATATTCAGATTAGTGCGGTCAGTAAAGAAATGACGCCAGAGGCTCTGCACCAGAAAAGCTGCCGCCAGCAACCATGGGGCAATAACGGCTGCGACGGGCAGATCGGGCACTATAAAACGATAAGAATCGCCCATGACGTTGATGAATAACTGCACTGGCAGCACCACAGCCGGGAAAATAATCAACCATCGCCACAACGACGTGGCATCGCCAAGATATTCATTGGGAACCGCATCGTTAAGGTTGCTGCTGCGCCAGTTTTCGACAATGAGTGGCAGATGAATCAGAGCGGCAATCAGCCAAATTGAATAAAAGACGAAAGAACCGTCAAAGTAGGTGATGCTTTCCCTGCCAACCGCGTCAACCAGCATATAGGCTATTTTCGGCCCGATCCAGATCAGTGCGAAGGCGCTGCCGGCGAAAAATATGCGGGTGTGATGCACGGTCAGCCCGAGCACCTTGATGACCGCCGCAAGTTTTATAACCGCCAGAAGCATATAGACCAGAGTAGCAAACCAGCCGGCAGTAGTGCTCAAACCCGATATACGCAGCTGATAAAACGTCAGATCACCAAGAAAAAGCAGCACGAAAAACAACAGAATTTTGCCATGCTCGGGTTGAATCTTCTGTTTTAACAGGTAAAGAGCCATGGCAATCATGATCAGTTCATAAATATTCTGCACCAGAAAAAAACCGCTGACCGCGAAACTCGATACTTTGCCGGATTCGAGTTCTGAACCGGCCAGATAAAGACCAACCAGCATCAACATGACGCTGAGAAGGTACAGAGGGTTATTTTTTTTGAACCAGGCAGACAGTGAATTTGGCTCCATAAGGCACCTCCGGCATAATGATCGACAAATAAAATAATAAAATGATAATCACAATATTCAGCAAACGGCATGCCATGCGGCATAATACGGTTCACCACCGGTAAGGCGCTCATGAAGCCAGGGTCTTAAATGTCACACCACGACAAAACTGTCACAGCCCCTGTACCCGATCGCAAACCCGGGTTATTTTTTTCGAGGTTTTGCCAATCGGTGGCTTTTGCGGTATGCTGTCGAGGTTGAGAAACCACATTGCAAGGACTTTATGAGCAGTAGCGAGCAAAAACTGCCTGTCAGCAGGCGATGGCCGTTGGCTTTCTGGTTTGGTGCGGCTTTCTGCTTTTTCATTTTTCCGATTTTTCTCGTTGATGTCGGTCTCGAAAACATGCTGACCACCCGGGCAGAGATACAGCGCCAGTCAGTGTATCGCGACCTGAACAAACAACTTGAGCGCCTGCTGCAATATGGTAACAGCCGTTATTATTTCAGTGCCCTTCTGAAACGGGTCTTCGATTTTGCCCGCCAGCAGAAAGACCCGATCGCTTACCTCAAGGTGGCTTTGCCCCATCTTAAAGCCCGAAACCCTGGCACATTCAGCTTCATCGTCTGGGACAGCGAAGGCAAAAGCATCAACGAACTCACCGACGAAAAGGGTTATCGCTTCATCATCAAAACCATTCACGACGTCATGACCGACGTTAACCGATCAGTAATCACTAACTACCCGGGTGAACCCCAGAACCTCGAATCGGTTGAAAAGCGTCTGAATCTCATGCGTTCATATCTTGGCGCTTTTATGATTCCCGAGAAACTTAACCTGCCATTGTTGCGTGGCAGTCGCAGCGAGTGCATTCTCGCTTCGGGCGACCCGAAAAAATCGCATTTCTGGTATCAGATTGACGAGCGTTTTTCGATGCTGGCTACCCTAAGCACCGATGCTATAGAGTCAGGCGAGTATATCAAAAAACTGGTCGATTCCATGAACCGCGAAAGCGGCAACATTGTTTTCGGCATTACTGACCTGCTGCGCGAAAATGAAATTTACACAGCAGCGACCGGGGCGCAACGCGGCGAGTTACTGGTTGGCCTGGCCAAGTTTGAAAATTTTTCGCAGCAACAGCTCGAAACCGATCGTTATCTTCTGTTGGTACGCATTTTAACGCCATTTGTCCGTTGTTTTGCTTTTGTCGACAAGAACAGCGCTCTGCTCGACACCACCAGCCTGCACTGGAAATTACTGCTGGCCGCGGCACTTTTAATTCTCTCAGTGTCGCTCGGTGTGTTTTTTCTGCTGTTTCGCGGCAGTCATCTGATTTCAATCAGATGGAAACTCGGACTGCTCTTTCTTTACGCCAATGGCCTGCCTTTGATGATTCTCGGGTTCATTGGCTATGAATACCTTCAGCAAAACCGGCGTCTGCTGCTTGACCAGGCCTTTGAACAAGTTTCGGGGCTGATAACCGACTTTGACTCGAGGTTTGAAACCATTAAACTCGAAGTCGCCGCCGAATTAAACAAGTCGGTAGACGATATTAACAGCAGGTATTCTGCCCAGCAAGTCCCGAAAGA
>Ga0116170_10002221_pt1 | contig 18913 bp, 10 predicted proteins | sample AD_JPNHW1_MetaG_FD_89797 | JGI IMG/M metagenome (GOLD analysis project Ga0116170, IMG submission 89797) | Active sludge microbial communities of municipal wastewater-treating anaerobic digesters from Japan - AD_JPNHW1_MetaG | ecosystem: Engineered > Bioreactor > Anaerobic > Digestate | place...
CCCTCTCTGCGTTCGGGGTTCCCGGATTCGGTGGCGACGGCTCCGGTTGGGCGGGCGCCCTCGCCCGCGGCCGGCCCCGTGGCCGGCATCGTTTCAGGGCTCTCGGTGCCCGAGTGGACGTTGTTGATCAGCATGATGAATCCTCCTCGTTTGTGTGGAAGCGGCCCCGAAACCGGAACCCATCCTAGAAAGCGAGGATGGGGGGCGGCTTGGACCAGGTCAGGGCGAATCCTCATAAATAATTGAAAATAAACAGAAAATATGGTTACTACGACTGTCAATCGAGCGCGGGAGAGTTCGTTTGGTCGAAGATTCCGGGTGCCGGCCAGGGGGCCGACCGCGGACCAGGGGTCCGCCCTACCAGCGAGCCTGCGGAATCCCGAAGACGTCTCGACACGATTTTCGAGACGGCAGGCAAAGAGTGCCTGCGCTACGAGCGCAGGGTGCCGGCGGCGGTCGGAATGGGCCGGGCGGTAGGGCGGGAATCGGGGTTTGGGGCGGGATCGGGGCGTTCGAGCGACCGGAGTTGGGACGAAATCAGTCAAAGTGGCAGAGTTGGGTGCTGGTTTGGACCGGATCGCCAGTTGGTCGCGTCAGGCTGATGCCTCGGCCCTTGGCGAAACAAATCAAACAAATCAGGGCGCGGCGGTGTCCATTACGGTTATGCGTATCCGCTTTGCCGTTATGGCGTCAGCACTCCTTGCCACCGCGTTCGGCCAAACCCACCTTCCTGTGCCCACCGGTGCGTTCCCGGTGGGACGTCAGATGCTTCTCTGGAGCGACCCAGCCCGACCGGAGGATATCGGCCCCACCGCCGGCAAGCCTCGCGAAGTCGTTGCCTATGTCTACTATCCAGCCGTGGCGAAGGGTAGCCACGTCGAATACTTCCCCGGGTTGGCCGGACTCGAAAGTGCCGCCGAAACACGAATCCTCCGCCAGCAGTTCGGAGGCTTATGGAATGCAGTAACTGCCGGAACGATCCAGACAAATGCCTACTCCGGGCCTCCGATGCCGCACGGCCGCACGAGGTTCCCAGTGCTTTTCTTCTCGCCGGGCGGGCAGGCACCCGTGCTCGCCTACCAGATCCTGCTGGAAGAACTTGCCAGCCGCGGCTACGTAATCTTCGGCTTAGAACATGGAACCGACTCCGCGTTGATCATTCGGCCAGACCGCACGATGATCACTTACGTGAACCGCCGCCCTCCCGATGCGCTTCCCACTGTGGCCTATCTTGAGGCCGTTCGGGATGAGACGGTCCGAAGGAGCGCCGACATTGTGTTCGGCCTCGACCGAATAGCCGCAGTCGCGAAAGAGCCGGGTTCGACCTTCCGCAACCGTATCGATCTCTCCAGGATAGGCGTCTTGGGCCACTCCGCAGGGGGCCAGGCCGCGATCCGAACGTGCCAGATCGACCAGCGTGTCCGCGCCTGCCTCAACCTTGATGGCGAGATGTTTGGGATTCCTCTCGGGTCTACGGACCCCATCCCCACGGTGCTACCGGGGAAACCGACGCTGGCGCCTGTAGCGGTCGTCTATGTCGCTGAGCCGGGACCCTCCGACGCTCAACTGGCCGCAGTCAAAGTCACACGAGGGCAATACGAAGACTGGCGCGCGGCCAAGAACCGGGCGCTACGGACCTTTCTTCAGCAGAACTCGCGTGAAACTCACTTAATCACGATCACGGCCCCCGGCTACGTTCACGCCAGCTTCATGGACGTCCGCTTGCTCGGTGCTAACCCCAGCCTTGAAGCCACCCTAAATCACCGGAGCGGCACCAATATCACTCGTGCTTTCTTTGACACGCAGCTGCGGTGGGGCCAGAAGAAGAACTCACGCCAGTTCCAAGTCGAGCCACGCGAGGGAATCCAAGTCGAGAAACTCGGGATCCGCCGGTAGTATCCCACGACCGAAAAACGCCTGCCGCTTCCGGAAATTGGCGTCCGCGCGTTAGTTTACTGGCAGACCCCATCGACGGCGCACTTGCCGACCGGCACCGGGACACTCTCGAAAATCACCTCTAAGCCATTGATTCTCCGTTGATCGGCGTGAAGTCCACCTGGATGCCGTGCAAGCGGAATTCCCCCCGGAGCCGCTTCATTCTTGCAGCCAGGCGCACTGGGCCTAGCACTCTTGGACCGTACTCGATGTACTCAACCGCCTCTGCCAGCATCTTCCAGACGAGGACAGCCTGGGCCCCGCAGACAGGCGAGCAGCCCGGGTCCGTCTTGACCAGTTGAACTAGCGACAGGCTGAGGTAAGCAGCCTGGGGTTGAACCCTTACTGGCCTATCACAATGTGCGCCGTGCCGTCCTGGGTGGCTTGCACAACGGTCCGGCCCTCGCCGGACAGGCCCTTTAACTGGATTCTGCCGCGTTCGCCGGCGCCCCACCAGGCCGCGACCTTCACGCCGTCGACAACGAAGCCGCGGGCGTCCTGGCCTTCCATCAATTCGATGACCGGCTCTGCTTCCGTTTCCCGGTACGGCACCATCACGGCCAGGAAGCGGGCTTCGCGCGCAGGCTCCTGCGTCTTCGCCGTCAGGTGCCACTGATCCGGGAAACGCGCCTTGCGCTGCTCTTCGGTTTCGGCCGTGTCGGGTGTGTCGCCGCGCACCGGCAGGACGCTGAACTGGTCGGTCTGCGAAAAGCGGACAGGCGCGCTTGAGATGATGCGGACCACCAGCCGGGCCGGCCCGTCCTTCACGCGGATGATGCCGGAGTCGTCCTCGACGCCCATTTTGCTTAGGGCATGCAGCAGCCAGTCATAGGTGGCCGGCGCGGCGGAGCGGAGATAGTCGGAGATGAAGATCACGGGCCTGGTCTTGGATGAGACGAAGACCATTGTCCGCTCGAACGATTCCAACTTCGGTTCCATCGGCGGAATAGGATCTTTCCGATGCTGTTTCCACAGGTTCTGCGTCCCCGGCTCCTGCGGCTGGTTGTAGGCATTGGCCGCCTGGCCGCGCACCAGCGTCACCGGCCCCTTGCGCTCATATGCCTCGATGTTCCCGTTGGCCTCCCAACTGTAAGGGGGCTGGCCGCGGCCGTTCACCAGAACGCCGTTGTGGGCATGCGTTTGGCGATACCAGAGGGCATGATGCGGGCTGCCGTACCAGGGATAGTAACCGCTGTCGATCAAGAGGGCGCGGCCATAGGCGTTGAGCTGGAACGTGTTCTGATCGCCGTGGCTGTGGCTGAACGATCCGAAGCGGCTCGACTTGAACAGCGCCCAGACATCGTCCTGCTCCTTACCAAGGGCCGAGTGCATCGCTACCCAGCCGATGTCGGCGAAGTGGCGCGAGCCGTCCAGATCAACCGGCGGTTTAACCGGCCTGGGAGGTCCGGCCTTGGCTTGCAGCACGGCGCCGACATCCTCGATCTGCCATTCGCGCCAGTCGGTTCCTGTAGCCGTGGACGGAGCCGCCGCGGTTTGGGGAGGGAAGCCGCAACAGGTTGCGGAAGCCATGGCCTGGGCGCGCCAGCGAAGCACCGGGTCGTCAAAGGCTTCGGCGAAGCGTTCCACCAGCACCTGCTGGCCGTCGGAAGAAGGCCGCTCGCCGCCGTCGCCAAATGCTCCACGCGGCGCATAAGGAGGTTGGAAGTAAACCGCGAGGTAACCGGTGTTGCGATAGAAGGGGCGGCGGAAGAGATCGACGTCAGTGGCGCCGCGCAGAGCTTCGGCAAAGGAAGTGAGGAAGTAGACGTAGCCGGACCAGTAGCTCATGCCTTGCGCCCAACCGCCCTGGTCGCCGCCCCAGCCGGGGTAAGAGGTGAGGTAGCAACGCAGCACGTAGTCGAGCCACTTTTCGGCGTCCGGGATGTCGCCGAGGAACGACAGACCGGCATCGCCGAGGAAGGCGAGAACGCGTCCGGAGTGGTTCGGGAAAGGGAAGGAAAGGAACTCCTCCTTTTGGAGATGGAGAAGAACCTGGTTGCCGCGCTCGGTCATGGACGCCAGCACTTTGGCCCGTTCCTCGGGCGTGAACTCATCGCCGATCCAGTCCCAGGCGAATGACATGCGTTCGAGCATCGGCATGGAGGCTTCGTCGTTACCGTCCGAGCCGTTCGGCTGGCGGATGTCATGGCTGGTGACGCCACGGGGATCCCAACTTGCCAGCGTCAACATCCAGCGTTTGGCGGCGGCGAGGTACTTTGGGTCGCCGGTGAGTTTCCAGGCAAGGGCGGTACGCGCCACGTGGGCACTGCCTCGTTTGCCCGGCGTGTAGATGCGGCGCCAATGGTCGACGGAGAACACCGCGCTGGGATATCCGGCAGGTTCTGGGTAGCTTGCTTCCGCTACGGCTGCGTCGGCGGTGGCGATAAAGGTCTTCCACCACGAAACGTTGCCTGCCGCCACGGCCTGCTTGATCTCAGCGATGCGAGTCCCGGTCAGGAACATTCGGGGGCGCTTGCCGGCAAGTTGCCGGCGCATCAGGGCGACATCGGGCATGGGCAGCTTCGGCGTGGTGGCCGCCAGAGAAAAGCGGCGCGACTTCGAGACGCCGAGCGGCTTGCCCGCGCCGTCCAGATAGACCACCTGCCATTCATATTCGCCAGCGGGCAGAGCGGCCCCGTGAGGGTAGACGGTGGACGACAGAGGAGAAGTGGAAAGCAGAAGGGCGGAGTTGCCGCGGCGGCGAAGTTCCAGGCGATAGGCCTTTGCTCCGTCGGCTGGAGTCCAGGTGAAACCGGGAGGATTGACGCCGGCAGCGGCGGCGTCCGGCGGGTAGGCGATCAACTCCTCGGGATGAGCGGGCCGCTCAGTGACCGGCAGGGATGTTGTCCAGACTGCGCCGGACAGATCGCCCGAAAGTCCGACCAGCGAAGCAACAACGAAGAAACCGACGATTCGACTCATGCAACCTCCGACTGTTGCGGCTATCTTACCGCCTCTGATGGTCCCGGTTGAGGCCAAGGAGGAAGCATACGGCTAGTACGACCGGGCGGACAGCTTGCCGGCGAATGGGCACTCGAAGATGATCGCCTCGTTGGCGATCCTGGCGCCCAGCGGCACCGTCACGGTATAGGTACGGCTGGCGGCGCCGGGAGGGATGGTCACGGTGAAGCTCTTCGAGGAAGTGCCTTCCTTCCAGAGGTGGGTTACGACGAGTTCGGACGATGCGGCGGGCGCAGCGGCTTCGGTGGCGAGGCGGAAATCGTCGATGGCCAGGCCGTTGAAGGTGTAGCGGACATAGACCTGACGGGCGCCGTTGAGAGAGACATGGCGGTCCACTTCAGGCCAGGCGAGGGTCCTATCGATGGGGTCGCCGTCTTTCCATTCGAGCTTCGGATTGTAGGTCCAGACGGTTTGGAACGGGCCGGCGGGCGACTCGCTCCAGGCGATGGAGGCTGAGGCGTTGGCGGACGGAATCGCCTGGACCTTCCTCACTTCGGCAGTGAATTTGTCGGGGGCGAGGCCGCGGCTCAGGTCGAGGAATCGCCCGCCGGCGCTGATCCCGGAGAGCCTATCGCCATCCGGCGCGTCGAGGCGGAAGACAAGTTCCGCCGGGCCATCGCCATTGGGCTGCCAATAGCCTTGACCGCCCCCGCTGACGAAACGGGCATTCGAGACATGGTGAGCGAACCGGTTCGCGTCAGCCGGATTGAAGTTGGTCTCACGGCGAACCAGCGGCGGCTGGGCTGAGTAGGCGAATTGGTTGGTTCCGGGCTTGATCTCAGGCAATGTACGAGGGTTGAGTTGGATGCGCGTGGAGATGAGTAGGCCGGCGAGCTTTGCACCCGGGGCGGCAGTCGTGCGGACCAGATAGCCGTAGGTTCCCGAGACAGCGGTCCTGCGGCCATGTTCGCTGCGGTTGAGCACGGCAGGCTCCATGCGGAGTTTGCCGTTGGCGAGGGGCGACAGAGTTGAAGCGGGCAACCAGGACTTGCCGCCGTCGGTGGACGTTTCGATCCGCAACGATGCGGCAACCGAGTTCGGAGGCAGAGCGAACTCGAATTCGGCGTCGATGATGACCCAGGGACTGCGAACTTCGTATTCGACCGTGGACTTACCGGAGACAGGCGGGCGGTATTCGAGTCTTCCGGTCGTCCAACGCCTGGAGTCCTTCTGGCTGGCTGGGCCGTTTTCTGTGCGGATGTTGTACTCAGCGATCTCCCGTGGAAATTCCTTCCAGCCCTGACCGTCCCATTTGAAGGGGAGGTAGTAGAGTCCTTCGTGCTCGGGCTGGAAATAGCGGATGAGGCGTTCGCTAGGACGGAGGACGAAGTCCATCGTGTGGCCGTGAGGTGAGCGCTGGAAGGGGAACAGCGAATTGTCAGATGTGGAAGTGAACGCTTCCGCGAGTCCGGGGATGGCGCCCGCGCGGACGTCAGCCGGGTACCAGGGTGACGACGCGCGGACGGGATCAGATTGTCTGGGCCCGATGAGCTTGCCGGTGATGATGGTCGAGTCCTGTTCGAGTTCGCGGACTGAAGCGACGCGCGATGTGGAGGCCGGGCCGTTGCCGACGGTCGAGTAGCCGAGCATGTCGGAATCGAAGTGGTGGTAGCCGCCGTCGTAATAGACCTCCGCCACCGTGTGCCCGGTGAGGAACCAAACGCGCGCATCTTCGAATCCGCCGGCTTCCCAGACTGCTTCGAGGACTGGTGCGATGTGATAGCAGAGGCCGAAGCCGTAACTGTTGAGTAGTTTCAATGGATCGAGCACCTCGCCCGCCGGCTCCTCATACGCCCAGCCGGCGATGTGATAGAAGAAGCCCGGCTCGACAAAACGGCCGTCGGTCAGGAAGAAGCGCCAAATGGCTTCGGCACGCTCACGCGGGGTGCGGGCGTTGTACTTCGCGTAGATTCCTTGGGCCAGAGTCTGAAGGCTGGTCGAGTCCGGCTGGCCGTGGGCGAGCACCTTTGGTGAGTGGACTTGAGCCTCGATGGCAGTGAGAGCGAGGCAGGTTAGTAAAGTCAAACGCGCAAAACGCAAGGAAATCCTCCATTTTCGTCCCAGCGGACCAGCTTAAGATGGATGATACCCCAACGGTCCGCGAGCGCCGCGGGCGCGGGACCAGGGGCGTTTCGATTCGAGTCCGCCGTGGAGATTCGCAGGCGTTGCGGCTCCTGCGTTTCACACCGTTCGACTTGCGTTGTCCAAGCGGATCAGAAGGAGTTCAGTTTGCGTTATAGCCTGATTGCGATTAGCCTGCTTTGCACGGCGCGAATGTTCGCCCAGGCACCCGCGGTGCGGGCCTCTGAGGGCACGATCACGATTCCCACGTACGAACCTGCTGGGCGAGAAAGCGAACCAGCGTTGTTCGGCAACTCCACTGTTGCTGGGATGTACCCGTTCACGACGTACGTGCAGCCGTACCAGGAAGGCGGGCCGAAGCCGAGGACCTACAAGGCGGTGTTTCTGGAGAATGAGTACCTCAAGCTGACATACATACCCGAATTCGGCGGGCGCATCTTCTCGCTCTACGACAAGATCCGCAAACGCGAAGTCTTCTACCGGAACGATGTCATCAAGCCGGCGCACTACAATCCGCGCAACAGTTGGCCGCAATCCGGACTGGAACTCACAGGCCCTCACGATCTGCACATGCTGACGCTGCACGGCGAACCGTTCTGGTCGAACAAGACCGTGCGCAACGCGGACGGCAGCGTCTCGCTGGTGCTGGGCACAACCGATCCCGTTTACCACATGAAAGTGAACCTGTCGGCGACGCTCCACCCCGGCGTGGCCGCGCTGCAGATCGGGGTGTTCTGTTACAACACCCGGACGGCGAGGATGCCGCAGATGTTCTGGATCAACACGGCTGTGCCGGCGACGCCGAAGAGCAGGTTCATCTATCCGATGACGCGGACGGTCGGCCACACGACGGCTGACATCGCGGACTGGCCGGTGCACAACGGCATTGACTACAGTTGGGACCGCAACAACTTGCACATGCTCGGCGTCTTCGGCATCGACATTTACGACGACTTCCACGGCGCATATCAATTCGAAAACGACTACGGCGTGTTCCGCTACGCTGACCGCCGCGTTGTCCAAGGAATGAAACTCTGGACATTCGGAAACGGCGAGACCGGCAGGAGTGTCGAACGCGGCTACACAGACAACGCCGGGCCGTACATCGAATTGCAGAGCGGCCGACACGTCTGGGATGGCCACTACGAATGGGTTGCGCCCAACAAAGCGGAGAGTTGGAGCGAATGGTGGGTGCCGGTGGCGGGCACCGGCGGCTTGACGACGCTGACCAGGGACAGCGCATTGAACTTGACGGTGAAGAGCGACCCCAATGGAGGTCCATCGAGCGTGGAGATCATCCTTGCGCCGACACGCAAAGTGGCGGGAGCGAAACTGACAGTGACGGCGAGCAGTGGAGAATTGTTGCGCGCCACGCTGAGTCTCGATCCGGCGAAACCTTATCGCGCAGTGATTCCGGGGATCAAGCCGGGGCTCTTGGCTCTGCGGGTCACGCTTACTGACGCGACGGGGAAGCCGCTACTCGACTATCTTCGTCCCGACGCAGATCCGGGGCGCAAAGAGTACACGCCGTTCACGAGACCGCTGGAAGCGTCGAAGAAATCGCCGGACCAGATGGGCGCCGAGGAGTTGACACTCGCCGGCGAGTACCGCTTGAAGGAACTGGATGGTGGCGGCGCTGAGGCGCTGTTTGAGAGGGCACTAAAACTCGATCCGGGATACTCGCGAGCCCATGTCCAGCTTGGAATTCACCAGTTCACCGCAGGCCGGTTTGCCGATGCCGAGCAGCGGCTGAAGAAGGCGATCGAACGCGACCCGTACAACTCGGAAGCCTACTACTACCTCGGGCTGTGCCAGATGGCTCTGGACAGAAACGGCGAGGCGGAACGCAATCTCTATTACATCTGGCCCGAGAGCGCGTACTTCAGCCTGCGGGAGTATCAGCTTGGAAGGCTTGCGATGCTGGCCCAGGACAGTGTGCCGGCCATCAGCCATTTGAAGCGCGCCATCGTTGCCAACGGCAACCACCTCTCGGCGAGAGTGTTGCTGGCTCTGGCCTACCGTGAACGTGGAGAGCGGGCCGCCGCACTGGCTCAGTTGGCCGAGATCGAGCGCATCGACGCGACAAACGTGCCGGCGCAGGCCGAGCGTTTTCTGCTGGCCGGAGACGCCGCCTCACGGGCAGTTCTTCTGAAACTGCTGGGCGGGCAAAGTCAGGAAGCGATCGGGCTGTCGCAGTTCTATCGGGATGTGAACCGATGGAAGTACGCAGTGAGAGTCCTGCAACTGGTGGAGCAGTCGAACAACGATCCGTGGGGGACTCCTCCTGAGTTCTACTACACTCTGGCTTACTGCCAGAGGCGTGCTGGGCTTGAGCCGGCAGCCAAGACGGCCATGGCAAGGGCGCGCGCGGCGTACGGCAAGATCGACCGCTTCCCGTACCGTGACGAGAGTGAGGCGCCGCTGGCCGAAGCCGTCAGACTCGATCCGTCGGACAGCGTTGCCCGATTCAACCTGGCCTGTCTGCTCTATTTCCGCGGCCGGCGCGGGGCGGCGATCGCGCAGTGGGAGGCAGCGGTGAAGTTCAATCCCGCCGATTTCGCGTCGCGGCGCGCATTGGGTCTGGCCTATGCCGAGCAGGGGTCGCCGGTCGAACGGTCTGCCGAACAACTGGAACGCGCCGTCGAGCTGAACCCGTCGCATCTGCGCACGTTGAGCGATCTAAGTAACCTTTACGCGCGCGCCGGGAAGTTCGACGAACAACTCTCCGTGTTGAGCAAAGCACTGACCCGCTCGCCGGGCGACGACGTGCTGGCCGAAGGCATCATCGCGGCGCATCTGGCGAGGGGTGATTACGCCGAGGCCGCGCGGGTTGTGGACACCCACAAGTTCGCGCCCCGCCACCGCACATATGGGTTGAGGGACAAGTACCGGATGATGCGCTACGGCCAGGGGGCAGGCGCGTTCAGGCAAGGCGACTACGGCCGCGCGCTGGAGCTGTTCCAGTCAGCCAGGAAGCCGCCGGTCACACTCGGCATGGACGACTTTGAGTCGCAGGTATCCCCGCGATTGCAGTACTACCTGGGCCGGGCGCTAGAGGCTTCGGGCAAGGCCGCGGAGGCCAAGGAGGCCTACGAGAAGGGGATTGCCAATATGCAGTCGCTGTCGGGCGACCGCGACAGTTGGAGTCCCGACAACTTCTTCATGGTCGCCACGCTGGACCGCCTCGGCCGCGCGGCTGAGGGAGTTCGCCTGTCGAAGCGGTTCGAGGATTTCGCCAACGGAGAAGTCAACGACCGCAATTCCGAACGCAGGGCGGAGGCCCGCTATCTGCTTAGCCTGGTGAGGCTGCATGAAGGCCGCGCTGACGAATCGAGGCAGTTGATGAGGCAAGCGCTTGAGGCCGTGCCGGATCACATTCCGGCGCTGCTTGAGATGCGGGGCGACACGCTCAGTGTCGTGGCCTCCGCGAAGTGAGCAAGGGAGGCGAGAGATGAAGAATGCAGGCTTGCTGGCAGCACTTGCGGCTTGTTTCACGGCGTGCTCGTGGGCAGCCGAGATCGTGCTGCCAGCGACGGCTCTGGAACGCGATCAAACTGTCACCGCCGTCTACAGGACAAATGGCCAAGCGACAGGACAGGGCACCCTGGCCATCAAATGGACCGACGCGCTCGGACGAATCGTAGAAGATCGGTCCATCCCGATCTCGCTCACCGACGAGAGTGAAGTGCGCTTCTCTCTGGATCTGCGCCGCGCCGTCGCCATGCGCAATGAGCTCAGTGTGCGATTCACGTTTGAAGGGGTGGACAAGAAGGGCGCGAAAGACCATCGCGAGGAGGGGGCCAAGATCGCTTTCATCGCGAAACCGACCGAGCGTGTCTGGAACGACTACCACATCGTCATGTGGCAGTCTCACGACGCGGCGGTATTCGCAAAGCTCAAGTCGCTCGGAATCGACGCGGGCCAATTCAGCGGGCGCGCGGCTGAGCCGCCCGAGTTCCTGATGGCAAACGACCTCCGCTGGTACGCCGAAAATATAGCCACGGACTTCTATGCCGAGTACCATCGCTACCGCCGTGACCGCGTGCCGCATTGGTCATTCCTTCAAGCCAAGGAGCTATACCGCAAAGATCCGTCCAGCAAGGAGGCATTCAAACGCAATCCGAGCCTCTCCGACCCCATCTGGCTCGACAGGATCCACAACCGCCTGGTTGAATCGGCGCGCCGCCTTTCGCCGTACCGGCCGTTGTTCTATGACCTCGGCGACGAATCCGGCATTGCCGATCTGGCCGCCTTCTGGGACTTCGACTTCTCCGACCACTCGCTGGCCGCGATGCGCGAATGGCTCAGAGAACGATACGGCACCCTGGCGGCGCTGAATCAGCAGTGGGGCAAGTCGTTTCCGGCGTGGGAGTCAGTGACGCCCGAGACCACGAACGAAGCCATGAAACGCGGCGACGACAACTTCTCGGCCTGGGCCGATCACAAGGAATGGATGGACATCGCCTTTTCCCGCGCCATCGGCATGGGCGTGAACGCCATCCGGTCGGTGGATCCCGACGCGTACGTCGCCATCGCCGGCGCGCAGATGCCTGGATGGGGCGGTTATGACTACTACCGGCTCAGTCATGTGTTGACTGCGGTTGAGCCTTACGACATTGGCAACAACGTTGAGATCATCCGCTCCTTCAACCCGTCGATGCCATTGGTAACGACCGCGTTTGCGCGCGGTCCCTGGGAGCAGCACAGAATCTGGTATGAACTGCTGCACGGCGCTCGCGGCAATCTGATCTGGGACGAGAAGAAGGACTTGATCACGCCGCAGGGAGAGGTGGGAGAGCGCGGCCGCGAAGTCGCGCCTTACTACAAAGAGATCCGCTCGGGATTGGGAGCGTTGCTTATCAACAGCGTGCGTCAGGCCGATCCGATCGCCATCCACTATTCTCAAGCAAGCATGCGCACTGAATGGATGCTGGCGGCCCGGCCGAAGGGCGACGCATGGGTGAATCGTTCGTCGGCGACCGAACGAATGGACAGCGAATTCCTCCGTCTGCGCGAATCCTATTGCCGTTTGATCGAAGACCTGGGATTGCAGTACCGCTTCGTCGCTTACGAGCAGTTGGAACAGGGAGAATTGCTTAAGCGGGGTTACCGCGTCCTGATCCTGCCGAGGTCGAGTTCGCTGTCGGACGCCGAGGTCCGGTCCATTCGTGAGTTCTCCGCGCGCGGCGGACTCGTCATCGCCGAGGGCGAGCCGGGCGCATTCGATGAGCATAGCCGCCGGCTGCCTAAGCCCGCCCTCGCCGATCTCTTTGACGGCACGCAATCGGCTGTGCGTTTCGACGCGCTCAGCTACCACCAACTGCGGATCACCGGCAAGGAATCGGCAACGCACGAGGCCATGCACCAGCTGATTGCCGCGAAGAAGGTGAAACCTGCTTTCGAGGTCCTAGACTCGTCGAATCGTCCGGTGGTAGGCGTTGAAACGCATCAGTTCCGCAATGGTGGGGTCACCATCATCGGACTGCTCGCCAATCCGCAACTGCGTGTGGATGAGCTGGGGCCACCCGATTTCCAGTCGAACCAGCGGTTCGAACAGGTACGCACCATCCGCCTGCTGTTGCCGGAGGAGTTGTACGCGTACGACGTCCGGGCCGGCAAGGCGCTCGGCCGCAAGCGGGAGATCGCCGTCACGCTGAATTACCACGAACCCGCGATTCTGGCTTTCTCGCCATCGAGCCTTCCAGACCTGCGGGTAACGGCGCCCGCAAGCGGAACCAGGGGCGAGGTGATACGGATTGGCTTAGGGCACGACGGAGTAACGCCGTCCGAGCGCAGCGTTTTCCATGTCAGCGTGCGTGATCCGAAAGGCGAAGCCGTCGTGCATTACACAGCCAATGTGATCGCCGATGCCGGCAAATCCGAGTACGTGTTGCGTCTCGCTGGAAACGACATGCCAGGCAACTGGGCGGTTCGCGTCGTTGATCGGCTCAGCGGCCAGGAGCGGACGGTCGTGGTTGCGGTCAACTAAGCAATTGACCACGCTGAGACTGAGCGAGCGCGGCCCGGTTACTGGTTTCAGGCCAGTCCCGATATCATGTGGCGGCATGTAGTCCATCCTTCCGCCACCCTTCATATGAATCGAAAGGAACCTGAAAAGCCCGCTATGGTGTCGATCGGGTATCGACAGGGGTCCGGCGAAGCGCATGTGCCGCAGCTTCACACAGATCCAGTTACGGGACTGAAAGTGGTCTGCAAGGCCGCCTCAGTCACGATGCAGCGGACAAATCGGTCCGATCCGGATGATTGCCGGGGGACCGGTGGAAATGTCAGCTGCCCGAGCCAGGCAGACATTCAGATCAGCTGATTACTCCGTTGCGCAGAGCAAACCGCACCATATCGCCCGGGTTGTGCAGGTTCAGCTTCTCCATCACGCTGCCGCGGTGCGACTCCACTGTGTAGACACTCAGGTTCAGCTCGTTGGCAATGTCCTTGTTCGTCTTGCCGTCAGCCACCATGGTCAAAATCTCACGCTCGCGGCTGGTGAGGAGATCGACTGGATTGGAGACATGCTTTCGGTAGTCGGTCAGAACCGCGTCCGAGATGGCCGGGCTGAGGAACGCTTGCCCACGATGGACCGATCTGATCGCACGCAACAGGTCCTCGTCCTCGGACTCCTTCAGCAAGTAGCCACGGGCTCCTGCGCGTAGTATTTCCCTGACATAGGCAGAGTCCTTGTGCATGCTGAGGGCGATCACCCTGGTATGAGGCAGATCGCCGCAGATCTGGCGGGTGCTCTCAACGCCATTGAGTTCTGGCATGGAGACGTCCATCAACACGATGTCCGGGTTCAGTTTGCGCGTTTGGTTGATTGCTTCCCGGCCGGTCTTGGCTTCACCGACGACCTCCATGTCCGCCTGGGATTCGACCAGCATCCGGACACCCTTCCTCAGGATCGTGTGATCGTCAGCCAACAAAACTCGAATCATCTTGCTCTGCATGGAGGACGGCTCCCTTGAGCGGCGCTTCAACGTGGACGTGAAGTCCGCCCGCCTTTCCGCTTCCGATGGTCAGTTCGCCACCGATCTGACGAGCCCGGGCTCGCATGCCGACCATGCCCAGGCTCTGGATGGAAGTAACGCTGGACGATCGGTCGCGAGCGATTGCCATCGGAGAACGGCGAGCTATCCGGGAGGACTGCAAGCATCCGGACGCCCTCTACGTGAATGTGGGCACGGGCGTGGGTTTAGGGATTTTTGTGGGAGGGCAGTTGTATCGCGGTCAGGCACATGCAGGCGAGGTCGGACACCTCACCCTTGATAAGAACGGCCCACTTTGCGCCTGCGGTAAGAAGGGTTGTGTCGAGGCCTATGCGGCAATCCCGGCAGTGATCCGGGGCGTGCGCGGGGCGCTGGCGGCCGGGACCGCCTCTCTGATCCGCGACATTTCGCTGCAGTATCCCGGGGCTGCCACGATTGAGATGGTCGTAGCGGCCGCCGGCAAGGGTGACCGCGTCGCGCTATCTGCGCTGCAACAGGCCGCTACAGGCTTGGGGCTCGGTATTGCCCATGCCGTGCTTCTCCTGAATCCATCCCTGGTGGCGCTGCGCGGAAGACTCGCGCGGATAGCCGGGAGGCACCTCGTGCCAGCGATCCGGCAGACCGTCCGGCAGCAGTGCTCCGAACTGACTCACGGCCACTTCGAAATCCGTTTGGCGTCCGCCAAGAAGGACGTTGCCGCAGTGGGCTGCGCTCTGCTGGCGGCTGAGGCGGAAGCCGCCATCCTGGTTCGAGAGTCGTTGTACGAAGCGACCAAGTCCTAACCTGACGCTTTCTTTTCACCCTGAATAGAAAGCTCACTATAATCCTTGACCGAGCAGGACCTATAGATCAGAATACCCTCAGCCTAGGCTAGACTCGTTCCGCTCGCCGGACGATTCCGAGGTAAAGCTTACAGTGTCCCGGACTCAGCTTCCGGCAAGTGCGCGGGGCCAAGCGCCCGAGCGCGGAGGTTGATGTGTGCGTTTTGTCCGGTCGCCGAGGCGATTCGGAAGATCCAGGCGCAGGCCGGCGAGTTGACTCGGGCTTGACCAAACGAGGCAGACCCATATGAATCGCAGGAGCTTTTTTCAAACCTGTTCGGCCGCGGCGGTATCGCGTTTCAGCGCTGCGGGCGCCAATGACCGGATCAATGTGGCCGTAGTGGGGCTGGGAGGCCGCTGGCGCGACCACATCTCCGTGTTCGGCACACAGCCGAATTGCCGCGTCGCAGCGGTTTGCGATATTGACCAGGCGCGCGCCGAACAAGGTGTGCATCTCGCCGAGCAGGTTCAAGGGAGCAAACCGAAAAGTTGCCAGGACTTTCGGAGACTCCTCGAGGACAAGGACATCGATGCCGTCTCCATCGTCACCTGCAACCACGGGCACACGCTGGCCACCGTCTGGGACTGCCAGGCCGGCAGGGACGTCTACGTCGAAAAGCCGGCCAGCCACAACATCTGGGAAGGCCGCAAGATGGTCGATGCAGCGCGGAAGTGTGACCGCGTGGTCCAGGCCGGGATGCAGGGCCGCAGCGTCGAGCACAAGCAGCGCGCTATCGAGCTGCTGTGCCAGGGCGTGATCGGCAAGCTCTATATGGCTAAGGGCCTGTGTTTCAAACGGCGTAGGTCAATCGGCAGAAGTCCCAACGGACCCATCCCTCCGGGAGTGGACTACAACCTCTGGCTGGGTCCGGCACCGATGCGTCCTTTCAACCCGAATCGATTCCACTACTTTACGCCGCAGACCAGTCCGACCAGTTCTGCGTTCGGCACTATCAGTAACCAGGATTATCCGCGCGACTGGATTCTTTCCCTACGGCTGGTGTTCTGATGGGGAGGGCGCGAATGCAAACCCGCCGGGACAACTTTGCGTCGCTCTGTGCTCTCGCGATCGCCCAACCGGCGCTGGGCGGGCGCCCTGAGTGGAAGGCCGGCCTCGCCAAGGCCGCGATTACCCCGCGCAAGTCGATGTGGATGGGCGGCTTCGGGAACCGCAAGAAACCATCCGAAGGTGTGCTCAACGAGCTGTACGCCAAGGCTTTGGCGCTGGAAGACCGGTCGGGCAAACGCGCGGTCCTGGTAACTACCGACATGACCGGTTTTTCGGCTGGCCTGGCTAAACGGATTGCCAAACAGGTGGAAAGACAGTACGGCCTCTCGCGAGACCGCCTCCTATTGAATTCGACTCATACTCACTCCGGCGCTTTGCTGGCCAACCCGCTGCAGCTCTGGAACTTGGGGCGGTTGAGTCCAGAGCAATGGCGTGATGTCGAAGAGTACACGCAGGAACTGGAAGGCAAGGTGGTCGCGGTCATCGGGGCAGCGCTCAAGGGTCTTCAGCCGGCGCGGCTCGCTTTCGGACGCAGCCAGACGAATTTCTCCGTGAACCGGCGACTCAAGACGGACAAGGGCGTGGTCTCCTTCTTGCCCAATCCGGAAGGGCCGGTGGACCACGATGTCCCCGTATTGCGGGTGGAATCGGAACGTGGGCAGCTTCTGGGTGTGGTGTTCGGCTATGCCTGCCATCCTTCGTGCCTGATGGCCGACAACTATCTGTTCAGCGGAGACTACGCGAGTTTCGCGCAGGAGAGGCTGGAGACGCAACACCCCGATGCGATGGCGTTATTTGTGCAGGGCTTCGGCGGCGATTCCACCACGCATCCTCGAGGCACCCTGGGGCTTACCCGGAAGTATGGCGAGATGCTGGCCGGCGCGGTCGAGAAGGCGCTGGGCGGTTCGATGAAGCCGGTGAACGGTCCGCTGAAACCGGCCTACGCTGTATTCCCCTTGGCCTTTGCTCCACCTCCCGGCCGGGAGGAACTCGAGGCACGGGCGCGGGGCCAGAACACGGAAGCGGGGCGGCATGTGCAGGAATTCCTGAAAATCAGTAACGACGATTTCCGGAAGCACGCTCAAGAGCTGCTCAAAATGCTGGACCGCAATGAGCGTCTACCGGCGGAGTATCCTTACCCAATCCAGGTGTGGCAGTTTGGCCGTGACCTGACGTTCCTCGCCCTGGCCGGCGAGGTGGTCGCAGATTACGCGACGCGGTTGAAGAAGGAGCTTGATCCGGAGAAGCTCTGGCTGGCTGGCTACAGCAATGATACGTTTGCCTACATTCCCTCGCTGCGCGTGCTTCAGGAGGGAAGTTACGAGGGCGGCGGCGCCATGGCGGGTGCCCGGCTGCCCGGACCTTTCACGCCGGATGTCGAGGAGACGATCATCCGGAAAGTGCACGAACAGTTGAGGCGAGTCCGAAACGCATGGGATATGCGTTGAAAATCAGTTCGATTGTGATTGCCCTGGTGCTTGCGGGGCCGGCTCTGCGCGCTCGTCCCGAATGGAAGGCCGGCGTCGCCAAAATCCAGATAACGCCACGCAAGCCCATCTGGATGCAAGGCTTCTCCGCCCGGACGAAGCCCTCCGAAGGGACGCTGCTAGATCTTTACGCCCGCCCAAACGCCGCCCCCGCCTGGGCATTTACGCCCAGACCAGGCGATTCAAGAAGCAGCTTCGAGCAACTTCCATCTGGCCGCCGGGAACAGGAACGTCAGCGTCGCCGAGGCGCGTCAGCTCACCGCCCGGCTCCGACCGACCTCTGGGCTGACGGTTTCTGGCCAGAGCCTGAATCTTCTTGAGGCGAATTTCCCGCCAAGCAGCCTGCTCGGGCCCAACCAACTCGGAATCCACACCAACTGTCCGATCGAGCGCGGCCACACCTGGACCGAGGTGGAGAAGGCCCGCCAACAGTACGCGGTTCGGTTGGCATGGAGGTGCCTATGTCGCGGAGACTCTATCAAATCTCGTTCGGGCTCGCCATCGGCCGGGCTGCACGTTTCCTGCTCCCGGGCCATCACCCTATCAGCCTGTTGCTGACCTCGGCGCTCAGCCTCGTAGGGGCAGCGGCAGGCGACGTGCCGGCCGAACAGTTCCTGCCGGCCAGCGCGATTGAGCAGGCGGGCTTTGCACTTTCCGCGCTCGGAGCGCTTGCGCTCCTGCTGGTGTACGGCGTCGCGGTTCGTTGAACGTAACGAGTTCTCAATCCAGGCCGCGCCCGGTGTTCACCGTGCGTCAGTCCTGGCAGCACTGACACAATGAGGACGGAGGTGGCTATGGGCTGCGATCCTGAACTTCTGAGAAGCGTGCCATTGTTCTCATTACTGGATGCGGAGGGGCGCGCAGTGCTGGCAGCGCACGTCGAGGAGAAGCAGTTCGGCGCTCGTGAAAAGATCTACCGCCACGGCGACTCCGGCGAGTGCGGCTACGTCCTGATCGACGGCAGGGTGCGGCTCACATTGATCGATGAGGATGAGCAGGAGGTTACCGTCGATGAGCCCGAGCCGGGCGGGTTCTTCGGTTTCGCGTCGCTTCTGGATGGAACCCCGCATCAGACCAGCGCGTTGACTCTTACGCCGGTGGCATGTCTCGTCATCGACCGAGAGGACATCCGCAGCCTGCTTCACAAGAAACCGGACTCAGGTATGGACATGCTCAGGGTCCTCGGCCGTCAGTTTCATGCTTCGCAACACCTGGTGCAGACGCGCTCACTGCGGAATCCGAATGAGGTGATCGAGCAGCGAGCGACAGTCGGGGACCGCGTGGCTGACGCGGTGGCCAGGTTCGGCGGCTCATGGCGGTTCATCGGCAGCTTCGGCGCTACTCTGGTCCTCTACACCTGGTGGAATATCACGTTGGGCTCCAAGGCATGGGACCCTTACCCATTCATCTTGCTCAACCTCTTCCTGTCGATGCTCGCCGCGATCCAGGCACCCGTCATCATGATGAGCCAAAATCGGCAGGATATGAAAGACAGGCTCCGCGGCGAATTGGACTTCGATGTGAACTGGCGCTCGGAGCGAGAGATTCGCGGGCTGAGCGCCAAACTGTTTGAGTTGAGCGACAAAGTGGACAACCTCGACCGGTTCCTTCGCAAAGAGC
>Ga0116170_10002222_pt1 | contig 18912 bp, 23 predicted proteins | sample AD_JPNHW1_MetaG_FD_89797 | JGI IMG/M metagenome (GOLD analysis project Ga0116170, IMG submission 89797) | Active sludge microbial communities of municipal wastewater-treating anaerobic digesters from Japan - AD_JPNHW1_MetaG | ecosystem: Engineered > Bioreactor > Anaerobic > Digestate | place...
AAGATTCCCAATAATTGCTATTTTTATAATCCGTTTCATTCCAAATTAGATTCAACATGCGTTATGCCGTTTTTTTGTGGATCCCTGTTTTCCTGTTGCTATCCTATGGAGGAAAGGCTCAGGAAGTTATCAACCTGTTCAATCAAAAAGATCTTTCGGGATGGTATGCATTCAATGCCGAAACGGGGAAGCATACCAATGCCAGCGACCTGTTTGTGGCCGATCAGCAGATGATCCGCCTGTACGGCCCTGTGGCTGGGTACCTCATGTCGGAGCAATCGTACCAAAACTTCCGGCTGGAAGCTGAATACCGATGGAACACCGACACAACTTTTATACGAAAAAGCGACAAGAAAAACAGCGGGATCATGTACCTGGTACCACAAGAACAGCCTGACACATTATGGCCCAAAGGAATTCAGTTTCAGATTAAAGAAGGTACAACTGGCGATTTTATCCTGCTGGGCGGGATTATCCTGTATGTGAACGGTATTGAAACCATTCCCGGGAGAAGTGTTACCATTCCCCGTATCATTTCGGCAGAAAAGCCTTTTGGTGAGTGGAATACCCTTGTGATTACCGTTGAAAACAAAAAAGTAATCCAGGAACTGAATGGCATTGTGGTCAATATTGGTTCCAAACCGTCGGTAACCGAAGGGCGGATTTTGCTTCAATACGAAGGCTATCCCATCGATTTCAGAAACATCATCCTGAAGAAAAATTGAATGACCAGAGTAATCATTAAAAAAGCTTACGAACCATTGTTCATAAGCTTTTTTAAGACCGGTCATTTATTTACCTATCAATTTAAAAGCAAAGGCATAAAACAGGCAATCAGGCCTAAATACTCCTCTTCCGATTTTTGCCCGGAAGAAATAACTGCTTGAGATTGTAATTGCTCAATATTCAGTTTCTTTGTAAGTTGTTTCCGTGAAAATGAGCTAAATGCAGGGTCAACCATTCGAACCCCAAACCCATCAGAAGTTACAGCATACCTGACTTCAAAATTATCGCCTTTCACATTGTAACAACAGTTACCATCTTTTCCCTGAACAACAAACAGGATATACTTCTCAGCCGACCCCGAATAGGTAAGTTCCCATGTTTTATAAGCCACATCGTTGATTACCGTATAGTTTGAAGACGGAGTTAACTGGTAAGTACCAAACTTTGTTTGACTATCGCCGGAAAGTGTTAGATTGTCTGCCTTAGCAGCGGTTGCTGCCATACCAAGTACGAACAATGCAACCAATAAAATGGTGTTTTTCATGACTTTAAACTTTTCAATTAGTATAAAAATGTTACACTATTAAGTCGTCTAAAATCATTATTTGTTACATTTTTCAACGAAAAAAAGTTGAAAAACGGGGCAACTGAATAAAAATACCGGTAAACGGATTATTTAATGCCGTAATGGGATTCCAGTATCTTCGAGAACAATCCAATTGGCAAAATTTTTTTCAGGACAACAGCCAACTTCTGTTCAAATGAAGCAATGATATAACGATTTCTGGGGTTTCGCTTATCAACAATTTTACAAATTTTACGGGCAAGAATTTCTGGTTCCCAACCTCCTGTCTCGTCTTTACCAATAATGGCTATCGATTTCTTGAATTGTTCTTCATACGGCCCGCCCGGAACTGTAATATTGATCCGATTGGTAGTATTGCTGGTATGGAAATCGCCAGGATTGATTACAACAACCCGAATGTTAAAAGGCTTAAGTTCCATTCGCAATGCCTCACTAAGTCCTTCAATGGCAAATTTACTGGACGAATAGAACGGCTGAAATGGGAGCCCCATTAAACCACCAATTGAGCTAAAGTTGATGATGGTTCCACCTCCATTAGCCCTCATATGCGGTAACGCCGCCTGAATAATATGTACCAACCCGTTAAAATTGGCATTCATCTGCCGGGTAAAAAGCTCAACCGGAGCTTCTTCAATGGGCCCTCCAAGGTGCATCCCTGCATTATTGATTAGTACATCAATGTGCCCTTCTTCCCGAATAACGGTATTTACCGCATTTTTGATAGAAGTTACATCGGTAAGATCCATCTTGAGTACCCTCACATTCGGAGCTACGGAACAATCAGTACGAATAGTCCCATAGACAGCATGACCTTTCTGAGACAAAAACTCAGCAATCTTTTTACCAAACCCAGAGGATATTCCGGTTACGAGTATTACTTTGGACATAAAAAAAATTCCTGCTTAAATTAAGCAGGAATTGGTGTTAATATTTCTAATTTTTTTGCTGCTTTCACAATTTTACCAACAGCCTCATCAATCTGTTCGTAAGTATGAGTCGCCATCAAAGAGAACCGAATCAAACAATCTTCTTTCGGAACGGCAGGACTTACAACCGGATTTACAAAGACACCGTCGTCTAACAACATACGGGTTAATTTCAACGCTTTAATGTCATCACGAACAAAAAGTGGAATGATTGGAGATTCTGATTTTCCGGTATCAAACCCAAAATCGTCAAACAAATTCTTCGCATAACGGGAAATATCCCAGAGATGCTGAATCCGTTCGGGTTCACTAACCATAATATCAACAGCAGCCATAACTGAAGCGGCTGAAGCAGGTGTCATACTGGCACTGAAAATGTACGAACGGGAATTGTGCTTAATAAAGTTGATAACCTCTTTATCGGCAGCAATAAAACCACCAAGAGAAGCCAACGACTTTGAGAAAGTCCCCATAATCAGGTCGACCTGATCGGTCAATCCAAAGTATGCAGCCGTTCCAGCTCCGTTCTTGCCCAGCACACCAAGAGAATGGGCATCATCGACCATAATCGAAGCATTGTACTTTTCGGCTAAACGAACCAATTCGGGCAATTTTACAATATCGCCTTCCATGGAGAAGATACCGTCTACAACGATTAATTTAATACGGTCAGGCTCGCACAATTTTAGTTTATTCTCCAACGATTTCATATCGTTGTGGGCGAACTTCAACACTTTTGAAAATGAAAGACGGCTTCCTTCAATAATGGAAGCATGATCGAGCTCATCCAAAAGTAAGTAATCATTACGACCACCCAACACAGAAACAACACCGAGGTTAACCTGAAAACCAGTACTATAACACAAAGCAGCTTCTTTTCCCACCAAATCGGCCAAACGTTCCTCCAATTCAATATGAATGTCGAGTGTACCATTTAAAAACCTCGATCCGGCACAACCGGTACCGTACTTGTCAATGGCTTTTTTAGCTGCTTCTTTGATTTTTGGATGATTGGTAAGGCCCAGATAACTGTTCGATCCGAACATTAATACCTTTTTACCTTTCATTTCGACTACAGTGTCCTGGTCTGATTCTATCTCCCTGAAATAGGGATAAATACCTGCATCTATTACCTTCTGCGGGGCATCATACAGTGAAAACTTGTCTCTTAATATTCCCATAGAACTATTAGATTTGTTAATCAAATTTGTGGTAAATGTAAATAAAAAAGTAAAAAACGAAACAATTTCACTTATGATTTAGAATATCTGAAATCCAAATTCTTCCAAAATGCCAATTATATAATTGTAAAACAATCATTTCATAAATAGTCTATTTTTTCAATTTCACCCTTACTTTTTCCTCTTTTCTCCTGCTTTTTATCATTTTCTAGTCCCAAAAATGATTAACAAAACAATAATTGGGATCACTAAGTCTAAAAAAAAAATCAACATAAACAATGTTAAAATTCGATACAAATAACCAATCACCCTCAAATGGATGTTCACAGAACTATTTTCCTATTTTTGCACAAATTTTTACGAATGATACCTTATTTGCAAGTTGAAGGATTAACCCGTTACTGGGGTGATAACATCCTGTTCGAATCGTTGAATTTCACTATCGCGCAAGGGCAAAAAGTGGCACTGATTGCCCGGAACGGTGCAGGTAAAACTACCCTGCTCAATACAATTATGGGTAAAGAGCTGCCCGACAACGGAAAAGTAACCTTCTCCAATAACATCACAGTTGGGTACCTCAACCAGCTTCCTGAGCTAAACCCCGATTTTAGTGTGATGGAGGAGGTGTATCATTCGACCAGCAAAGTTGTTCAGGCAGTCAAAGAATACGAGGAGGCTATTCATCACCCTGAAAATCACAACTTGCAGAAAGCGGCAGAAATGATGGACAGCATAAACGGATGGGATTTTGATGTGAAAATTAAACAGATCCTTTCTCGTTTGAAAATTACCGATTTTGATCAAAAAATTGCCAGCTTATCGGGGGGACAACAGAAAAGAGTTGCCCTGGCCAACGTATTGATCAACGAACCCGATTTTCTGATCCTCGATGAACCAACCAACCACCTGGATCTGGATATGATCGAATGGCTCGAAGAATACCTTTCCAAAACCAAAAGCACTTTATTAATGGTAACCCACGACCGATATTTTCTCGATCGCGTGTGCACCGAAATATATGAACTCGACAATAAAATGGCGGTACGCTACAAAGGAAATTACTCCTATTTTATTGAAAAAAGGCAGGAACGACAGGAACAAATGCAAGCGGAAATTGAAAAAGCCCGAAACCTGTTGCGTACCGAACTCGACTGGATGAGACGGATGCCTCAGGCCCGCTGCACAAAAGCCAAATACCGGATCGATGCGTTCTACCAGTTAAAAGAAAAAGCTTCCCAGAATTTTGCAGATGACGAACTGAACCTGACTATCGAAGCTTCACGAATGGGCAAAAAGATAATCGACATTGATTCGATCTGTAAAAGTTTTGGCGATAAAAAAATCCTCGAAAATTTTAGCTACAAATTTACCCGATACGAAAAAGTGGGCATCATTGGCAACAACGGTACCGGAAAATCGACCTTCCTGAATATGATTACCGGGGCTATCCCGCCCGATTGTGGCACCATCGAAGTGGGCGAAACCATCAAATTTGGCTATTATCGGCAGGAAGGCATCAACTTTTCACCCTCCGACAAAGTCATTGATATCGTGCAAAATATCGCAGAATACATCGACTTGGGGAAAGGCAACCAATGGTCTGCCTCACAGCTGCTCACCCATTTCCTCTTTCCCTATGAGACACAATACACCAAAGTAGAGAAACTGAGCGGAGGAGAAAAAAGAAGACTTTACCTCTGTACCATCTTGATGCAAAACCCCAATTTCTTAATTCTTGACGAACCAACAAACGACCTCGACATCATGACGTTGAATGTTCTGGAAGATTACCTGCTTAGGTTCAACGGTTGTGTGCTCATTGTGAGTCACGACCGGTTTTTTATGGATAAAATTGTGGATCATCTATTTGTCTTTGATAACCAAGGACAAGTATCCAATTTTCCAGGCAATTACAGTATCTATCGCGATTCACTCGATGAAAAAGAGAAGCAGGAAAAACGATCTGCCTCTGCCGAGAAATCTGTTGAAAAAAGAGAAACAGCGATGCCTGTAAAATCCAAAACCAGCCCCAATAAATTATCATTTAACGAAAAAAGGGAGTTGGAACAACTTGAAAAAGAGATTTCTCAACTGGAAGAAGAAAAGAAAATGCTGGAAGAGGCTATGAGTTCGGGAAGTATCGGACATGAAGAGATTTCCAAAAAGTCGGAACGTTACAACATGGTAAAAGATGAATTGGACGAAAAAGAGCTGCGCTGGCTCGAATTAAGTGAGAAATAGCAGAACAACTCCTCTCTTTCAAATGACAAACAAAGCCATAAGCTAAAAAAAAGATCCTTAAAAATCACATCCGGAAGAAACAACCAAACCAATAACGTCAAACTCAAATTAAAGATGTATCTTTGATTGTCAAGATATTTTTATTTCGGCTATTCTGCCTTCAAGTTTTTCTATACCCAGCATCCTGACAAAAATAAAAGGCAATTCAGTAAACCAAATATTGGCCAACCCTGTTTTTTCGATTGCCTTTAAACTTTTCATTTTAATAGAACATTAATAACATGCACAATATGAACCACGAGAATAGAAGAAAAAGCAACAATATAGCTGATAAAAAAACAATTGTTTTCAAATCACCCGATACAACCAAATTACAGACTGTCGTGATTGATCTCAAAACGAAAATTTATATTGCGCAGGATGCAGATCCTGAAGAAGCAAGGAAACGTTATCATGATAGAATTGATGCACAAAAAAAGATGCTCTTTTCGCCCAAGAAACCTCTTGCAACAACCTAAAAAAGCTTGTTGATTTTTTTGCATCCGGCTATTTCCCGAGCAAATATCTGGCATTGGCAATGGCTTCGGGTGAAGGTTTATCGCCACTAAGCATTTTCGATATTTCCATTACCCGTTCTTCCGGTGAAAGCTTCCTCATGCCGGTTTCAACCCCATCCGGATGATCGTTTTTGAACACATAGTAATGATGGTCGCCTTTGGACGCAATCTGTGGCAAATGGGTAATGTTGATCACCTGCATGTACTGCGACATCGACTTTAAAATATCGCCCATTTTTGAAGCAATCTCGCCGGAAATCCCGGAATCGATCTCATCGAAAATAATGGCAGGCAATGCTTTCGATTTTGCAATCACCGTTTTAATAGCCAGCATTAAACGCGACAGTTCACCGCCCGATGCAACTTTGTGGATTTCCTCGGGTTGGCCTCCTTTATTAGCTGCGAATAAAAAAAAGACTTCATCAAAGCCAGTAGCCGAAAGTTCTTCCTTTTTCTGTAACTGAATCGTCAGCTTCGCGTTGGGCATTCCTAACAAATGAAGATAAGAAGCGATCTCCTTCTCGATGGAAGTCAACAACGAAGCCCGTTTTGTATGTAACTCTTCTGCCTTTTTTTCTACCTTTTCGGTTAACTGATGAACCGCTTTCTGCATCCTTTCAATCTCTTCATCGTATGAAGCGGCCAATTGCAATTTGGCATCAAATTCATCGCGAAGGGTGATGAGTTCAGAAACCGATCCAACCCGATGCTTTTGTTCCAACGAATAAATGGTATCTAACCGCCGTGTTACCTCCTCCAGCCGACCAGGATTGTTTTCGGTTTTTTCGGCCAGATGTCCACACTCATCGGCAATATCCCTCAATTCCAGCCAACAGCCTTCGGTACGTTCAAATAATTTTTCGGCCGTTGGAAGATAGGATGCCATTTTCCTCATGGTAGCAACGGCCTCTTTCAGCGAAATCAGAACCGATTGTTCATCGTTGTTCAGGAATCCGTATACCTGCGACAAACCGGCTTTTATCTCTTCCGCATGAGTCAGTAACTCCTGCTCCTGTTCAAGCTGCTCCTGTTCGTCATCCTTTAACCGTGCTTCGGAGAGTTGTTTAAACTGGAAATCAAAATAATCGAGATCGGCCTTGGCTTTGATCGATTTTTCGACTATCTGACGGTAACTGCTTTCAACCCGTTTCAGTTCGGCATACTGCGCAGAAAACTGAGCCAGCAAATAATCGAGTCCTCCATACCAATCGATGACATTCAATTGGAACTGATGTTTACCGAGTTCAAGGTTTGAATGTTGCGAATGAATATCAATGAGTTTCAACCCTAGCTCCCGGATTACTGGCAATTGAACAGGCGTGTCGTTAATAAATGCCCTGGATTTCCCCTGAGAAGTTATTTCGCGTCTCAAAATGACCGAATCGTCAAAATCGAGATCGTTTTCTTCAAAAAATGGTTTCAGCCCAACCTTCTCCGATAGCAGAAATTTGCCTTCAACGACACACTTTTCTCCTTCTTCCTTTAAAACAGAAGAATCGGCCCTTTGCCCAAGAATGAGGGACAATGCCCCCATTATGATCGATTTTCCGGCTCCTGTTTCACCGGTAACGACACAAAACCCCGGAGCAAATTCCACATTTAACTCCTTGATGATGGCATAATTCCGGATGGATAATGATACAAGCATAGGCTAATTGGTCGTAGATGAAGAACTCGTTGAACTCTTCATATTTTCATATTTTGTAGCATTCGACGGATCACACTCGGACATGATCTGAATGACACGGTTCTGTTCATCGGTGGGTGAATTGGAAAAAATGCTGACAATTTCAGCCGATTTTGAATCGACAAAAGCCTGTGTAATATACAATTTCGTTCTGGCCCTGAAAACCTTCTGCAACGACCGTAACGATTCAGCAATCTCCGCACGGCCCGACTCTACCCCATCGGCCATCGCATCCAGCCCTTTCCGGTGGTAGCTATACAAAAGATCCCGGTATGCCGAGTAGGATTTATTAAGGATGTTGTCGACCAACCAATAGCGGTTATAATCCGATTCGAAAGCCTTCCAGCCATTTTTTCCTCCAATCCCGGTTGAATTTTGGCTCTGGGTTACAATCTGACGGGCCCTGTCATAAAATTCGGTCCCACCACTGGGTGAAAACGAATCGAAATCGAAACCAATAATCATATATGCATAATAAGCAAGCACATTGGTCAGGTTATCCTTATTCCCAGTCTCAGCAAATTCAATGGTCTGATTCTCCTGATATTTAAACCTGAAATATTCATCCTGGATATTCAACATGGTTGTTTTATAGGATGAATTCAATACGGGCCGTTTACTTTGTATATTGATCGTTGCTTCGTATTCATCGGACGAAACCTGCTTGTTGATCTGAATGGTCATGCTGCATTCGATTTTTTCATTCGAAGAATAGGTATATTTCGTCCATTTTCTGTTATTCATGAACTCATACAAATCCATTTGCATCGACCGGAAAATATTTTTATTGGCACTGGTCAGTTTGGTTGAGTTCACACTGATATTGCATCGCAACTCCTGAGCAAACGACAATTGAAAGGTCAACAAGAACAGCATTATGAAGGCAAAAACATATCTCATGGTCGAAATTTTACGGTAAAGTTAAAAATAGGCAACGAAATTACAATTTCATTTCATCAACCAGATAGTCGACAATATCCACCGCAACTTCTTGTTTTGACTTTAACTCAAAATTGCACAAATTATTATGCTTGTCGATAATGGTTATTTTATTTGTGTCGGTTTGAAAGCCTGCACCCGGATCGTTCAACGAGTTTAGCACAATAAAATCGAGGTTTTTCTTTTTCAGTTTTCCAAGGGCATTCTCCCGTTCGTTGTTGGTTTCAAGAGCAAACCCAACCAGCAGTTGGTTCTCTTTCTTCAACTTTCCAAGTCCAGAAGCAATATCGGGGGTAGGTTTCAGTTCAACCACCAGATCGCCATCCCCTCGTTTCATTTTTTTATCGGCCCGTGAAACCGGAGTATAATCGGCCACCGCCGCACACATCACCGCGCCGTCCACCTTGGGAAAGATCGACAGACACTGGTTGTTCATCTCTTCGGCAGAAATTACATCGATGCGATGGATGGCTGGGTTAATTGTTTTTAAGTGAACCGGGCCGGAAACCAAATATACCTCAGCCCCACGCAATGCAAGTTCTTCGGCCAATGCAAAACCCATTTTCCCGGAAGAAAAATTACCGATAAACCTTACCGGATCAATCTTCTCGTAGGTTGGACCGGCTGTTACCAGGAACGATTTATGATTCAGTTTTTTTTTTCGCTGAAAAAGCGGACCACCTCTTCAACAATGGCTTCGGGTTCCTTCATCCGCCCCTTGCCAATTAAGCCACTGGCCAGTTCACCCGAATCGGGTTCGATAAGAATATTCCCATAGGATTGAAGGGTCAAGAGGTTTTTTTGTGTAGAAGGATGGGCATACATGTCAAGGTCCATAGCCGGAGCAACCATAACCGGGCATTTTGCCGACAGATAGGTTGTGATGAGCATGTTATCGGCTATTCCATTGGCCATTTTTCCAATCGTCGATGCCGTAGCCGGAGCTACAATCATTAAATCGGCCCAAAGACCAAGATCCACATGACTGTTCCAATGACCATCGTTTGCCCCAAAAAATTCGGTAATAACCGGTTTGTTTGATAGGGCAGAAAGAGTGGCTGGAGTAATAAATTCCTTTCCAGAAGGAGTTATTATCACCTGCACCTCGGCACCCTCTTTTATCAGGCACCTTAAAAGTGTAGCTGCCTTGTAGGCAGCTATACTCCCGGTTATCCCTAAAATAATATGTTTATCTTTCAGTCTCACCTGAAAAAAATAGCAATTAGAATTTTACCTTACGGCTATCTTTCATCGGGTTACGATGATAAATACCTTTTTCTATAAACTCCTGGGTTGCAATCAACGTAGGTTTTGGCATACGTTCATAGAATTTCGAAATTTCAATTTGTTCGCGGTTTTCAAAAACCTCTTCCAAATTATCGGTGTACGAAGCAAATTCTGAAAGTTTCTGGTTCAGTTCTTCCTTTATTTCTGAAGCAATTTGGTTCGAACGTTTTGCCAAAATCATGACGGTTTCGTAGATATTACCGGTATCTTCTGCCAATTGGTCAATATTACGCGAAATAGTTGAACCTGCTGCTTTTGTTTTTTTGTAATCCATATCTCTAATTAATAGTTGTACTAGTTTGCTGTTCGATTCCTAAAAGAACCTTTATTTGAGCATAATCTCTTTTTACTTCTTTGGTATACTTGCTGTCAGGAAATTCATCTACAAAGGTAAAGTATTCATCCATTGCATCGTTCAATCTTTCCCTCTTTTTTTCTTCAATACTGTTTACGCCAAGCAGATATTTTGATTTAAATAATAAAAACTTGATTTCTTCACGGTGCTTCGTTATTGGATGATCATTCAAACTGTTGTTCAATGCAATGACCGACGATTTGTAATACCCCATATCAAAATAGAGCCTGGCGCTGAGGAACGACTTGTAAACAATTTTTTCGTTCAATTCATCAATCAACATGCGGGCCTCTTCAACCCGTTTCGTACTGTATGGGTACATATTGATGTACAACTGCAACGCATCGATGGCCTTGAGGGTAACTTCCTGATCGAGCATGGGATCGGGAGAATCTTTAAAGAAACACATCCCGATCATAAACTGGGCTTCTTCGGCATATTCGCTCCGGGGATATTGTTCTACAATACTTTTGAAATAGTGGCCACTAAGCAAATAATCGCCCTGATTGTAGCAACTGTTTGCATAATAATAATAAAGATCGTCGCCCTTGGAAGTTCCCCGGAAAGCATAAACCAACTCTTCAAAAAGAGTAATGGCATGGTTATAATCCTTTGCCTGGTAATATTCTACCCCTTTTTTGAATTTATATTCGTAGTCGGTACTTTTGAGCACGTTGTTAAATTCACCGCACGATACGAGGAATGAACTCAAAATCAATAAGAAAATCCACTTTTTATCCATATTGAAAAATGTTGTGCAAAATTATAGTTTTAACTCTAATTACAAAACCGGAAAAGTAAAGAATTATGACACACCAAAAAATTATTTAGCCTAATTTAACACAATTTGGAAACAGTGCTAAAAATTATACTTTTGCAGAGTTTTATTCAATCGCAATTAAAAATGGACATATTTGATAAGTTAAAAGCCAAAAGTGGCGATCTAGGACAGTACCAAAAAGTAGGTCACGGATATTTTATGTTCCCTAAGCTGGAAGGAGAAATTGGTCCCCGAATGAGGTTCAGAGGAAAAGAAGTTCTCAACTGGAGTTTAAACAATTACATTGGGCTGGCCAACCATCCTGAAGTACGGGAAGCTGATGCCAAAGCGGCGGAAGAGTACGGTTTGGCCTATCCGATGGGTGCCCGAATGATGTCGGGACAGTCCAGCAAACACGAAGAACTGGAACACCAACTGGCAGCTTTCGTTGGGAAACCCGATGCTTTTCTTTTGAATTTCGGATATCAGGGGATGATTTCTATTATCGACACGGTTGTTGACCGTAACGATGTGATTGTTTACGATGCCGAAGCTCACGCCTGCATCATGGACGGTCTGCGTTTGCACACAGGAAAACGCTTTGTGTTCCAGCACAACGACATGGAAAGCCTCGACAAACAACTGATGCACGCTACCAAACTGGCTGAAAAAACCGGCGGCGGCATTCTGGTAATCACCGAAGGGGTATTCGGAATGGCCGGCGACCTCGGAAAACTCGACGAAATTGTTGCCCGCAAGAAGAACTTCAATTTCCGCATTCTGGTCGACGATGCCCACGGTTTTGGTACCATGGGGAAAACCGGAGCCGGAACACCCGAATATTTTGGCGTTCAGGATCAGATCGACCTGCACTTTTCAACCTTTGCCAAAGCAATGGCCGGATTTGGCGCTTTTATTGCCTGCGAAGAAGAAATTTGCAACCACCTGAGATACAACATGCGTTCGCAAACTTATGCCAAATCACTGCCAATGCCAATGGTTATCGGTGGTCTGAAAAGGCTCGAACTGCTGAAAAACTGCAACGAACTGCGTGAAAACCTATGGAAAGTGGTAAACCACCTTCAAAAAGGGTTGCGCGAACAGGGTTTCGATATTGGCTGTACCAATTCGCCTGTTACACCGGTGTATATGAAGGGCGGTGTAGCAGAAGCAACCAATGTGGTAATGGACCTGCGTGAAAATTACAACATCTTCTGTTCGATGGTTGTTTACCCGGTAATCCCGAAAGGACAAATCCTTTTGCGACTGATCCCAACAGCCGTTCATACCATCGAAGATGTGGAATACACCATTAAAGCCTTCATTGAAGTGAAAAAGAAACTCGAAGAAGGAAAGTATTCGACCACACAATTTGCCAATGTTTTCTAAAAGAAACCATAACTACACCAAAGGCTCCGCTAATCCGGGGCCTTTTTTGTATATTTGCCTAAAACAATGTGGATATGACAACCGTAATTATTGATACAAAAAGTGAAGAAGCCCAACGACTGGTTGAATTTTTGAAAACTATAAAATACGTGAAAGTCATCGATGCCGATCATCCGGAAAATTACAATCCTGAATTTGTTGAAATGATAAAACAACGGGAAACCCAGGATGCCGTTAAGCTCGATATTCATAACTTATGGAAATAATATTCAAATCAGGTGCCCTTGAAGATATTGAATTCTGGAAACAATCCGGTAATAAAAAGATTCAGTCCAGAATTAATGATTTGCTTCTTTCCTTGTCAAAAAATCCCGAAAGAGGTATCGGAAAGCCTAGAAAGTTAAAAGGTAATTTGGCGGGGTACTGGTCACGAAGAATAAATGATGAACACCGCATTGTATACAAAATCGAATATCAGGAAAAAATTATCTCTATCTTTTCACTAAAAGGACATTACTAATATTTTGAACACAAATCCGGTTTCATACAAGCTGAGCGACTGGCTGCCTACTTCGGCCAAAGAGGTAAAAGCGCGGGGATGGGAAAGCATCGATGTGATCCTTTTCAGCGGCGATGCCTATGTAGACCATCCGTCGTTTGGCGCGGCCGTGATAGGCCGGGTGCTCGAAGCCCAGGGAGTGAAAGTGGCCATTGTACCCCAGCCCAATTGGCGCGACGACCTTCGCGATTTTAAGAAGCTGGGGACTCCCAACCTCTTCTTTGCCATTTCGGCCGGTTGCATGGACAGCATGGTAAACCATTATACGGCCAACAAACGGCTCCGTTCCGACGATGCCTATACCCCCGACGGAAAGCCGGGAATGCGCCCCGATTATGCCACCACCGTTTACTGCAACATGCTGAAAGAGCTCTACCCCGATGTGCCGGTCATCATCGGTGGCATTGAAGCTTCTCTAAGGCGCGTAACCCATTACGACTACTGGAGCGACCAACTGATGCCCACCATTCTGCACAGTTCAAAAGCCGACCTGCTGGTGTACGGGATGGGCGAAAAGCCAATCATCGAAGTGGTGAACCAGCTGAAAGCGGGCAAAAAGATCGGTGAAATACGTGATGTTCCCCAAACGGCATGGCTTCAGCAGGAGGCGCCCGATGCACTTCAGCAGCAATCAGGCGCCATTACCCTGGCTAGCCATCAGGAGTGTTTGAAAGACAAAATGAAACAGGCCATGAACTTCCGTCAGGTGGAAGAGCAGTCGAACCGGTGGCAGGGAACTGCACTCCTTCAGCAGGTTTACGACCGCTGGCTGGTCATCAACCCGCTCTATCCGCCCATGGAGGAGGGCGAAATCGACCACTTTTTCGATCTCCCCTACACCCGTCTGCCCCACCCGCGTTACAAGGATAAGCAGATTGCCGCCTACGAAATGATCCGACACTCCATTACCGCCCACCGCGGCTGCTTTGGTGGCTGTGCCTTCTGCACCATCTCGGCCCATCAGGGAAAATTCATTGCCAGCCGCTCCCGCGAGTCAATCGCCAAAGAGATGGATGCCATTACCCAAATGCCCGATTTCAAAGGATATATCAGCGACATTGGAGGCCCCTCGGCCAACATGTATGGCATGAAGGGCCAAAACCCCGAACTGTGCAAAGCCTGCCGCCGCCCATCGTGCATCGACCCGGCCATTTGTAAAAACCTGAGCACCTCGCACCGTGCGTTGCTCGAAATCTACCAGCTGGCCAACCGTCATCCTCAGATCAAAAAAGCATTTATTGGCAGCGGTATCCGCTATGACCTGATCTTCGCCGACGGGCAGAACACCCCCGAAAACCTCGGTTACATGCGCGAAGTGGTTCAACACCATGTTTCCGGGCGATTGAAGGTAGCCCCCGAACATACCAGCGAAAGTGTATTGAAGGTGATGCGCAAACCTCCGTTCGAACTGTTCAAACGGTTACTGAAATTCTTCGAGGCAGAAAACAAGAAGGCCGGATTAAAACAGCAGCTCATCCCCTATTTTATTTCGAGCCATCCCGGCAGCCGCAAAAAGGATATGGCCATGCTGATGCTGGAGACCAAAGAACTCAATTTTAAACTCGAACAGGTGCAGGATTTTACCCCTACGCCCATGACCCTTGCCACCGAAATTTACTACACCGGAATTCATCCTTACACCTTAAAACCGGTTTACACAGCCCGCACCCAGAAAGAAAAACTGGAGCAGCGCAAATTCTTTTTCTGGTACAAACCCGAATACCGCCGGGAAATTGAGAAAGAGCTGCGCGAAATGGGGCTGAAATAATTCGAAGATAATAAATTGCAGAAGGCTGTATATAATTCAGGGTTTGATAAATATAAAATCAGGAACGCCATTTGTAAATCAGGGATCGATAAAACTATTTCCATGATCAATAAATATAAAACCGATAAGGCTATTTATATTTCAGAGTTCGATAAATACAAAATCAGGAACGCCATTTGTAAATCAGGGATCGATAAAACTATTTTCATGATCGATAAATATAAAACCGACAAGGCTATTTATATTTCAGAGTTCGATAAATATAAAATCAGGAACGCCATTTGTAAATCAGGGATCGATAAAACTATTTCCATGATCGATAAATATAAAACCGACAAGGCTATTTATATTTCAGAGTTCGATAAATATCGGGGGTGAAGTCTCTTGGCTATTCATGCAGCCCGCTGAAATGGGGAATTCTCACCAATTGTTCTATGTGAACTATGTGCCTATGTGGTTAAAATTCATCGTAAGCATCCGATGCAGTGTCTGAATCAGATTGTTTTTTCTGCGTGCCCCCGTGATCTCTGTGTTGTTGGCTGAATGTTGTTGTCGTATTCCGGGGACCGGCGAATTATTACAGGTTTCTTCCAATGGCAAAATGACGATGGGTTTCATAGGTTAAGCATCAATCGTTTCTTACAATTTTTCTGTTTCTTTTGTACAAAACTTCCTAATTTTGAAAAAAAATAATTGCTATGACAACGTTGATTATCGATAACAGCTCAAAGGAAGCGAAAAAGATGATTGAGTTTTTAAAGACTCAGTCTTATGTAACCATTGTCGAAAAAAAACCGAACAAAGCCACCCAAAAAGCGATTGAAGAGGCGCTAAATGGAAATGTTACGAAAACAGAAAATGTAGCTGATTTAATCCATCAATTAAATCTGTAATGTATAACTTATCTTTCTCGAATCAATTCAAAAAAGATTTTCGACGCTGCAAGAAACGAAATTATCAAATTGAAAAAATAGAGGAAATATTTCTTTTTCTTGCACAAACAGGCAGTGTACCAAGCCAGTTCGATCCTCACAAACTTTCGGGAAAATATGACAATTGCAGGGAATGCCATATAGAAAGTGATTGGTTGTTAATCTGGCACATTCACTCCGAGAATGAAATATATCTTATCAGAACAGGAACTCATTCCGATTTATTTTAGCAAAAAAACGATGAAGAAACTATTGACCTTATTCTTACTGGTTGCAATGGCTGCAACCTCACTGAAAGCAACCCCTATCCTGCCCCAAAAGGGAACCTACGACTGCACCGTGGGCAACGACAAAATCATCCTGATTGCCGAAGAGGTTTCGCCCGAAATGGTGAAAGGCTTTTTTGTGCCCAACGAAGGCAAAGCCGCCGAAAACACCCACTCGTTTATGATGACAGCCAAAGGAAGCAAATGGGTGATCCAGTCTGATCTTTACTCCGGCAGCATCAAGGGAACCGGTAACGACAATGGTTTTTCGGGCCAGATTTCCTATTTCAATAAGCCCAAAAAGCTGCTGTTTTTTTACCAGAAAGGGAATGTTACCATCAACCGGCGGATCAACGAGGCGGTTCAACCATCGGACAGGTACCGGAAAGAAATCTTCAGCAATGTGGATGTAACCAAAGATATCCGGTATGGCAGGGCGCTGGGTTACTGGACCCACAACCCTTATAATAACGAACCCTACGTGGAGGTGATTTCCAAAGGAATTAACAACACGCTGATCGATCCCGATTCGCTCGATCTCAAAATGGATATTTACCAGCCAACCGGCGACACCATGTCCAAACGCCCGCTGGTGCTCCTGATCCACGGCGGGGCATTTTATATTGGCACCAAACAGTGCCCCACCATGAAGATTCTGGCAACAACCCTGGCCAAACGGGGCTATGTGGTAGCCTGTATCGACTACCGGATGGGATTCAAGCTGCGGGCCAGCGACATTGAACGAAGCGGCTACCGTGCCGTACAAGATGCCCACGCAGCCTTGCGCTTCCTCTCCCACTTTGCGCCAAAATACAAAATTGACCCCGACTGGGTTTACGTGGGAGGAACCAGCGCCGGTGCAATAGCCACGCTGAACCTGGCTTTTATGGATAACAACGAACGCCCTGAAAGTGTCCAGAGCCGGAAACCCAGCGAAGACATGGGAAAAATTGAATCATCGGGGAACCAATATACCGACAAATTCCATCTCCGTGGAGTGGCCAACATGTGGGGCGCCGTTACCGACATCAACATCATCGACAAGAACGATCAAATTCCCGTACTTTCAATCCACGGTACAGCCGACGATATTGTCCCCTACGACTACAACTACCCGTTTCAGAGTGCCCTGCTGATAAACCGTTTACTGATGAACAAGATGTACGGATCGAAATCGGTAACCGACCGGCTAAACTCTTTCGGGATCAAAAACAAGCTGGTTTCGTTCGAAGGGCTGAAACACGAGCCTCAAACCGACAAATTCGACCACATCAACTACCTGATGGATACTATATCGAACAATGTGACCCGCTTTTACTATGAGCTGACCACCCCGGAGGTTGTCGTACCCGAGAAACAACTCACCATTACCCCCGGCTCCCCGATTGTCCCAATTTACACCGAAATCAACAACGGCGAATTTGCCGGACTGGAAGTTGTGGGCGGGGTCAAAACATCGGACGATCCCAACAATCTGTCGATAATCTGGTTCAAGAACAACAACAGCCACCAGTTTACGCTGATGGCCAAAAACCAGTACAATGCATGGAGTGTGAAAACCTGTCCGATAAAAATCAATGGAAATTAGGAAAGCAATGGAAACGGTTGAAAACAATTGAAAACTTAGGAAGCAATTGAAAGCAGTTGTCTTATCAGCTACGTCAAAAAGATGAAATAGAATTTCCGAAAATTATTAAAACCTAAAAACAAAGGCGGTCCACAAAACGAACCGCCTTTATTTTTATCTGATAAATTGATATTTATGCAATTACAAGCAGAATATCGCCTTCCATCACGCTTTCACCTTTCTTCTTCGAAACAGAAACAACCTTACCGGCTTTATCGGCTTCAATGTTGTTTTCCATTTTCATGGCTTCCAGCATCAAAAGTTTCTGACCAATCTTCACTTCGTCGCCTTCTTTTACGAAGATGTCGAGGATTACTCCCGGCAGTGGCGATTTGATGGTACCGGTTCCTTTTGGTGCAGAAGGACTGCTGGTTTTAGCGGTGGATGGATGTGTATCGGTTGAAGGAGCGACGGTAGAACGCACCAATTTAGGTGTCTTTACAACACTCATTCCTTTTTCTACTTCCACACGGTATACAGTTCCATTGACTGATACTTCGGCAATATTATCTTCAACGCTCTGAATTTCGGTCTCGTAAGAATTGCCGTTTATATTAAATTTGAATTTTTTCATTTCGTTTGAAATTAACGTGGTAACCTTCTTAATGTATAAATCTTTGAACTCCACGGAGAATAGGTACGGGAAACTTTCCTCATGGTCAAAACGGTATTTTCAAAATCGTGCAAGTCGTTTTGATAAAGGTGCAATGCCAGCGAAATAGCCGCACTCACTTCGTCATAAGCTTCATTGGCATAAACCGTACTATCCACACTTTCTTCTTCAACAGAAGCCGTTGATTGAACGAATTTTTTCTTTCGAAGCAAATAGACCACATAAACGACCGCAATCACCAGAAATACAATCAGAATACCCTTTACCATTCCATGGAGCGATGAAGTATTAATCTCTTTGGACTGAACGGTTGCGGCCTCTTTTTTGGAAAGGTCGTTCACCGTCCCTGGAGTAGACGCGGCAAGAAATGAACATTCCTCACCAACCATATCAAGCCTTCCATAGCTCACATCGGCCTTCTGAGGCTGTTCAATGACGATTTTGTCAATCAATTTTGTTCCGGTTGGATCGAACAAAGCAACCGTTTGGGCATTTTTCAGCTCAAAATTCACA
>Ga0116170_10002223_pt1 | contig 18876 bp, 28 predicted proteins | sample AD_JPNHW1_MetaG_FD_89797 | JGI IMG/M metagenome (GOLD analysis project Ga0116170, IMG submission 89797) | Active sludge microbial communities of municipal wastewater-treating anaerobic digesters from Japan - AD_JPNHW1_MetaG | ecosystem: Engineered > Bioreactor > Anaerobic > Digestate | place...
GAGAATTAAGAGAAAAAGGATATGATGCCATTATTTCTATGGCTAGCGATGTAATTTAAATAATATATTTGTATGACTCAACAGAAAGTTAAAATTAAAAAAGGCGACGAGGTGATGATGTTAACCGGAAAAGATAAAGGAAAGAAAGGTAAGATTTTAACGGTTGTTAGAAAAAATAACCGCGTGGTTGTTGACGGATTGAATTTGGTAAAAAAGAATCGCAGACCTAAAAAACAAGGAGAAAAAGGAGAGATTATTTCTATGCCGAGAGCAGTTGATATTTCTAACGTAGCTTTATTTTGCTCACGCTGTAATAAAGGAGTACGAGTCGGTTATCGTTTGTCGGGCGATAAAAAGATAAGAATTTGCAGAAAATGCCAAGAGACTATTTAAAATTAGAAAAAAAATATAAGACACAAATCGTTCCGGAGCTTAAGAAAGAATTTCATTTAAAAAATGAAATGGCTGTTCCGAAAATGGTGAAGGTAGTTGTTAATGCTGGAATCGGCCGTATTTTGATGTCTTCCGCTCAAGGCAAAACCCGTGATGAACTATTGGGAGAGATTAAAGCAGATTTTTCTGCTATCGTTGGACAAATGCCGTTGGAAACTAAAGCCAGAAAATCAATCGCTGCTTTTAAGATTAGAGAAGGTATGACTATCGGTTTATCTGCTACTTTACGTGGTAAAAGAATGTATGATTTCTTGGATAGATTAATCAATGTTGCTTTACCTCGCGTAAGAGATTTTCGTGGATTGAACAGTGATAGTTTTGACGAAATGGGCAATCTTAATATCGGTATTAAAGATATGATGGCTTTCCCGGAAGTTCCTCCTACCAGCACTCGTCATATTTTTGGTTTGCAAATTACAGTTGTGGTTGATTCTAAAAGTAAAGAACAGGCAGTCGCTTTATGTCGGGCAGTAGGATTCCCGCTTAAAAAATAATAATTTTCTAACACAATTATGGCTAAAACATCAATGATCGCTAAAGCTAAAAGAAAACCTAAATTTTCAACTCGCGTTGTGAGGAGATGTTTTCGTTGCGGGCGTAAAGGCGGTTATATCGGAGATTTTGGAATTTGTCGTATTTGTTTTAGAGAAATGGCTAGTCGTGGCGAAATCCCAGGAATAAAGAAAGCGTCTTGGTAAAAAAAGTAAAAAAATTAATTAAATAATATTATGGATCCAATTAGTTCAATGATAACGCAAATAAGGAATGCTTTGGCGGTAAAAAAACCGTTTATTTCAATTCCTGCATCTAACTTTAAATATGACCTAGCGTCTTTATTGGCTGATTTGGGTTATTTAAGAAGTGTTAGCCGCGTAGGCAGAGGAGTTAAGAAATATTTGAAGATTGAATTGAAATATAATAATAATGGCGAATCCGTTTTGAGACAAATCAAGAAAATCAGCAAGCCTGGACAGAGGATTTATTTGCCTAGCCATGAAATTAAATCAGTAAAATCCGGATTGGGTTGTTTAATCGTTTCCACTTCTAGTGGTTTAATGACAAATAAAGAGGCGAAGAAAAAAGGTTTGGGCGGAGAAATAATCTGCGAAGTATTTTAAATAATATTTATGTCTAAAATAGGAAAACAAATCATAATATTACCAGAAAAGACTGAAGCTAAAGTTGAAGATTCTAAGATAATTATCAAAGGCCCTAAGGGTGAATTAAGCGTTGATATTATTTTTGGCTTTGAAGTTGAGGTTAGTGAAAAAGATATCAAAGTTACTCCTAATAGTAATTTTGGTAAAAAAAGCCCAGCTTTATGGGGAACTTTGCGCGCTTTAATTAATAACGCTGTTATCGGTGTATCCAAGGGTTTTGAGAAAAAATTAGAAATTGAAGGTATCGGTTTTAAGGCTGCTCTTGATGGTCAAAATTTGTCTTTGAACGTTGGCTTTTCTCATCCGGTAAAATTTCCTATTCCTGAAGGAATTAAAATTACTATAGAAAAAAATCTTCTTACTATTTCTGGCATCAGCAAAGATTTGGTTGGCAGAACAGCCGCTGATATTCGCGCTATTAAGAAACCAGAACCATACAAGGGTAAGGGTATTCATTATGTAGGAGAAGTAATCAGACGCAAGTCGGGTAAGAAAGCGGCTGGTACTACAGCTTAATTTTCTTTATAATACTTAAATATGGCAATTAGCATTACGAAAATAAAAAGAGAAAAAAGAATAAAAAGACATCGCCGAATAAAAGCGACTATTAGTGGTACTCGTCAAACCCCTCGTTTGTCTGTTTTTCGTTCCAACAAACATATCTATGCCCAATTGATTAATGATAGCAAGGGAATAGTTTTGGCTTCTGCTTCTGATAAAGATATAAAAACCAAGGGAAAGAAAGTTGATATTTCTAAATCTGTAGGAGAGTTAATTGCTAAAAAAGCTAAAGATTTAAAAATTAATAAAACTGTTTTTGATCGCGGCGGATTTCAGTATCATGGTCGTGTTAAGAATTTGGCTGAGGGAGCTCGTGAAGCCGGATTAAAGTTTTAAATAAAAAAATATGCGTCCACATTTTGGTAGAAGAGAAGAAAAAATATTTGACGAGAAACTTCTTGATTTAAGAAGGGTTGTTCGTGTTACTGCTGGTGGTAAACGTTTTAGTTTCCGCGCTACTTTGGTGATTGGTGACAAAAAAGGAAGAGTAGCCGTTGGTATTGCTAAGGGTAAAGATGTTGCTCAGGCTATTGCTAAGGCAAAAGCTTCAGCAGAAAAAAGATTGGTTAATGTGCCTATTATTGATGGTACTATTCCTCATGAAATTACTGCTAAATATTGCGCTGCTAAGATTCTTTTGAAACCGGCTAAAGAAGGTCATGGATTGGTGGCTGGTGGTCCTGTGCGTATCGTTTGTGATCTCGCTGGAATCAGGAATTTAAGCGCTAAGATTTTGGGACGCACTCCTAATAAATTGTCTAATGCTCGCGCTACTTTGGAAGCTTTGAAAAATTTAAAACCAGCAACAAGAAAACAGGCAAAGGCCGAGGTTAAAGAAGCTGAAGAAAAATAAAAAAATGCAATTACACGATCTTAAAAAAGAATACACACAAAAAGGTAAAAAAAGAGTAGGACGCGGAGGTAAAAGAGGTACTACTTCTGGACACGGAACCAAGGGACAGAAATCAAGAGCTGGTCATAAAATTAGGCCGGCTATTAGAGATCTCATCATTAAATTGCCTAAACAGCGTGGTTTTAAATTTAAGAGCATTCAGACTAAACCTCAAACTGTTAATATTGGCGTTATTGATAAACATTTCAAATCCGGAGAGATTGTGTCCCCAAAGACTTTATTAGATAAAAAATTGATTAGTAAAGAAAAGGGAAGAACACCAAAAGTTAAGATTTTGGGTGGAGGCAAATCTGCTAAAAAATTTGTTTTCCAAAATTGCACTTTTTCTAAAGATTTAAAGTATAAATTAAAAATTAAATAAATATTTTTTGTCATGAACAAAATTATTTCTAAAATCGTTCAAATATTTTCTATTCCTGATTTGAGAAAGAAAATTTTTACTGTCCTAGCACTATTAGTAGTGTTTAGGCTTTTTGCTGCTGTTCCAGTACCAGGTATTGATGTTTCTAGATTAAAATCTATATTCGCCTCCAATCAATTGTTGGGCATTTTAAATGTTTTCTCCGGTGGTACTATGGATAATCTTTCCATTGTTATGCTTGGAGTGGGACCTTATATTACTGCTAGCATTATTATGCAGCTTTTAACCATGATCTTCCCAAAGATGAAGGAAATGTATCATGAAGAAGGGGAGGCTGGTAGAATGAAATTTAATCAAATTACTAGATATCTTACTATTCCTTTGTCATTAATACAGGCTTATGCTTATTTGAATATATTAGTTTCACAAAAAGCGCTGAGTGCTTTAGCTTTCCCGACAATGATTAAAGATATCATTTTAATCACTGCCGGCACAATGTTAGTAATGTGGATCGGTGAACTTATCTCTGAATATAAAATTGGTAATGGTATATCTTTGATTATCTTTGCCGGTATCATTAGCCGTATTCCTAATACTATCCGCACAGCCATTATTTCTTATCAACCTTCTATGCTTACTGGTTATATTGCTTTTTTGGTTGTGGCTATAGTAATTATTGCTGGTGTAGTTATTGTTAATGAAGCAGAAAGGAAAGTGCCTGTTTCTTATGCTAAACGCGTGAGGGGCAATAAAATGTTTGGTGGCGTTTCTACTTATTTGCCGTTAAAGGTTAATCAGGCCGGCGTTATTCCAATCATTTTCGCTATTTCCATTATGCTTTTCCCTCAATTTATTGGTCAGATTATTGCTGCTTTAAAGACTGAGTGGGCTTTGAAGGTTTCTAGTTTTTTAATTAACTTGTTTAATAATCAAATACTTTATTCCAGCTTATACTTTATTTTAGTTTTATTGTTTACCTATTTTTACACGATGGTAACCTTTGATCCTAAAGAAATATCGCAAAATCTTCAAAAAAATGGAGGATTTATTCCTGGCATTAGACCGGGACAACCAACAGCTACTTTTTTGAGTCAGATTTTAAATCGTATTACTTTAGTGGGAGCTTTATTCTTGGGTTTAATCGCGGTTTTCCCATCATTGATGAAATTAGTAAGTGATAATGCTGCTTTAACCATTGGAGGTACTTCCGTTTTGATCGTAGTGTCTGTAGCATTGGAAACAGCTAAACAAATCAAATCTCAATTAGTAATGAGAGAATACGAAGGATTTTAATAGATTTTTGTAAACGACCGCCTTATAGGTGGTCGTTTTTTGTTTTTTTGGTTTCTTTGTTGGTGGGGTATAAGATATTTAACAAACGAGAAAAAATATGATAAAATCCAAGATATTTATGAATACACCAAGAATAGTTATTTTATACGGTTTTCCTGGCGCAGGAAAAGATACTCAAGCTGAAATTATTGAAGAAAGTTTGGATTTTCAGCAGATTAGTTCTTCTCAGTTAATAGAAGAGCAAATTTTTAATCCAAATCTGCAAAATGATTCTATTGTTCAAAGGGAGAGAAAATTGTATGAAGAGGGCAAGTTGTGTACACCGGAATGGGTGACTGATATCATAAATAAAAAAGTTGCAGAAATGCATGAGGAAAAAAGAAGTTTAGTATTTAGCGGTTCTCCAAGGACTCTTTATGAAGCCGAAAATGAGATTCCTTATTGGGAATCAATTTATGGAAAAGAAAATATTTTTATTCTTTTAATCAAAATTGACGAAGCCACTTCTATTTTTAGAAATACACATAGAAGAGTTTGTTCCGTCTGTCGTCACCCCATTGTTTATTCTGAAGAGAGTAAGAATCTTACTCTTTGTCCAATGTGTGGCGGAATTTTGAAAAAGAGATTATTGGACACGGAAGAAATAATGAAAACTAGAGTAAAAGAATATAAAGAGAGAACAGAGCCGATATTTAGTTATTTACAAAATAGAGGATATAAAGTTGTAGAAGTTGGCGGTGAAGATTCTCCTGATGGAGTCGCGCGTAATATTATTAATTATTTAAATGGTCAAATTGAAAACTGAAGAAGAAATAAAAATAATAAAAGAAGGTGGAAAAATCTTGGGAAGAATTTTAAGAGATTTAGCAAAAAAAGTTAAGCCCGGTATTTTTACTAAAGAGTTAGATTGGTTGGCGGAAAATTATATTAAACAAGCTGGAGGGAAACCTGCTTTTAAAAATTATAAACCAGATTTTGCGATTCGCGCTTATCCGGCAACTTTGTGCGCTTCGGTTAATAGTGTAGTCGTCCATGGTATACCTAATAGTCAACCTCTACAGGACGGAGATATTTTATCTTTAGATTTAGGTATGGAGTACAAGGGGTTGTTTACGGATTCGGCTATTACCGTTGGAGTGGGAGAGATTTCTCAACAAGCTAAAAAATTAATTAGTGTTACAAAAAAATCTTTGGACTTGGCTATCAAAGAATGCAAAGTGGGATCCACTTTAGGTGACATCGGTTACACTATAGAAAAATATGTAAGAAGTCAGGGAATGAAAGAAGTGAGAATGCTCACCGGTCATGGTGTTGGTTATAAACCACATGAAGATCCTGATGTTTTAAATTTTGGTGATCCTGGTAGAGGAATGAAATTAAAAGAAGGATTGGTGATCGCTGTTGAACCAATGGTGAGTCTTGGATCGGGAGACGTGGTAGAAAGATTTGATGGAAGTTTTGTAACCAAAGAAGAATGTTTGTCAGCTCACTTTGAACATACTATCGCTATCACTAAAAAGGGAGCAATAATTTTAACTAAGTGATATGAGAATTTTAGGAATTGATTTTGGTACAAAAAAAATTGGTTTAGCTTTTGCTGATGTTGATATCAAGATTGCTATGCCCGGAGATATTATTTATTTTTCCAACAAAAAAGAATTGATGGAAAAAATAAAAAAGATTATTCAAGAAAAAGAAATTATCAAAGTAGTTATTGGTTTACCTTTATCACTGAACTTTCAAGAAACGGAAATATCTCAGAAGGCGCGCGAGTTTGGAAAAGAGCTTGGTGACGAAGCTGGTTTGCCAATAGAATTTCAGAATGAAATTTTTTCTTCCAAACAAGCAGAGAGCGCTGACTTTGAATCGCGAAGAAAAATAAAAAGTAGAAAGCCAATGGTCATTCGTGATGTGGATAACCATGCAGCCGCTTTGATTTTAGAAAGTTATTTAGCGGGTAAACAATAGTCCGAGCAAGTTATTGACTCGGACTATTTTTTTCAGGTATAATTAAATCAGCAAAAGTTACTAATTAACTTGTTAAAATATTTTGAGGAATTTATCAAAATTCTTACTTATCTCTCGTTTTATTATCATTTTTTTAGGAGCGTTTTTGAACGCTTTTCATTCTGAATATTTTCTTATAGATTGTTCAAACGATTTAATTAAACAATCACAACGAATGAAAAGGGGACGCAGTCTCTACCTAATGATATAAGTATCATTTTACATAAATTTTACATAAATTCCTCCAACAACAGTCTGGGCCACTCAACGTAGTGGCTCTTTTTTTACTTTATATTATTATTTTGTTAGAATTAAAAGCAGAGAGTCGTTTTTTAATAAAATAATTTATGTTAAAAATTAATTATATTGTTATTCCTTTAATTACGATTTTCGTTTCCGTGTGCGGTAGTTGGGTTGTTGGCAATGGAATGGATTGGTATAATAATTTGCATTTGTCATCCATTGTTCCTGAAGGATATGTTATTGGAATTGTTTGGACGATAATTTTTATTTTGTCGGCCATTTCCGCTTTATTGTTTTATAATAAATTTCCACGCGACAAAATATTTAAATGGGTTGTGTTTCTATTTTTATTAAATGCCTTTTTGAATGTCTTTTGGAATTTTCTATTTTTTGGTTGGCATTTGTTGTTGTTGAGTTTTATAGAAATGATACTCTTGGAAGTAACGGTAGTCGCGTTAATATTTCTTCTTTGGCGAAAAGTTTCCTGGGCTGGAATTTTATTAATTCCTTATGCCTTGTGGGTGCCCTTCGCCACTTATTTAACTTGGTTAGTAATTCAGTTAAACTAGTTTGATATTTTAGATAAAAAATTATTTATGGCAAAAAGATTATTTGATGCAAAATCAAAAGAACCGTTTGAAATTAGTAGAACAAAATTGGAACTATTTTTGAATTGTCCACGTTGTTTTTATTTGGATAGAAAGTTTGGTATTAGTCGTCCTTCTTTTCCGGCTTTTACTTTGAATAGCGCCGTGGATGCTTTATTGAAAAAAGAGTTTGATATTCATCGTTCTAAAAGAGAAGCTCATCCGTTGATGAAAAATTATGGTATTGATTTGATTCCATTTCAGCATGAAAAAATGGAAGAGTGGAGACATAATTTTACGGGCGTGCGTTATTTGCATAGGGCTACTAATTTTTTAGTTTTCGGCGCTATTGATGATTTATGGGTTGATGAAGACGGAACTTTATTTGTTGTTGATTATAAATCTACTAGTAGTGATTATGAAGTAAATTTAGATGGCGAATATAAAGTAGCTTATAAAAGACAAGTAGAAATTTATCAATGGCTTTTGAGAAAGAATGGTTTTAAAGTTTCCGATATTGCGTATTTTGTTTATGCTAATGGCCGCAAAGATTTGGAGGCTTTTGATGCGAGATTGGAGTTTAATATTTCAGTCTTGGCTTATAGCGGCAATAGTGATTGGGTGGAGCAAGTTGTGATTGATGCCAAACATTGTTTGGAGCAGCCTAATATTCCCGAAGCGGAATATGAATGTGAATATTGTAATTATAGAAAAGCAGCCAGCTTACAAGAAAATAAAAAGATTGTTAAGAGTCTTAAAAAGACAACGGACAATAGCTTATTTTAAAAAATGAGAACTTTAAATCTTCTGCGACAATGGGGGAAAAAGATATTATCCGATAATAAAAATAGCCATCTTTTACGCATTGAAATTAGTGGGGATAATTTATTGCACAACATTAAGGAGTTTAGAGATAAATTCCCCGATAAAAAATTAGCCGCTGTTTTAAAGAGTAATGCCTATGGCCATGGTTTGAGAGAAATGGCTATATTTTTGGATAAAAACCCTGATATTTCCTTTTTTGTGGTTGATAGTTTTATGGAGGCTAAATTATTAAGGGATATCGGGATTAAGAAGGAATTAATTATCTTAGGCCATGTTTTGGAGCCTCTTTTTGGGCAGCTGAAAAGAATGAAAAATAAAATATTATCCATCAATTCTCTCAAGCAAGCGGAGATTTTTAGCCAAAAAATAGACTTTCCTTTAAGGGTACATATTAAAATTGATACCGGGATGCGCCGACACGGCGTTGCTTTGGATGAATTGAATAAAACTATTGATGTGTTACAAAGTAATAAAAATATTAAAATTGAGGGGCTTCTGACGCATTTGGCAGATGCTGATAATGCTAATAGTGATGATTTTACCTTAAGGCAATTGGAAGTTTGGCAGAAAGCTTTAAAGATTTATAAGAGTTATTTTCAAGATGGGATATTCCATTTTTCTGCTACAACCGGGACTAGTTATCTAGATAAGGCGGAGAGTAATTTAATAAGAATGGGCGCTGCTTTGTATGGTTTTGATGTTACTAGGGATAAAAAATTGAATTTGAAGCCAATTCTTTCTTGGAAAGCAAAAGTCGTTAATCTTAAAGAATTAAAGAGTGGAGAAGCAATTAGTTATAATTGTATTTTTAAAGCCGATCATGATATGAGGGTGGCCTTGGTGCCTTGTGGTTATTTTGAAGGAGTACCCAAGAGTAGTAGCAACAAGGGTTATATGTATTATAAAGATCAACCATTAAAGATTTTGGGTAAAGTATGCATGAATTTAACTGCTTTGGACGTTTCAAATATTGATATTAACTTAGAGGATGAGGTTGAGGTGTTTTCTAATGTTCCTCAACATTTAAATTCTATAGAAAATTATGCTAAAATATGTGAGACAAGTATTCATGATGTTTTAGCGCAGTTGGCGCCAACAATAAAAAGAATTATTAATCATTAAAACATATCCAGTGTAAAATAATTTTTATTTGATTATTTCTACGGGTGTGAATATAAAAGGTCTATTTTAATAAAAATAATGAGCATATGAGTAAAGCAAATTTTACGGCTGAAGAAGCCAAGCAAATCGGCGATACTTTAGGCGTCGATTGGAAACATTTTGATGTAGATCAGTTTCGTCTTGGTTTGGACATTGAATTGGAACACGGCACAAAGAATTCCAAAACCAATGTCTCTAACGACGATTCCATTACTACTGGGAAAATAGCTCTAGTCCATCTTTTAGAATTTCCTGACTATTATACTCGTCTTAATAAATTAGAGGTTGAAGCCGAAGAGTTCTGGGCTAAACAAGGCTATGTTGGTTAAGGTTAAAGCTTTTCCTAATTCCAAAAAAAGGGAAATTATCAAAAAATCAGAGGATAGTTTTGAAGTTAAGGTGAAAGAAAAGCCAAAAAATAATGAGGCTAATTTGGCTATTTTTGAGGTTTTGGAAGAATATTTTAATGTTGGGCGCTCTCAAATTCGTTTAATTAAAGGCGCTAAGGAGAAAAATAAGATTTTTGATATTAAATAATATTTATTGCCAGAAGTAGTTGTGATATTGCTGTATTTTTTTTATTTTATGTTGTTATAATAATTATATGTTGAATAAAACTATTATTAATTTAACTATTAGCGTATTTTTGATATTAGTAATTTTTGTTGTGGTGATTCGTTTTTTGGGTGGCGATGAGGATGCGTGGATCTGCGTTAATGACCAATGGGTTCGTCATGGTAATCCTGCTGAGCTTATGCCGGAATCGGGATGTGGCGCGTCGGCAATTGAGAAAACCAGTTTTTCCGTTTATTTTGGTAATTCACAAAAAAATGCCAATATTCAGGACTGTTCCTTGGTTTATCCTGTGAGTAGGGAAATCCCCAAGACTTTAGCCGTGGGTCAAATGTCTTTGGAGGAATTATTCAAGGGTCCTACTGCTGAGGAGCAAAAAAATGGCTATACTTCATTTTTTTCTAGCGCTACTAAAGATATTTTGAAGAAAATCAATATTGATGAAAAAACAGCTTATGTTGATTTGAAGGATATTCGTTCATTAGTTCCTAATGCTAGTTCTAGTTGTGGGTCTGCTCAATTTTTGTCGGAAATGACCAATACCTTAAAGCAATTTGCTAATATAGAGAAGGTGATATTTGCTATTGAAGGTGATCCAAAGGCTTTTTACGAATGGTTGCAGTTAAGTTGTGGCATGGAAAATAATAATTGCGATGCCACGCCATTTAGATAATTATAAATATGACTTCTTTTTTTAACTCCTCAAGTCTTTGGAGGTATTTGGTTTATTTTTGGACATTAGTTTTTTATACCGTGATTATTTTTGATCTCGTAAAGGGGAATGCTCTAGTTGAATGCTTGGGTCCTTTGGCTGCTATTTATATTGGCATCTTGGCTATCTATGCTGGACAAAAAGAATTTGAAAGATGGTGTCATATTCATGACGGTCATCATCCTGGAGAGCTTTTTGTTATCGGCTGGACAATCCTTGTTTTTGGCCTTTGGGTTTTGGACTTATTTTTGGGCAGTTTTTATAAATTGCCGGAGATTTTAATTTATACTTATATTGCGGTTTTGAGCGTTTTAGCTATAACCATAAAGTCTAAGAAGATTTATCGCGCCAAGCATAAATGGTTACTTTGATTATTGGCTTCGTGGGGGCTTCATTGATTTTGGTCGCTTTTATCCTTAACGAGAATAAAAGATGGGGCAATGAGAGCTTTAAATATGACCTAGTCAATTGTCTTGGTAGTCTATTTTTGGTGATTTATGGGGTTTTGAGTAAAACCTGGCCCTTTGTCATTTTGAACGCAGTTTGGTTTTTGGTCTCCCTGCGCGATGTTGCCAGGGGTGTAAAAAGTGGCATAAATAGATGATTTTTGACAAAAAGCTTTCATTTTGACGATTTTTATGCTAAAATAACAATAGGTGGAAAGTCGCGTTAAATCCGCCTTTATCAGTTTATATGAGTAAATTTATTGTAGTTTTTTCTTTAATTGTGTCATTGTTGCCGACAATGGCTGGTTTTGCTTCAGCCCAAGGGGTTGCAATGCCCACTTCTGAACCATCTGCTTCTGCTTCTCCGAGCATTAGCCCGATTATTACAGCAAATCCAGTAGGCCCGTTTATTAAAAATATTCCGGAAGCAGATTTGAAGCAGTCATTATCTATTAAAGAGATTAATGGCTCTAATCTTTGCAGAGAATCTAGCGAATGTTCATTTACTAGCGATGGTTCTTATTCTGAAGTGTTGGCTAATTCAGCTAAAATTACCGACATTGGCGCTAATGTAGTTGGTATTTCTATATTCGGATATGATTATTCTGTGAATATTGAAGAGGCTAAGTTGGTTCGCCAATATTGGGTAGAGTCAGGATTGGACGAATTTTCTGTTGGAGATGTTATTAATGTTTTTGGATATTTAGACCAAACAGATAGTCATTTGATCCACGCTAAAACTATCAGAAACATTTCTCTTCAAAAAAGAATTACTCTTTTCAAAGGAATAATCGGTTCGGTTAATAATGTAATGAATACTTTTGTTTTACAAACATTATCTCATGGTGATCAGACAGTAGCGGTTACTAGTGAGACAAAAATAGTAAAATCAGAGCCGGTTTTTTGCATCCAGGTTGTAGGAGCTCATTGTCCTGCTACTAGTAGCGTCTTAGCAACTATCAATGATTTATCTGCTGGTGATGCTGTTGTAGTAAGAGGTATTTGGAATGAAGGCTCTAAAAAGATTACAGCAGAATCCGTTATTACCGGTTTTGATGGCAGACCTTTATTTAATAATATAAATCAATTGCAGAGCCAGATTAAAGAACGCGCTCAAGTTGAAACTGTTAAAGAGAGCGTGGGGATTTGGCAAAAAATAGGTAATTTCTTTGATAAATTGAGAGGTAAATAACAGAATTTATTTGTTTTTTCAATTAGTTCAAGCCGACCTTCCGTCTTTAATAAAGATGGAAGGCGGATCTTTGTTTAATAATTAAAAAATATGATGGGATTACTTTCATTTATTCAAAATTTTATTATTAATTTTAATTTAGCCAACGCCATTGATGTATTAATCGTGGCTTGTTTGGTATATATTGTCTTATTACTTGTAAAACAAACCAATTCTTCTTTGGTATTGGGTGGTTTTTTAACTATTATTTTCTTGTATTCTGCAGCAAACTTTTTCGGTTTTAATCTAACCAGTAAAATATTGAGTTTTATTGTTACTTTTTTAGTTATTATTTTTATAGTAGTTTTCAGACAAGAGCTAAGAAGATTTTTTGAAATGTTTGCTGTTTTTGGTAAAAATGTTTTTTCTTTTAAACGTAAAAAACCTTTACTTCCTAGTTTTATCAATGTTTTAATTCAATCTATTGATTATTTAGTAAATAAAAAAATAGGAGCATTAATTATTATTCCTGGCACACAATCAGTTGATGCTTATCTTTCTGGTGGGCATTTTTTAGGTGGAGCTATCTCTATGCCTATATTATTAAGTATTTTTGATCCGAGTTCTCCTGGGCACGATGGAGCCGTGATTATTGAAAATAATATGATCAAGAGATTTGCTGTTCATTTACCTTTGGCTGAAGGAATCAAAAAACTAGGCGATTTGGGTACTCGTCATCGCGCTGGCTTGGGTATCTCCGAAAAGACTGATGCTTTGGTTATCATTATTTCAGAAGAAAGAGGCGAGGCTTCTGTGGCTTATGAAGGGAAGCTAAAAAAAGTTCCCAATTCTTCTTGTTTGCAAAATATTATTGATACTTTTCTTAAAGAAAAATTCCCCGAAAAGAAAGGGGCTTGGTACGGTTTTATCACCAATAATTTTGGCTTAAAGGCTCTTTCTTTGGTTTTGTCTTTAGTTTTGTGGTTCGTTTTTGTTGCCAAATAGCATTGTTTTTGTTTTTGTTTTTGTTGTCATTTTTTGTTATAATAAAAATAAGATAGTCTAATTAATAAGCAAGATTCTTAATTATCTGTTTTTTAAGATTATTAAAAAGCAGATCTATATATTTTTTATAATTATTGATCTTGTTTTAAAAAAATGGCCAAACCTTATTTATCAGTAATTATTCCCGCGTACAACGAAGCGGAACGAATCACTAGTACGCTTTTTGATATAGATAAATTTTTATCACAAGCTGAATATTCTTATGAAATTATCGTTGTTAATGATGCTTCCAAAGATAATACTGCCGTAGTTGTAGATAAGTTGATGCCGGTCATCAAGAATCTTCATTTAATTGATAATGCAGAAAATAAAGGTAAAGGGGGAGTAGTAGCGCAAGGAATGATGAGTGCTAAGGGTAATATTCGTCTTTTTATGGACGCGGATAATTCCACTCAAATTGAGGAGTTTGCAAAATTACAACCATTTTTCAAAGAAGGTTATAAAGTTGTAATAGGTTCACGCGCTATTAGTGGCGCTAGTGTAGAATTGTATCAACCGCTTTTGAAACGCATTTTGGGTAGAGCCGGTAATTTATTTATCAGGATAATGGCAGTGCCTAATGTAAAGGATACACAATGCGGATTTAAAGCTTTTACAGAAGACGCGGCTGAAAGAATTTTTTCTCGTTTAACTATTACTCGTTGGGGGTTTGACGTGGAAGTTTTAGCCATCGCCAAGCTTTTGGGTTATAAAATTAAAGAAGTGGGTATTACTTGGGTTAATGATACACGTTCACACGTTAAAGCCTCAGCTTATCTAAAAGTTCTTTTAGAAGTAATCAAAATTAGATTTAATCTTTGGAGAAAGGTTTATCATCGTGCGTCAGATGATTATGGAGCATAATCAAATTAATCCATCAAAAAATATTTCTGAATTAAGACAAGATCCCGTTTCTGGTGATTGGATTGTTATTGCTACAAGTAGAAATAAAAGGCCATCGGAAATGGCTTCTAAAAAATTAGATCGTTTGGTAACTCCTATTGATAAATGCCCTTTTGAAGATTTTGAAGCTTCTGGCAATGGCCCTGTTTTAATGGAGGGCGGTTTACCGGGCTCTAAAGATTGGCTCGTAAGATTTATTGATAATAAATTTCCTGCATTAAGCGGGCATATTAAATCCGTAAAGAAAACGGGTATTGGACCTTATGAAAAAATAAATGGCTACGGTCATCACGAAGTAGTTGTTCTCAGAGATCATGCTAGGCCATTAAGCGATTATTCTATTGAAGAATTGACGGTTTTGTTGCAGTCATTGCAAAAAAGATATCGGGAATTAGCTCAAGATAAAAAAGTTAAACATATCTCCATTTATCATAATTGGGGGTTTTCAGCTGGCGCTTCTATTTATCATCCGCATTTGCAAATGATTGCTTTGCCGGTAGTTTCTTCATCCGCTCAGAGAGTGTTTGACGGCGTGAGGCGATATTGGAAGAAGAATCAGAAATGCCTTTATTGTGAAATAGTTGATTTTGAATTACAGGATAGAAAAAGAGTTATTTTTGAAAATGAAAAATCAGTGCTCGTTACTCCTTATATCTCTCGTGAGCCATTTGAATTAAGAATTTATCCTAAAGAGCATTCTCCCTTTTTTGAAGATGCGAATCTTGAAGAAACCAAGTCGGTGGCTGAAAGTTTAAAAAGGGGATTGATGGTTTTAAGAGATAAGGTCTCAGATCCGGATTTAAATTTTTTCATTCACACAACTCCGGTTTGTGATAAAAATAAATCTCGCGATTTTCATTGGCATATTGAAATTATTCCTAGGGTTTGCATCTCAGCTGGTTTTGAAATAGATACGGGGATAGAAATCACACCTATGGATCCTGATGAAGGCGCAGCTTTTCTGAAGTCATAAAATTAATCAATCAAAAAACCGCTTTAAGCGGTTTTTTGATTAGCATTTTGTTTGTAATAATCAAATATTTGATCTAAATCTCCTTCCATAATCTTTTCTAGATTGTGCCAATTCTTTTTGTGGCGATGATCGGTGAGTCTGTCTTGTTGGAAGTTGTAGGTTTTTATTTTTTCGGAGCGATCTCCGGTGCCGATTTGTTGTCTGCGTTCGTCAGATAATTTCCCTTGGCTAGCGTTCCAATTAGCTTCGTATAGTCTAGCTTGTAATATCTCCATAGCTTTCTCGCGATTCTTGAATTGAGATCGTTCGTTTTGACAGGCAACGATTACGCCACTGGGCTTGTGTAAGATTCTTACAGCTGTTTCTACTTTATTAACATTTTGTCCGCCGGCTCCGGATGATTTGCAGAAGGTAATTTCTAAGTCTTGCGGGCTAATTTGTATATTTACATTTTTGGGTTTAGCTAAAATAGCTACGGAAGCGGTTGAGGTGTGCACTCTTCCTGATTTTTCTGTTTCTGGAACTCTTTGTACGCGATGCACTCCGGCTTCATTTTTCAAAATGTCGGCTCCTATTCCGGAAATTTCAAAGCTTACTTCCTTGATGCCTCCAATGGAAGTGTTGTTGGAGTCCAACATGGTCATTTGCCAATTTTTTCTAGTGGCGTATTTTTGATACATCCTAAATAATTCAAAAGCAAAAAGAGCCGATTCTTCGCCACCGGCTCCGGCTCTAATTTCAACAATAACATTATTGACTTCGTCCATAAGATGATGAAAATTAAGCCTTTTTGGCTTTTTTATTCAATTCTTGTTTTTTGGCAACGCGTTGTTTGAATTTTTCTACTCTTCCGGCAGTGTCAATCATTTTTTCTTTGCCAGTATAAAAAGGATGGCAATGAGAGCAGATTTCTACTTGAATTTCTTCTTGAGTAGATCCTACCTCAAAAGAATTGCCACAAACGCATTTAACCTTCGCTTTTTCGTGATATTTTGGATGTATATCTTTTTTCATATATTTCATCTTAATACAAAGTTTTGAAAAAAGCAATATTGTTAAAGAAGGGTCTTACCTCGTACCTTTTGTGAGCTTGGCTTATCTCGTATAAAAAAGTGAGATAAGCCCGGTAAATGTTATTCACAAAAGGTGCGGGGCTTGCTTTTTTCCTATTTTTTTATAGAATATTAAATATGTTAAATATAGACAATAATTCAAATATGAGTGAAGTATCTCAAGAGAAAAGCCAAATTTTGCACGAAATGATTGCAGCTCGTGTTTACTTTGGTCATCGTACTTCTAAGACCAATCCGCGCATGAAGCAGTATATTGCTGGAGCTAAAAATGGTCTAGAAATCATTGACTTGGAGAAGACTTATGATCAATTAGAAGAAGCCAAAAAAATTATTGGAGATTTAAGTCAAAAAGGAAAAATGTTAATGATTGTCGGAACAAATCCTATGATTAGAGATTTGGTTCAAACTACTGCAGAAAAAGCCGGATGTTGGTGCGCTATTAATCATTGGATTGGAGGACTTCTTACTAATTTCAAAACTGTTTATACTCGTTTGAAATATTTAAGAGAATTAAGAGAAAAAGATTCCAAAGGTGAATTACAAAAATACACCAAAAAAGAAAGAATTAAATTTCAAAAAGAAATTATTGATTTATCCGAAATGTTTAAGGGTTTGGATAAATGTGATAGATTGCCCGATGCTTTATTGGTTGTTAATACCAAATTGCACGAAACAGCAGTAAAAGAAGCAAAGAAAATAAATATTCCAATCATCGGCATTCTTGATACCGATTCTGACCCCAGGATGATTGATTATCCTATTATCGCTAGCGATCATACTCGCTCCAGCGTGGAATATATTTTGAATCAGTTAATCTCGGCGTTTAATGAGAACAAGCAAAAAATTGTCGTTGAGAAAAAATAAATTTAATATTTATTAAAAAAATGGACATTAATATAGTTAAACAATTAAGAGAAGAAACTGGCGCTTCAGTGATGGAATGTAATAATGCTTTAGATGAATCTAAAGGAGATTTGGAAAAGGCTAAAGAGATTTTAAAGAGAAAAGGGCAGGCAACAGCTTTAAAAAAGAGCTCCAGAGAAACAAAGAGTGGTTTGATTGAATCCTATATTCATGCTAGTGGTAAAGTAGGAGTTTTATTGGATTTGCGCTGTGAAACTGATTTTGTGGCAAAAAATGATTTGTTTAAAGAATTGTCTCACGAAATTTGTTTGCAAATTGCAGCTATGTCTCCAGAGTTTGTAAGCGAAGATGAAATTTCTGAAGAATTTAAAAACAAAGAAAAAGAAATTTCTAAAGAAGAAATGAAGGATTCTGGAAAACCGGAAAAAATTGTTGAACAAATCATTGAAGGAAAATTAAAGAAAAGATTTTCTGAGCTTTGTTTGTTGAATCAAGCGTATATCAAAGATCCTAATCAAACTATTAGTGATTTGATCAAGGGTTATATTTCTAAGACTGGTGAAAATATTAAGGTCTTAAGATTTTCACGTTTTGAAATTTAGTGATATAATAAATACGCGCAATTTTTTGTGCGCAATAAGATATGTTTTCTTTAATTCCGCAAATTATATTATTGCTTTGTTTCGGCTTGATTGTTTGGCTGATTATTAAGAATTTGCCAAAAGTAAAAGACGAAGAAGGGGGAACTGAACATAATGTTGAAGCTGGTTCTTTATTGAATAAAAAAAGAAAATTTATTCATAAAATTCCTATTGAAAAAATTGATGCCAAGGTTAATAGTTTTTTGGAAAAAGTTCTCAGACGTTCTAGAATAATTTTGATGAGGATAGATACTTATCTTCAAAAACATTTGGATACTTTAAAAAGCCATTCTAAACCAAAAACTATTTTTAAAGCTGATGATAATTTGATAGCTAAGGAGGAAATAAATATTGATAATGTTCAACAACAAGATGAATTTAAAAATCCAGAAGGGGATATTGAATTAATTACTGGGGTTGATAAAAATATTGATGAATCATTGCCAAAACCAGAAAAAACAGTTAATCTTAATAATAAAGTTGATGTATTGATAATTGGTAAGGAAGAGGTTGTTAAAAAGTTTGATTTAGATCCGAACGTTGAGGTTGTTGTACAAAAGAAAAAAACAACGCGACGTCCTAGAAAAACGAAAGTAGCACCTCAGTTACAAAAAGAAAGACCGGAAGAAAAAAGCGAAGAGGTTTAAAAATATTTGTTGGATGAGGTAGTATTTTTACTTGTCCCACCACCTTTGCCATCTTAGCTCAGTGGTAGAGCAACTGTTTTGTAAACAGTAGGTCCCCGGTCCAAATCCGGGAGATGGCTCAGATATAAAGGCGGTGGGATAAATAAAGAATAAATATTGTTGCGGGTAGGTGGCGGAGTAGTCAAACGCAACAGACTGTAAATCTGTCGGCCACTGGCCTACGCAGGTGCAAATCCTGACCTACCCACCGAAATATGCCAATGTA
>Ga0116170_10002224_pt1 | contig 18872 bp, 14 predicted proteins | sample AD_JPNHW1_MetaG_FD_89797 | JGI IMG/M metagenome (GOLD analysis project Ga0116170, IMG submission 89797) | Active sludge microbial communities of municipal wastewater-treating anaerobic digesters from Japan - AD_JPNHW1_MetaG | ecosystem: Engineered > Bioreactor > Anaerobic > Digestate | place...
TATACTCTCTGTTGCGCTAAAAGGATAACCATCCAATTCGTTCTTGAAATAATCGTATATAAATCCTGCTGTCGTACTGGCTTCAATCATTATTGTGCCAAAATTTATCGCTCCTTTCTCAATTAGCTTATTGTTCTTCTTCCAAACAACATATACATCAGCCACTCCGGACCAAGATAATAATTGTGATTTATTACACTCTAAGAAGTTATTAAATTCGCATATCTCATCTATGCTATCAGTAAAGCAAAGTAAAAACATGATTTCCAATGGCCAATAAACAGTTCTGCTATCCTTATTTTTAAGGCGTAAAGTGGTAAGCGTAACATCCGTATAATCATTATATAAGAGGAACTCGATTTTGCACTCTGGCTGGACTTTGAGTGCTTTATGCCCATGTTCATTTTTCGACATTTCTACAAGAACTAACTCGGAATTTGCTTGCAGTGTTTCAATTCTTTTAATAAACGTCTCTAGTTCTTCCATCTTGTTTTCATCAGTTTGTAATCCAAGTAAAATTGTGTTACTTGATAAAAGCGCAAAGGAAAACACAAACTCCATCACTGGTTTTTCATCCTGCCATACAATTGCATTAATCAGAGCAGAATTTTGTTCATCATTATGAGCACAGAAAACTCGATATGCTTGGATGGCTAGAGCTTGATCGACATGTTTTCTTGTTTGCGAATTTCTTGCTTTGTTTAAGTACGATGAATAACAGTCAAGTAAAAAGCATGTATCAAAAACTGGGAATACTTCATGCTCATTGATTATGAAGTACTGTGCTGCTAAATTTATGTCAAGGAGAGATAGTATCTGATAAACTATCATCGCCTGTTTGCAAAAACCGTCACACCCTAATAAGTTCAGAACCGCATAAAAGTATGATTCTGTCGGCAGCTCAAAGCGAATATCCGGGCTACTGTATTGGCTAATATTTAAATCTGTTAATCTTGTGCATATTATATCATAATACTCCATTATGCATTTTGTGTCATTAATAACATCAAGCTCTCGTGCGAGGCTTGAGAAAAACTGTAATGCCTGATATGTGAAATCATATCCGGTTCCAATAATTACTGAATAATATTCGTTATCAAAACATACTTTTACTTGCCCAAAATCTGGACATTGAATATCTTCTTTCGGGTCAACACTAATTATTCCAGATATTTGATGAAAAAAGCAAGAAAACGATTCATAATCTTGGATTCGTTTGTTTCCGTTTCCATTGATTCTATGTAGAGCTGCATTCATTGCAAGCGTCAATTGAATAGCACTCCTATTATCCAGCCAAGAGGTAATTACAAACACACATATTGTGATATCACTAATACAATATTCATCAAACACATTAACTAGAGTTTTGATTTCTTTTTCCATAAGCGGATAATTTTCCATGTGCTTTTGCTCTAACGTATTATAATATTCCATACACACCTCTGTTACACAGATTATTCTTTAAAATGGTTCGGTTTCATAGGAAGTAATTCAATAATACTTGCGCTCATCTGCTATAAAATTCCATGAAAATTCAACCATCATGAAGTATCCTCTATACTGTTGGACAACACACATTATAATTATTTCGCCATCTTCCAAGCTTTTCCTGTGTATATAGTTGGAATTATCTCTATCATGCAAAGAACACCCAAATATAAAAGCCCCTCTGCCAGTCTCAACACCAGCAGAGGGTTATCGTTTTTATTCTCCTGCCTCCTGATCGACCTTTTCGTATACGGCCTTCAGCGCGGGCGACAGCACGTCGTTCCATACTGCCGCGATCCCCACTGCCAGCGCGGAGAGCACCAGCGTCTGGCTGATGCCGTGCACAATGTTCCCGGTCGAAAGCGCGGTCGAGGCAAACGCGAGCGCGGCCTGCACGAACGTTTTCAGCGACCGGATCAGATCCTTCCGGGATAAGCGGGGGAACATGCGCTTTCCGGTCAGCATCCCCAGCCTCTGGCGCATAATTGCGCCGGACTTACTACTGAACACTTTCGACAGCACCCGCATGCCGAGGATCCATTTCCGGGAGATCTTTTGTGTTGTGGATAACCTGCTCCACTTCCGCAAGACCCGGCACAAAGGCCGACGATAACAGGCCGCTCAACCGAATATGCTATTTACTCTGGTAAACCTTTACTTGGCTGACAAGCACGGTTGTTGGCTGGATAGGGGTTCACCGCCGAGTAAAAACGGGAGCTAGCTGAATTGCTTTGACTACTTTGCCCGGTCTTTAAACCCCAAAGGCCATTACGCGGCGTTTCCTTAATCAGAATTTGTCAGGTGATACGACTTTCGCAATTTTCCGGATGGTCTATCGCCATTTGCTATATTGTACTATAATACATACAGAAACCTCATCAAACATAAGAAAGGACGGAATGACGGATGAAAACCAGAGCAGTCCTGTTGATTGTCCTGTGCCTGCTCATGAGCACGGGGGCCTGTGCTCAGACGATGTATCCCATAGCGCCGGATGTGCAGATGGATGCACTTGAGAGCCTGTCGATCATGTGTACGGTGGATGCTTTTAACGTAGACGAAAAGACCATTGATGTGACACTGTACGTTCCTGAACTGTTTGAGGAAAAGGCGTTGGCTGCGTTGCAACCGGGGGATGTGGTCGTGAGCGATGGTGTCCCGTGTACGATTGAAAATCTCCAGTATGACAATGGGTGTAGCATCAGCATTAACGGCGGAGAGGATTCTTACTCTGGCGTAGGTCTCTATTTCTATTGCGATTCGGATGGATACGCGCAGCACCTCGAGTACGACGCTGGAATATACACCAAGATTGGCAGTGAGACACTCCAGCTCCCCGAGCATTTCCTGTTCCTCGATGGCGATGTGCCGGATACAGGTGAGCCGCTGGATCGCCCTACCGTTCATTCGCTGGCGGAGTTTATGACCCTCCTGGCGAAGGAAAAGGCAGAGGATGGTATCGGACTCGCCTCGCAGAATGCCTACATCGTCTTTGACGGATCGGGCATCCCGGCACTGCTTTGCCGTTACTATGTGTCGTGGCAATGATGAAAAAATGAAAGGGGCTGTTTCGCAACTCCGCAGTAAGAAGAATGAGTGGTCTGTATAAGGAAAAGGGCCTTGTACAATATGGAACAGCGGATAGACTGCTGGAATAGCTTCCAGAAGTCTATCTGCTTTTTACGGTATATTGGAATCGCTTGTTTCTCCCCCGCCCGTGGCTTCCTCAAGCGGTAAAATGCTTACATCCACACATTTTTGCAGCATCCGCCAAAGCGTGGTGCGGCTGATGCCGAGGCGCTTTGCGGCGGTGGTCTGGTTGCCATGCTCCTGCGCCAGCACCCGTTTGAGCATCTGCAGGTTCATTTCTTCCAGGGTCATGTCGTCGGCCGGCAGGGGCGCGGCGGTTTTCTTTTCGCCGAAGGTGAGGATTTCGCGTTTCAGGATTTTGTAGATGCTGTCCGCTTTGATGTAGGGCTCGTCCGTGATCAGTACCAGCTCGTCCAGAACGCGCTTGAACTGGTCGTAGTTGTTGGGCCAGTCGTATGCCTCCAGGGCGCGGATGCCCTCCGGTTCCACACCGATAATTTCCTTGGCGTATTTCATGTTCAGGGTGCTGATGTACAGGCTGGCCAGGTGGGGGATCGCTTCCCGGTTGCTGCGCATGGAGGGCATGTTGACCACCAGGCAGGAGAACCACTCGATCAGTTTGCGCGCCCGCTCGTCCATCACGCTGTCGCCCTCCGCGGGGCTGCTGAAGAGGAGCCGGTTGCGCACGTGAATATCCATATCCTTCACCATCATGAACAGTTCCAGAAACTGCTTGTCCGTTAAGGCCCTGATATTTTTAAAATGAATGGTGATATCCGTGTCCGTAAGCGGCGAGTATTTGTTTTCGATCAAAAAGTTCCAGCCGCGGGAGTGTAATTGCGCGCAGTCGATAATCACCAGCGGCGCGTGGCTCAGCGTGCTGTGGCTGTACAGCAGGCGGACCATCGGGTCCTTGCCGGTGCCGAACTCGCCCGTGATGCAGACCGCTTCCCGGCTCTGCGCGTACTGGTCGATGTCCACCCCTTCTGCCGAAGCGGAACGGGTGATGCCGTAAAAACTGTTGAAGAACCGGTCAATCGCTTCTTCTTTATCTACATAATAAACGCCGTATTTTTGCATGGACAGCACGGTTTTTACGGTGCTCAGGTTGTAAACCACATAGGTTTGCTCGTTGATGTCGACGGTTTTGCCGCTGATGCTGTAAAACCGGCTGCCCGCCTCGCAGACGAAGCGCTTGTGCCCTTCCGCGAGGATTGTGGCCTGCGCCCCCGCGATGCGCTCCGTCACCTTTTCCGGCAGAGGCTCCACGCACGTGCTGTACTGCTGATGTCCGTCGCTGTCCAGCACCAGCAACTGCTGGGGTTGGGCCTGCGTGATGCCTTTGAAGAAACGGGCCCGGTCGCGCAGCTGGCGGTATACGTTGCTGGTTTTCACCGCCTGGTCCAGCGCGTCTTCCATGCTCTCCGCGCCGGAGTTGATCAGCATCGCGGGCAGGCCGAAGCGCTGCGCGATGGAGCTGGCGATCATGTCGCACAGCACCATGGAGTAACCCTCCCGGCTCAGCCGGGCCACCAGCGCGCGGGCGTCCGCCTCGTTGTTGATGGTGAAGATGTCCAGATGGTATTGCAGAATGTCGCATAAAAACTGCGCGTTTCGGGTGATGGCCGGGAACCCGACGATGGCGAATCGGCCCTTGCCGATTTTGGCCAGGTTGATGGCGCGCAAAATATCATAGGCGGAAATCGGGATTTCCACGACGGGTATGTCGCTTTTCCGACGGATCATTTCGGCGGTGCCGCCGCGGGAGACAATCACATCGAAATCATCGATGGAGTAGCGGCCCGCGATCGCGGCGCCGCTGTCCAGATCGCCCACGAAAGCGCTCAGGCTGATGTCTTCGCGTTTCTCGGCGGCGGAACGCATCATATTCAACATACCTTCGTAGGGCGCAATCCCCAGTACCTTCACCTTTTCCATGGGTAAGCCATCTCCCTGCTTCGATGTTCACTAATGAAATTATAGCATATGATTTTTCAAATTGAAATAGAGAATATTTCAAAATTAAACAATTGACGTGAATAATGCTGTCCATTTTGGTTGTTTATTCCCCACTAATATGCTATTATGTCCACGAACACGGAGATACCGCTGTCGATCGCTGCGGGAAGACGGTATCTAGCCTTTATAGTGTTTCAATAATGAACGTTTCAGGAGCGTGAGGTATGCAGCTTCTAATCATCGCGGATGACTTTACAGGCGCGCTGGATGTAAGCGTTCAGTTTGCCCCCTACGACGTGAAACTGAAAGTGGTTACAGGGAGCGCGATTGCGGAGGAGCTGCTCACGCAGGAGGGCGTGGATATCCTCGTTGTGGATACGGAAACCCGGCATCAGCCTCCGCAGGATGCCGCCGACGCGGTGGGCGAGCTTGTGCGGATGGCGAAAAAGCATTCCGTCCGCCATGTGTATGTTAAAGTGGATTCCGGGCTGCGCGGCAATGTGGGGGTAACGCTTTCGTCAGTGCTTCAGGCCAGCGGGGAAAATTTTCTGGCGTTTGCGCCCGCGTTTCCGGAGATGCGGCGGGTCACGGAGGGCGGCGTTCAATTTTGGGACGGTACGCCCATCCACCAGAGCGCGTTTCGCGAGGATCCGTTCGACCCGGTACAGGACGCCAACATTACCGACCTGTTCCGCGGCTGCCCGGTGGATACCCGGCTGTATGCGCGGAACACCGCGTATGATACCGCCGTTACCGCGCCTACCGTGGGGATTTTTGATGTTTGCGAGAACGGGGATTTTACCCGGATTGCCGATCACCTGCAAAGAAGCGGGCAGATGCAGCTGCTGGGCGGTTGCGCGGCTTTTGCCGCCGTTTATCCCGCCGCATTCCGTCTGCCGGAACGCGCGGCGGAAGAACCGCTGCCAAGCCATGCGCTGCTGGTGCTGTGCGGCAGCCTGAACGCGATGGCGCGTAAACAGCTGGCGTTCGCGGAAAGCCAGGGGTTTGAGAAAATCACGCTGACCCGCAGGCAGCAGGCGGAACCGTCTCTGCTGACGACCGGGGAGGGCGAGGCGCTGCTCGACCGCCTTGCCAACGCGCTGAACGGGGAACGGAACGTGATTCTGGAAACCTCCGCGATCGGCGACCGGGCTTCCGCGAAGCTGTGGCCTGCCGACCGGGAAAGCAAGCAGAAGGTGAGCGACGCGATTGCCACCCGCATGGGCGAGGTGCTGTGCGCCCTGTTGCAGCGGGGGTGCCTGAACGGGTACACTACCATGGTCGTGGGCGGCGATACGCTGCTTGGGGTAATGCGGCAGCTGGGTTATCCCGAAATTACCGTGCGGCGGGAGATCGAGCCCGGCATCGTCCTGTTCACGATTGAGCATCAGGGCCGCGTGAACTGGATGATCAGCAAAGCCGGAAGCTTCGGCGATTTTGAACTGCTGCACCGGATGACCGCGCGGCCGATCGGATAAAGGGGGAGCAAGGATGAGCGCACTTCTGAAAATGCCCGGACAGGTCCGTTTCGGGAACGACTGCGAGCAGGCACTGCAGGCTTTCGCGGCTGGATACCGGAAAATCTGTGTTTTTACCGACCGGGCGGTGATCGGCACCAAAGGCGCGCAGAAGATGCTGGGCGCGCTGGCGCAGACGGGGCTGGACGTGTTTACGCTGGATGAGCTGCATCCGGAGCCTACATACAAACAGGCACAGGAAACCGTGGACGCGTTTTTAGGGTCGGGCGCCGACCTGATCGTCGCCATCGGCGGAGGCAGCGTGATGGACATCGCCAAACTGGCATCCATTGCCGCCGGCGAAGGCTGTACCGTGGAAAAACTGCTGGAGAATCCTTCAGCGGGCCGTAAAACCGTGCCGACCGTGATGATCCCCACCACTGCGGGCACCGGCGCGGAAGCCACGCCCAACAGCATCGTGACCGTGCCGGAAAAGGGCCTTAAAATCGGGATCGTGAACGAGCAGATGATCGCCGATCTGGTGCTGCTGGACGGGGACATGATCGCGGAACTGCCTGCGCCCATCGCCGCCGCCACCGGGGTAGACGCGCTGTGCCACGCGATTGAATGCTATACGTCCCGCAAGGCAACAGCGTTCAGTAACCTGTACGCGCTGGAGGCGCTGCGGCTGATCTTCGCCAATCTGGAGCAGGCCTGCCTCAACCCCGAAGCCCGCGAGGCAAAAAACGCGATGCTGCTGGCTGCTTTTTATGGCGGCGTTGCCATCACAGCTTCCGGCACGACCGCCGTGCACGCGTTAAGCTATCCGCTGGGGGGCCGTTACCACATCCCGCACGGCATCTCCAACGCGATTATGCTGATGCCGGTGATGCGTTTTAACGCTCCTGCCTGTGTGCCCGCCTTCGCCAGAGCGATGGACGCCGTTTCGCCCATGCCGGGCGCGGACGACGCGGAGAAAGCCGACCAGTTTTTACGGCGGATGCAGGCGTTGATTGACGCGGTGCATATACCCACGACGCTTAACGAGTATCACGTTGGCATGGAAGAACTGGAACCGCTGGTGGAAGCCGGCATGGCCGTGCAGCGGCTGCTGGTGAACAATCCCCGCCCGGTAACGGCGGAGGACGCGCGCGCTCTGTACCGGCAGGTACTGGAGGAGGGAAAAGCATGAAAGAGATCGGCGGAATCATCGTCCCCATCCTGACCCCGATGGATGAGGATGAAAGCGTGAATCTGGACGCGCTTCGCGTGCAGATCGACCGGATGATCGATGCGGGAGTACACGGTATCTTCTGCTTTGGCACCAACGGCGAGGGCTATATCCTGACCGACGGGGAAAAGGAAGCCGTGCTGGAGGCGACCGTGGAGCAGGTGAACGGGCGCGTGCCGGTCTACGCGGGCACGGGCTGCGTCAGCACAGCCGCGACCATCCGGATGAGCCAACGCGCTAAAGCAATCGGCGCGGACGCCCTGTCCGTAATCACGCCGTGGTTTGCCGCCGCCTCGCAGGCGGACCTGTACGAGCATTACCGGGCAGTGGCGCAGGCGGTTGACCTGCCGATGATCCTGTATAACATTCCGGCGCGCACCGGCAACGCCCTGGCCCCCGCCACGGTGGAAAAACTGGCGCAGATCGCCAACATCGTGGGCGTGAAGGACAGCAGCGGCAACTTTGACAACATGCTGCAATATATTGAAAAAACCAGAGATGTTCCCGGCTTCCGCGTGCTTTCCGGCAACGATTCGCTGATCCTGTGGAACCTGCTGGCCGGCGGCAGCGGCGCGGTGTCCGGATGCGCCAACGTGTTCCCCAAAACCATGGCGGCCATCTACGATCACTTTGTGGCTGGCGATCTGCAGGCGGCGCGCGCCGCGCAGGACGCGATTCGCGGTTTCCGCGATACGTTCCGGTACGGCAATCCCAACACCATTGTGAAAACAGCGGTGGGGTTGCAGGGCTATCCCGTGGGCAAATGCCGCAAACCTTTTGATTCCTTAAGCGACGAAGGACTTGCAGCCGTGCGGGCCGCCCTGTTGGACGCCGCCGGAAAGGGCGTGTGCTGACCGTGCAGAGACCGATTCTCGGCATCACCATGGGCGACCCGGCCAGCATTGGCCCGGAAATCACCCTGAAAGCCCTGTCCGACGCTGCGCTGTACGAACGCTGCTGCCCGCTGGTGGTGGGCGACGCGTGGGTGATGGAAAACGCGAAACGCTTTCCGGGGATTCCGCAGCTCGCCATCCACGCCGTATCGCGGGTGGAGGACGCGCGCTTTGCGCCGGGCACCGTGGATGTGCTGAACCTGAATGCAATCGCGCCGCCGGTGGAACTGGGCGCGGTATCCGCGGCCGCCGGGGATGCCTCGTTCCGCTATGTCACCAAAGTGATCGAGCTGGCAATGGCGCGACAGGTGGACGCCACCGTGACCAACGCCATCAACAAGGAAGCCGTGAACCTGGCGGGGCATCACTTTGCCGGGCACACGGAAATCTACGCTCACTACACCCATACCCCGCACTATACCATGCTGCTCTGCCATGACCAGCTCCGCGTCACCCATGTATCCACGCATGTCAGCCTTCGGCAGGCCTGCGACCTGGTCAAAAAGGACCGGGTGCTGGAGGTGATCCGTATCGCGTATCAGGCGTGCCGCGATCTGGGCATCGCGGAACCCACCGTGGGCGTGGCGGGGCTGAACCCCCACAGCGGGGAAAACGGGCTGTTCGGCCGGGAGGAAATCGAGGAGATTACCCCCGCCATCGAGCAGGCCAACGCGGAAGGCATCCATGCCGTCGGGCCGGTGCCCCCGGACACGGTTTTCGCCAAGGCCCGCGGCGGCTGGTACGACATCGTGGTGGCCATGTACCACGATCAGGGACATATCCCGCTCAAGGTGATCGGCTTCGTGTACGACGCGGCGGCCCGGAAATGGCAATCGGTCAGCGGCGTCAACATCACCCTGGGGCTTCCGATCATCCGCACGTCGGTGGATCACGGCACGGCCTTCGACCAGGCGGGCAAAGGCACCGCCACCGAAACCAGCCTGCTCAACGCCATGGACTATGCAATCAGCTTTGCAAACCACAGGGCTGATCTGAAATAGGAACATTTTAAAGGAGGAAAGGACCATGCGTAACCCCAAGAAACTCATTTCCCTGTTGCTCACGCTCACCCTCGCCGTCGGTATGGCGGCCGGTTTTTCCACCGCCGCGTTTGCGGAGGGCGAAAACGGCACCTACACCATGTTCATGCGTTCCACCTATGTCGACTGGATCAAAGAACTGAACTGGTATGACGTCGCCGAGAAGAACACCGGCATCCACGTGGAATACGTGCCCGGCCCCGAAGAATTCAGCGATTGCTACTCCGAAGTGGATCAGCGCATCATCAGCGACACGCTGCCCGACGCGGTGATGACCAAGCTGACCCAGACCAACGTGTACGGCCCGCAGGGCGTGTTTGCGGATCTGGCGCCCTATATCGCCAAGTATGCGCCTAACCTTCAGGCCTACATCGACGCGGACCCCACCTACAAAGCGCTGGTCACCAGCGACAACGGCGCCATCTACGCGCTGTGCAAGGAAACCCCGATCTTTGCGGACTTTATCGGCTACCGTGTCGATATGTTCCAAAAAGCGGGCGTGGACGCGAGCGCCATCGTGACGGTGGATGATTTCACCAACGCGCTGCGCGCCCTGAAAGCCTACTACGGCAAGGACAACGCGAACTACTACCCCCTGTGCGGCCGTGACGCGGTGGTTCGTTTTGCCGCGTGGTTCGGCGCTGCCAGCAACATTTCCGCGACCGAATCCAACGGTATCTATGTAAGCGGCCACTACAAAGACGGCTCCGTGGACATCATGGCCGACGGCGCGTACAAGATGGCCGAAACCATGAAAACCTGGTATGATGAAGGCCTGATCAACCCCGACTGGGTTGCGGGCACCATGAGCGAGGCCGACTGGGAAGCCGCCATGCTCAACGGCAACGGTTCCGTGTTCTACGACTACTACAACCGCGCGCAGTGGTTTATGGACAACGGCGGCCCGGACAACGACCCCGATTACCAGATGGGCGTTCTGAACTTCCTCAAGGATGCCGACGGCAACCCGCTGAAGGTAACGACGTCGCTGAAGTACAACGACGAGTGCTGCACCGCGGTGAACGCCAAGTGCTCCGAGGACAAGATCAAGACCATCCTCACCTTCATCGACTATTTCTACAGCGACGAGGGCAAAGTGCTGGCTAACTACGGCGTGGAAGGCGAAAGCTTTGCCACCCAGGCAGACGGCAGCAAGAAGTTTATCGTGGACTACAGCAAAGAGGAAAGCACCCCCGCAGGCGAAAAGCGCTGGAGCTTCCTCTCCGACCGCCTCACGGTGTGCAAACCGGTGGACAACACCGCGTTCTTCCAGTGGAACTCCCCGCTGATCGCCGAGGCCGCCGGTCGCCTGCTGGTACCCGAAAACCTGATGACCTCCTACGTGCTCAAGTTTACCGAAGACCAGTCCAAGGAACTGAGCAACCTGGTTGCCGCCGTGTACGACGCGGAAATGGCCGGGATTGTGAGCTTCGTGACCGGCGACCGCGAACTGACCGCCGACGAATGGGCCGCTTTCCAGGGTGAAATGAACGCGCTGGGCCTCAGCCGCATCGAAGAGATTCAGCTGGCCGCGTATCAGGCGACCTACGGCACCAAGTAACTGTAATTCGTGTCCTGCCCGGCGCCATCCCCATGGCGCCGGGCCTTGGCAGGGGAAGGAGCATCCCATGAACCGTATCACCGAATCGCCGTCCTCGCCGCCCATCAAACGGCCCACGCTCCCGCAGCGTGCCCTGAAAGACCTGTCCAAGAACCATCGGCTCTATCTGTTGATGCTGCCGGGCTTTTTGATCCTGATTCTGTTCAAGATCGGCCCTGTCGGCGCAATGTGGATCGCTTTTCAAAATTTCAGCGCAGCCAAAGGTATTTTTCACAGCGATTTTGCAGGCCTTGCAAACTTTACCCGCATTTTTCACGATCCCTATATTCTGGTGCTGGTTCGCAACACGGTGATACTGGCCGTGCTTTCCGTGGTGGTTGTCTTTCCGATTCCGATTATTTTCTCGCTTTTTTTGAACGAGGTTCAAAATAAAAAGGTCCGCGGGCTGGTGCAGTCGCTCAGCTTTTTGCCGTATTTCATTTCCGCGGCAGTCATGGTGAGCATTCTGGCCACCCTGCTTTCCCGCAGTTCCGGGCTGGTCAACAACCTGATTGTCGCCGCCGGTGGCAAGGCTGTCAACTTTATGGCCAAGCCGGAGTGGTTCCGGCCGCTGTACGTGCTGCTGGAAATCTGGCAGACCTTCGGGTATTCGGCCATCATCTACATTGCCGCCATCACCGCCATTGACCCCGCGCTGTACGAGGCCGCGGAAATGGACGGCGCCAACCGGTGGAAAAAGATGTGGCACATCACCCTGCCGGGCATTTCCACGTCGATCATCGTGATGCTCATCATCAGTGTGGGCAACATTTTTACCGTGAACCTCGACCGGATATTGCTGATGTACAACCAGAGCGTGTATTCCACCGCCGACGTGATCCAGACCTATGTGTACCGGATCGTGTTCCAGTCCACGGGCTTTCCGGATTACAGCTACGCGACGGCCGTGAACGTGCTCAAATCGCTCATCGCGTTCGTGCTGGTTACCGGGGTGAACAGGATTGCGGACAAAGTCGCGGATGCGCGGCTGTTTTAGCGGGGAGGGGAAAGCGTACGATGAAAAGACAACGAATCGGTGTTTTTAACGCCGTGAACAGTACCCTGCTGATCCTGATCGCGCTGATCTGCGTGTATCCGTTTCTGTACGTGTTTTTCGTATCCGTCACCAACGGCACCTTTCTGGCGCGCGGCGCGATGACGTTTTTTCCCAAGGGCTTTCAGATGCAGGCGTACGCCTATATCCTGAATACGCCCCGGTTCAACGTGGGGCGGGGGCTTGCGAACTCGTTCCTGTATACGGCACTGGGCACGCTGGTGGGGGTGAGCGTTACCTACATCAGCGCCTTCGTGCTTTCCCGCAAACGGTTTGTGCACCGGTACTGGATGATGACGGCGTTTATCATCACCTGGGTGTTCGACGCGGGCATTATCCCCCAATACATCGTATACAACACCTTCGGGTTTGTGGATAATATCTGGGTTATGGTGATCCCGGGCGCGATTAACACGCAGTTTCTGATTATCGCCAAAACCTTTCTGGACGGGGTGCCGCAGGAGCTGGAGGAAGCCGCCTTTATGGACGGCGCCGACGATTACACCATCCTGTTCCGGGTGTTTGTACCGCTGTCCTCCACCATTCTGGCGACGCTTTCGGTTTTCTACGCGGTCAGCATCTGGAACCAGTACCTGATCCCGCAGATTTACTTTAAAGATGTGAACCTGAAGACCATTCAGCAGGTTTTAAAAGATGTGGTCATCACCGACTCCACCTCCGGCACCACGTTTAAAAACGTGACCATCGGCGGCGTGGTGCTGAACCAGCAGAATTTAAAGGCTGCCGCCATCTTCATCAGCATGCTGCCGATCGTGTGCGTGTACCCGATGGTGCAGAAGTATTTTAAAAAAGGCATTCTCATCGGCTCTGTGAAGGGCTGACCCGAAGGGAGAAAGAACCATGCGGAATTTGATAGAACTGCCCTGCCTGGGCGATGACGGACACCTGTACCACAACGCGCGGATCGACACCGTGGAGGCCCTGATCCCCAACCCGTATGCCAGCTGCCATGCGGCAGACCTGCTGAAACTGCCCAACGGCGACCTGCTGTGCTGCTGGTTTGCCGGCAGTGACGAGGGCAACGCGGACATCAGCATCGTGCTTTCCCGGTTAAACGCTGGAGCGAGCGCGTGGACCGTACCTGTGAAGCTCTCCGACGACCCCACCCGTTCGGAGCAGAACCCGAGCCTGTTTCTGGCGCCGGGCGGGGAAATCTGGGCGATGTATACCGCGCAGACCGCGCGCACGCCAGAGACCCGCGAAGGGTTCAACCTCCAGTTCACCGCGGAAATTCGCCGCAAAATCTCCACCGACAACGGGGTTACCTGGGGCCCGTCGGAAACGATGTTTGACCGCAGCGGGTCCTTCTGCCGACAGAAAATCCAGGTGCTGTCCAGCGGACGCTGGATTTTCGGCAACTGGATCTGCTTCCCGGATGAAACCCGCAACGGCAGCGATATTACGGTGTTCCAGCTGAGCGACGATCAGGGGAAAACCTGGCGGAGTGTGGAGATGCCCAACAGTGCGGGTCGCGTGCACGCCAATGTGTTGGAAACGGCCCCGGGCAGGCTGGTTTGCCTGCTGCGCAGCCGGTTTGCCGACCGCGTGTACCGGTCGGTGTCCGAGGATAACGGCGAAACGTGGACCGAACCGCAGAAGACGGTTCTGCGCAACAACAACAGCAGCATTTCCGCCGTCCGGCTGCAAAGCGGCGGCCTCTGCCTGATCTATAACGACGTAAGCTTTAACACCGATACCTCCCGCACCGTGTGGCCCCATCAGCGCTGCCCGGTGACGATCGCCATCAGCGAGGACGAAGGCGTTACCTGGCCGTGGCGCAGGATCGTGGAGCCGGGGGAAGGCTTCGTCGGCCCCTGGAACGACGCGAACAACCGCCGGTACGAATACCCTGTGATTATGCAGGACAGCGAAGGCATGCTGCACTGCGCTTACAGCTGGGGCACCCGCAGGCAGATCAAGTACGTCGAGGTGACCGAGGCCTGGGTGCGCGGCGAGAAACTGGTGAAGGGTGCGGAAGGCAACGAAACCCTGCCCTGCGACCGCTGAACGGGCGCAAGAACCTGACCCGATGCCTCCGTGCCATGTGCCGGGCGGTAAAGGTCCTTTCCCGTGTGGACTGGCTGGCCGAACCGTGTTGCCTACGGGGCAGCCCAGACGATCCACCTTCCCGTATGTTTCGTTCTTCCGCTGGGGATCGTGCGTTCCCCGCGGGAGACTTACGCCCGCGATTTGTCCGGCGGGTACGCAACCGGCCCGGAAGCGCTTTTCGTCGCTCCCGGGTCTTTTATGTGCCCTTATATAAAAAACGGAACGGGATCAGCCCCCGGGGAGAGGAAAACGTCGCTGAGGATTGAGCTTGCGGGCATCGCCGCGATCGGTGATCCTTCGGTTTTCCTGTCTTTTTTCCGCCGAACCCTTGCGGTTACGCGCCGTTTATGGCACAATACAGACGAGTATTTCTACATTCCGGGCGGTGATCGTTCGGAAAATCCCGGTGTTTTCAGGAAGGGTAAGGAGGCACTCATGCAAAATCCCCAATGTGTGGTCATTCTGGATTTCGGAGCCCAATATACACAGTTGATTGCGCGCCGCGTTCGGGAATGCGGCGTTTTCTCGGTCGTTCTGCCGTGTGCGACGGCGCTTGACGACATCCGCGCGTACGAGCCGCGGGGACTGATCCTCTCCGGCGGCCCGTCCTGCATTTTGGATGCGGACGCGCCCCGCTGTGACGCGGGTATTTACGAACTGGGCGTGCCGATTCTGGGCATCTGCTACGGGATGCAGCTTACCTCCGTACTGCTGGGCGGCGACGCGGGCGCGTGCTCCCTGCGGGAATACGGCCGCGTGCAGATGACGGTGGACAAGCGCGACTCCGGCCTGCTGGAAGGGCTGGACGAGCAAAGCTATTGCTGGATGAGCCATACCTATCAGGTGCTGCGCCTGCCGGAAGGCTTTGAGGCGATCGCGCACACCGACAGCTGCCCGATCGCGGCGATGGCGAATGTGGAACGGCAGATTTACGGCGTACAGTTCCACCCGGAAGTGACCCATACCGAACAGGGCCGCCTGATACTGGAAAACTTCCTTTTAAAAATCTGCCGGCTCAAGGGCGACTGGAATATGGAAGCCTATGCGGAAATCGCTGTGCGCGACATCCGTAAACAGGTGGGCGACGGCACGGTGCTGCTGGGGTTAAGCGGCGGCGTGGACAGCGCCGTGGCCGCGGCGCTGTTATACCGCGCCATCGGCAACCGGCTCACCTGCGTGTACGTGGATCACGGCTTTATGCGGGCGGGGGAGACCGATCAGGTGGTAGATGTGTTTACTAAAACCTTCCCGGTGGAGCTGGTGCACGCGGACGCGAGCGAGCAGTTCTTCGCCGACCTGAAGGGCGTGACCGAGCCGGAGCAGAAGCGCAAAATCATCGGCCGGGATTTTGTGGACGTTTTTAAGAAAGAAGCCCAAAAGCTGGGCAAGCGCGACCATTTCGCGCAGGGCACCATCTACCCGGACGTGATCGAGTCCGGAAACGTCAAGGGCAGCGCGGTCATCAAGAGCCACCACAACGTGGGCGGCCTGCCTAAGGAGCTGGGCTTTGAAAGCCTGGTGGAGCCGCTTCGGATGCTGTTTAAGGACGAGGTTCGCAAGCTGGGCGTCGCGCTCGGCCTGCCGGAAAGCCTGGTACGCCGCCAGCCGTTCCCCGGCCCCGGCCTTGCGATCCGCGTGATTGGGGAGCTGACGCCCGATAAAGTTCGTATCGTGCGTGAAAGCGACCTGATCCTTCGGGAAGAAATCGCCAACGCGGGCCTGGATCGTTCTATTTCCCAGTATTTCACGGTGCTGACCGGCGCGCGCAGCGTGGGCGTGATGGGTGACGAACGCACCTATGCCTATGCCGTGGCCATCCGAGCGGTTACCACCGACGATTTTATGACCGCCGACGTGGCGCAGATCCCCTATCCGCTCCTCAACCATATCGCGGGGCGCATCGTGGGCGAGGTAAAGGGCGTCAACCGCGTGCTGTACGACATCACCACCAAACCCCCGGCGAGCATTGAGTGGGAATAATGTCTGAAGAAAAACATCGAATGGCCTGTTCCGCTTGCCTTTCCGGTTCCATGATCTGTTGACAATCCTGAAGACGCCATAGGAAAGAGCCGACTGTTGTAATAAACCAGCCGGTTCTTTCTTTTGGCTTTCCGCGAACGTCCTTCATCTCCGTAGAAATTTCCCTGAAATTCTTCTTCCCATTCGGTATTCCGGGAGGGACGAAAGGCTGATCAAGCCTGATCACACACAGACGGGGTGAATTCACGCGTGTTCTGTTTTGCCGTTTCTCTTGCAAATCCGTGCCGGTACGCCTATAATCAAAACAGAGATAATGGCTGGTAAATATGAAAAGATTCACTGATTAATAAAAATCTGGGGGTATATCTTTATGAATAACCATAAGAAACAAACCCTTAATGGCTTGCCCTATGTTAACACATGGCAGGGGATTGTAATCACCCTTGCGGTAAACCTCCTGATCGCCATTGCCCTTTGGTTGCTGGGTTGGATCAGTAGAGACAGTCTGATTCTGGATGCCCTCATTTGCGGCGCGACCACCAGTATCATCTCTGTTGCGGTGATCTATCCGAAGATACGAAAAATAAGGATGGAAGGCGGCTTACCCCGGCAGGTGCCTGAGAACCGGTGGATGCAAAAGTTGCCGCGTAAACCTGTGCCGCTTACGATTGCGTTAAGCATCCTGTTTGCCGTGCTCATGGGATGCCTGTCGGTGGCGGTTGTGTGGTTTTTTGAGATTAAGACCTTTACCCCTCTGCGTTTTCTTGTTTGGAAGCTGGCATATTCATTGGTGCTGTCTGTAAAACTTGCGGACCTTGTGATTCTGCGTCTGATGCAGCCGGACTGTATGCAGCCCGACCAGCCTGAACAGACCGGTACGGCGGCGATCCGTAACCCTTTGCCCCAGAAAGAAACAATACGGAACCTGTTTAATACCATTACCGATGATTTCGGTTTCAATATGATCATGGGCCTCATTTTTGGCGGAACCTTGCTGGTGGAGGGGCATAATGTGCTGATCACCGCCACAACCCGTTCCGGCATTGTGATCGGCGGTTTGATTCTGGGGTTCATTCTGTCGCTGCGCATGGTATATCCCGTAACAAAAACAATTCGGGCATCCCGGGACGCGGGGCAGTTACCACCGTTTGATAAGCGTACGTGGATCGCCCGCTTGCCGGAAAAGCCGTTTCTCCTGATGCTGGTGCTGATGCTTCCCATTATGGTCGTTTCTGCAGCGGTGCTATGGGCGGTGCTAACGTTCTTTGGCTTTGATATTTTGAACTTCTTCCAGTACTTCATCGTTCGTACAATCTACGTTTCGCTGCTGACAAAGCCGGTTACGCAGTTGATTGTACTTCGGTATCGTCAGCCTGCCAAAGCATAGGGGGATATGGATCGGGAGGGAAGCGCGTCTGGAAAAGATGTGTTTTCGTTCGGGAAACGATCATTGACGTATCTTTGGCAGAAGGAATGGGGACAGGTGAGTAAGTGCCATCCTGCGGAGCTTGCCCGTATCCGCGGAAGACAGTACGAATGAAAGGAAGAGGCTTATGAACAACTGGGAATACTTTCTGCAAAAGTATGGAACTCCGATCGGAAAAGGCGCTCAATGCCAGGTGTACAGAAAAGGAGATACGGTATACAAGGTATTAAGCGAAGGCCATGAGCTCTACAGCGCCATGCATGAAGGCTTTGCTCTGGCCCTGGCGCAGCGTGAAGGAATTCCCGTATCTAATATCCATGGCGTATATACCGAGGGAGGGCATATCGTTATGGAGATGGATTATGTCGCCGGAAAGCCGGTAACAGATTTGATTATCGAGGCGGCGCAGAAGCGGGACAGGGGAGCAATTGACGCATATGTGCAGCAGCTTGTGGACTTGCAGGTGCAGCTGCACAACCGGACTGCTATCGGCTTAGGGGCCGCACGGCAGACTTATGCTGTAGTTTTTGCGAATCCTTCCAACCTTTCAGACGAGCTCCGCGGGAAGCTTTTTGATCGCGTAAACAGATTGCCCGATGGCAGCGCGCTGTGCCACAATGATTATCATGCTTTGAATGTGATTAACAATGGGGGAAAACTGATCATCATCGACTGGGATTCCGCAATGACCGGCGATCCGGCCGGGGATGTGGCGCATACCTTTCTCGTTTCCCTACTGATGAATGACGTTTTGAATGGAATTTATGATGATTTTGCAGGTAATTATCTGGACAAATATCTGGCGCAAACCCATATGAAACGGGAACGGGTGGAGGCCTGGATGCCGGTTCATGCCGCCATTCTGTACAGCGCATTGATCAACGGAGCCCCTCAGAACGCGAAGATCATGGAGCCCTATTTATCGGATATTCAATCGTCAATATAACGCGCTGCTGATTCCTTGCGGTTGCGGACTGTAGAGCGGAGGAATGCGGGGGGTGCCGGAAAGGGTTGTGATGAACCGGATCAGCGAGGCAGCGAAACACGTTTTATACTGCTGGTTTGGGCGGAAAACGAAAAGGAA
>Ga0116170_10002226_pt1 | contig 18862 bp, 14 predicted proteins | sample AD_JPNHW1_MetaG_FD_89797 | JGI IMG/M metagenome (GOLD analysis project Ga0116170, IMG submission 89797) | Active sludge microbial communities of municipal wastewater-treating anaerobic digesters from Japan - AD_JPNHW1_MetaG | ecosystem: Engineered > Bioreactor > Anaerobic > Digestate | place...
ATCCTTCTGATCGACAGGATCATCGATCTTCTGAATACTATTCTGGAAAAGAAGCTGGATATCTCAACCGTTATGCAGCTTTTCGGGCTCTCATTGCCTTATATGCTGGCGCTGTCCATCCCCATGGCTGTCCTGGTCGCGACGATCCTCGCTTTTGGCAGAATGACCGTGGACAGAGAAGTCGTCGCTCTCAAATCCAGCGGAATAAACGTCTATCGCATGATAGGCCCGCTTCTCGTAGTCGGCATCATGTTATCAGGCTTGATGGTTTATTTCAACCAGACCTTCCTGCCCAATACAAATCATAAACTAAAGAATCTCATGGTCAAGATCGCCTATTACAAACCCATGACCATCATCAAAGCCGGAGAATTCACCAACGTTCTGGACTACACGATCTACGTACGTCAGAATAACGTCACAGAGCTTAAGGACGTCCTGATCTATGACCGGAGCGAGACCAGATTTCCAAGAACCGTCTTTGCCAAAACTGGCTCTGTCCAGCAGATGGACAATGGCAACAGCCTGCAGATCACGCTCAGGAACGGAGAGATGCACGAGCGTAATGACAAGGAACCAGGCAAGTATCAGGTTCGCAATTTTAGCAGTTTTGTGGTAAATATCCGCAATATCTCATCCAATATGGACATGTTCGAGACTGGTTTCCGTTCGGACAGAGAGATGACCGGCAAAGAGCTTCAAACCAATATCAAGGATAAAAAGAACGAGATAGCCAAGCTGAGCGCTGAATTGACCGGTCTGAACGCCAAGATCAAGAGTATTCAGGCGGAAGCTCCGAGCTTCTATCGTGATTCCGATCTCAGACGTTATAAAGTCATGCAGAAGATGAGTGAGGACAGGATTGCTGACCTGCAGGAAAGTAAACAATCCCTGGAAGTCGAATTCCACAAGAAGTATGCCTTGTCCTTCGCGGTCATCATCTTTATCCTGATCGGCATTCCACTGGGGCTAATGACCCGGAGCAGCGGCATTGGCATGTCCTTCTCGGTCTCGTCCGTGATCTTTTTGATCTACTACGTTGCTCTGAATGGTGGAGAGCAGCTTGCCGACAAGGGGCATGTTTCTCCCTTCCTCGCAATGTGGATATCCAACATCGTGTTTTTCATATGCGGCTTGCTCCTGATCTATGCTTCGATCAAGGAAAAACGCCTGATCGACTTGCCACAACTGATGTGGAAGATACAGAACTGGCGTCGTAAAAAGGTAGAGATCCCGGATGAGATCAGGTACTAAAGGAAAGATATGCGTATCATAGACCGTTATATCACCAGAGAGTTTCTCAAGACATATCTGATCATCTTCATCTCTTTCGCGGTGCTGTTCATCGTCGTGGACGTGATCGACAACCTCCCCAAGCTTGTCCGCAACGGTGCCACGACTCAGCAGGCAACCTTGTACTATCTCTTGCGTCTGCCTTATCTTTTGGTGCTTACCTCGCCCGTCACTGTCCTTCTGACAGGCCTGTTCATGATGAACGGTCTCTCCAAGCATAACGAGAGCGTTGCCATCCGCGCGGCAGGGATCAGCATCAAGAGAGCGATGCTGCCTCTCTTTGCCATCGGTTTTCTGATCAGCATAGGAATCGCGGTGATCGGGGAGTACCTTCTCCCCTACGCGGAAAAGACCCGAAGTTTCGTCTACAACGTCCAGATCAAGGGCGAAGACCCTGAAGATCAGATGCTGAAAGCCAGGATTCATTACCGGGGCCAGAATAATGACTTCTATTACTTCGGCTTTTTCGACGGATACAAGAACACTATCAGGATAATAGATCTCACGGTCATAGATTTTAAGACGAAGCATATCGTGCAGCACATGACAGCCTCTTCAGCGGTCTGGCAGAAAGATCATTGGGTCCTTCAGGACGTAGAGCTCAGGAAGTATCAGGACGGCAAGCAGGTTTCCTGGAAGATGATGCCCGCTACGGAAGAGAAATTCCTGGACGTACAACCCAAGGATTTTATCCGGATCACCAAGAAAACGCTGTCCCTGAACTTTTGGGAATTGAAGGACTATATCCGGCGTCTGCAAAAGCTTGGAGAAAAGACCAACCGGGAAGTCGTCGATCTGCACATGAAGCTTGCCTTTCCGCTGACGAATCTGATCATCATCTTTTTCTTCATACCGATCGCCACGACCAACGTCCGCTCCAAAGGCAGAGGCTGGGTCTTTATGCTCGGTCTTCTGGTTTGTTTCTCCTTCCTGATCGTGGTTCGTATCATCCAGAGTCTTGGTTATAATGGCGTTATTCCACCGGTCATAGCTGCATGGTCGCCGGATGTCTTCTTCGCGCTTCTGGGCCTGGTATTCCTCAAGAAAGCGGAAATCTGACGTTCTGATGGAATGGCAGGATCGTGCGTCGATCGATTTATAATAACCTAGTGAGGCTTAGATGAAACCTGAAATAATACCTGACTATCCTCTGGAACAAGTCATCACCCGTCGCTGGAGTCCCCGGGCATTTTCTGAACGCCCGCTCAGCGAAACTCAGGCTCTTTCTCTTTTCGAGGCGTCCCGTTGGGCTGCTTCCTGCAATAACGCTCAGCCCTGGCGCTTTATCTGGTCGCTCAAGGACGGCTCGGAGAAATGCTCAAAACTCTTTGATTGCCTCTTTCCCGGGAATCAGGGTTGGGCAGGATCCGCACCACTCATCTGCCTGAATCTTGTCAGAACGACCTTCGAAGACAGCGGAAAACCAAATGCCTGGGCAATGCACGATCTCGGACTGGCAATGGGAAATCTGACCGCTCAAGCCACAATGATGGATATCTACGTCCACAACATGGCTGGATTTTCGCAAGATAAAGCACGGGAATATTTTGATCTGTCTGACGACCTGATTCCTGTGACTATGTTCGTCGCCGGTTATCTGGGCGATCCTTCGCTTCTGTCTGAATTCAACCAGAAGCGGGAACTTGCGCCGCAAGCCAGAAGGCCACTGTCCGAGTTATTTCTATAGAGGAATCCAAGCGTAACAGACACTCAGAAGATCAGTAAGAACCGAGTACCAATTGATCGCGCCTATCGCAGATCTCCCCTTTTGCTGAGCCGTACCCTTACCGTACGCCTCCCGTACGGTGACCGTATGATATCCGTACGAAATACGCTGAGCGTACCTTCTGGATAGGATAAGGATTGTGGCGGAGTTGTATTCTGCAAAAAGAAAGAAGATCGAAGGAATCGGCGCTACGCCAACTACCTGTGATATGACAAAATCATACTTATTGAGAGCTAAGCTTACTTCTTTTTCCCGATATAAGCCCTGAGCAGCTTGAGAGTGTTGTCAACTCCCTGGGTATGAGTGCGTTCGTAACCATGTGAGGCGAAGACACCGGGTCCGATCAAACCATGCTTGACATCGTATCCGGCACGCAGGGTTCCCTCGACATCGGAGCCATAGAAGGGATAGATATCCACTGCGTACTGCAGTTTTAGTTCCTTGGCGATCCTGATCAATTCGGTTGTAACGTCGTAATCATAGGGACCGCCGGAGTCTTTGGCGCAGATCGAAACTTTATATTCGTCTGTCTCAAGGTCGTCACCAACCGCGCCCATATCCACCGATATCATTTCGACCGCGTCCAGTGGTACTCCCGCTGAAGCGCCATGGCCGACTTCTTCATAGGCGGTGAAGAGGATCGAAACTTTGCGATTAAGCTTGAGTTTTCCATCTTTAACGAGTTTTGCCAGTCCCAAGAGAATTCCGGCGCTGGCTTTATCATCCAGGTGGCGGCTCTTGATAAAACCACTTGGAGTAAGGATAGTTCTGGCATCCAGGGAAATAAAATCGCCCACGGCAATGCCAAGTTTCTGGGTGTCTTCCTTGCACTTCACGATCTCATCCAGGACGACTTCCATGGTGCTGTCATCACGTTTACTGCTCCCACTGTCATGATAAACATGCGCTGCCGGACCATTGATATAGACAGTTCCGGTGTACTCGCGACCATCACGGGTATGCACTATGACGTTCTCGTTTTCTATGTTGTTTTCGGGATAACCACCGATCTTGGTAAAGCGGATACTTCCGGTGGGTTTGATCGCGCGGACCATCGCCCCAAGGGTATCTATATGCGCGGCTAGGACAAGGTGATCACCCTCCCCTCCCAAACAGGCAAGAACGGAACCTTTATTCGTCATTACTGGATCAAATTCGAGGGAGGCAAGCTCTCTTACCAGAAAGTCCCTGACCTTTCCGGTCATGCCCGAAGGGCTGGGTATGCGGCAGAGTTTGACGATATGATCGACGGCGAATTTGCAATAATCCATGTTGAATCTCCTTAGTATCAAGCGTGAATGATCTTGGTCACAACCGTCCGAATGCATATGGAACGGTCACTTGCTACATAGTCTCACAGTCTGTGAGTATTTCAAAATGTCAATTACTTTGTGAGATTATTCCAGGCATCAAGCTTTCCCAAAGTTAGCTTCGATCATATCTGACAGAGAATTCCGCCTTTTTTCTTGACACAGAGTCGATGCCGGAAAACATCCCCTCAAAATGTAATTATACAAGGAGTATTCCTCAGCCATGAAAGAGTTCCGCTTAACTGAGCACCCGATCCTTGAGGTGCCCGAATACGAGTATGTGGATTTTTACTGGAACGGCGAGCTGATCAAAGCCCGTAAGGACGAGATGATCTCCAGCGCGCTTATCGCAAATGGTATCAATGTCTTCGGCCACCATCACAAGGATGGAACAGCTCAGGGCATATTCTGCGCTAATGGACAATGCGCGAAATGTACAGTCATCGCCAACGGTGTCGCTGTCAAATCCTGTATGACCAAAGTGACTCCCAAGATGATCGTAAAGAGCGCTGATGGATTGCCGGAACTTCCTCTGGACGATGTGCCGGTAGAGTTCACGGAGATTGAGGAGATCGAAACCGACGTTCTGATCATTGGCGGAGGTCCTTCAGGCTCGGCTGCGGCGAAGCAATTGGGCAGTTTCGGGGTGAAAACCCTATTGATCGATGACAAGCATGAATTGGGCGGCAAGCTCGTTCTGCAGACACATAAATTCTTTGGCTCGGAAGAAGATTCTCGTGCCGGAACACGTGGACACGACATTGGCAAATTGCTGGCAGCGGAAGTCAGAGAATTATCCTCTGTGACCATCTGGCTGAATAGTACCGCTCTATTCGTCTTTAGCGACAAAAAGGTTGGGATCCTCAAGGATGGAACCTACAAGCTCGTGAAACCTACCCGCATCCTCAATGCAGCCGGGGCGAGAGAAAAGTTCCTCAGGTTCAGTGGTAATAACCTAGCCAGGATCTATGGCGCGGGTGCATTCCAAACCTTGGTGAATCGCGATCTGGTGCGTCCCACGGAAAGACTTTTCATTATTGGAGGCGGCAACGTCGGCCTGATCGGTGCTTATCATGCGATCCAAGCGGGAATTGAAGTCGTAGGTCTCGCTGAAGCTATGCCGACCTGCGGTGGGTATAAGGTTCATGCAGATAAACTGAAACGCCTCGGAGTACCGATCTATACATCTCACTCCATACTCTGTGCCAATGGTGACGAAACTGTCAAATCCATCACGATCGTCGAAGTGGATAAGAACTTCAAGCCTGTGAGCGGAACTGAAAAGACCTTTGCCTGTGACACGATACTGATCGCTGTGGGGCTGGATTCTCTCTCTGAGTTTACCCTCGAAGCGCAAGCAGCCGGGATTCCTGTGTATAGTGCCGGTGACGCTCTCGAGATAGCCGAAGCCTCTTCCGCAATGTTCAATGGAAAGATCGTAGGACTTCAGATCGCCAAGGATATGGGGCTAGCTCTGGAACCTATCCCGGAAGAATGGTATCAGAAGGCGGAAGTCCTGAAATCCCATCCCGGAGCAGTGAAAGGATATCAGCAGAACCTTCCTGAAGAGGGGGTATTCCCTGTGATCCACTGCCTCCAGGAGATCCCATGCAATCCCTGCACCACGGTTTGCCCGACAAACTCAATCAATACTGAGGATGGATCGCTCATGGCATTGCCTCTCTATGAAGGGAAATGTATCGGATGCGGCAAATGCGTCCTGATATGCCCCGGTCTGGCGATCACTTTGGTGGACTATCGCAAAGATAAAGACTTCCCTACCCTGACCATGCCCTACGAGATCACAAACCATGAGATCAAGGTCGGTGATCAGATCAGATTGGTCGATATAGACGGAAATTACCTTGCTTCAGTGTCTGTGACAGCCGTTGTAGCCAATAAAACGAGCCATACTTCGCTCGTAAAAGCGAGCGTCCCGGCTTCAATAGCCAGGAAAGCGGTATCCTTCATCGTTCAGGATGAGGAAGTTTCTCGTCCCCTTGACGAATCGATCATCCCTGAGCATTTTGCCGACGATGCAATGATCTGTTTGTGCGAAAGAGTGACCGTTGGAGAGGTCAGGAAACTGATCAGATCGGGGATAACTAACTTGAATCAGATCAAGGCTATTACCCGTGCTGGCATGGGACCCTGCGGCGCTAAGACATGTGAAGTTCTGATCAAAGGGCTCCTCAGGGAGGAAGGGATCCCTGTCGAGAACGTGGTTCCAAACACCAAACGTCCTGTCTTTATTGAAGTGCCGCTTGATAAGTTCCCCGGTGGGAAATGAGGTGATAGAAAATGGGTAAAACATACGACGTTATAATCATCGGAGCAGGATCGATCGGACTTCCTGCCGCGTACAACCTCGCTAAAGAGAAATTGAGCGTCCTGGTTATCGATGCTGAAGTCGGACCCGGACAAGAGAATAATAAAAAAGCCATCGGTGGGATCCGTGCGACTCATTCAGACTATGGCAAGATCACCATTTGCCTCAGATCAATAGAGATATTGAAGAATTGGCATGATGTCATGGGCGATGATATCGGCTGGATGTCCAATGGCTACAGCTATCCTGCCTACACAGACAAGGATATGGAAACCCTCCGGAACCTGATGAAGGTTCAGCTTGGGTTTGGCTTGAACATCAAATGGGTATCCGCGGAAGAATACAACGAGATAGTGCCCGGCATCACGATGAAGGATCTGCGTGGTTCGACGTACTCACCGGAAGACGGAAGCTGTTCTCCCCTGCTGGTTGGCTCTGCGTATTATTTCCATTGTCTCGAAGCTGGAGTGGAATTCAAGTTCAACGAGAAGGTCATCGACATTAAGGTCGAGGGGGACATGGCAACCACTATTGTAACTGACAAAGGGAAATATAGTGCCGGACAGGTTATCAACGCAGCCGGTGAATATGCCAGGAACATTGGTATGATGCTCAATATGGACTTGCCCGTTTTCCCCGATAACCACGAAGCCGGTATCACAGAACCTGTCGCCCGGTTCTTTGGTCCTATGGTTGTTGATATGCGCAAGGCACCTGGTTCCGCTAACTTCTACTTCTACCAGAATCACGAAGGACAAGTTGTCTTTTGTATCACTCCCGATCCGGCTATTCTGGGTATAGACAACCGTAGTACCTCAGAGTTTCTTCCCATGTGTTCCAAGAGAATGCTGGAAATCTACCCTCGCTTACGTCATCTGAAGGTTAGAAGAACCTGGAGAGGCCAGTATCCCATGACTCCCGATGGATTCCCAATAGTCGGCAGATCGGCAGAGATCAGCAACTGGATCAACGCCGTGGGAATGTGTGGTCAGGGCTTCATGCTCGGACCGGGCATAGGGGAGCTACTTGCCAGGATGGTGTCTGATTCACTCACTGACAGTGACCTGCATGTATTGAAGAGCTTCGATCCCTACAGAGAGTTCACCGGACAGGAAGCTTTTAAATAGAGAACCGATTTACCTTGACACGACAGTTCTGCCCAAAGAGGCTTGCCTACTGGCAGAACTGCCTTGTTTTCTAATGAAGATCGAAGAACAAGGAGTTTAGTAATGAAGTACTTTCGCAAGCTATTAGGGGAAAAATGCTACCTCTCCCCAGTCTCACTTGATGACGCAGAGAAGTATACCGAGTGGGTCAATGATCTTGAAATAGGGCAGTTTGTCCTGTTCTCCGCAGCTAATCTTGATATAAACGCTGAACGCGAAACGCTTAGAAAGCTTATGCAGGACAGCGTAATGTTTGCAATCGTCGAGAAAGACACAAACAAGGTCATAGGCAACTGCGGGCTGCATCAAATCAATGAAGTCCATCGCAGAGCCACCTTAGGAATCTTTATCGGTGAGAAGACCTATTGGAATCAAGGCATTGGCACAGAAGCAACTTCTCTCATCGTTGACTATGGATTCAACATCATGAATCTAAACAACATCTCCCTTGAAGTCGTCGCCTACAACCAACGTGCCTCACGCTGCTATGAGAAAGTTGGCTTCAAGCATATTGGTACCCGCCGGAGCTATGTTTATATGGCAGGAGCCTATCATGATGTCCTTCTCTATGATCTCCTGGCAAGTGAATTCTCCAGCCCTCTGGTAAAGAACATCTTCGATCAGAGCATCTCCGACGAAGCCGGACGCAGCAAGATCACCATCGTTTAATGTTCAGAAACATCAAGGGACAGAACCAGGTTGTTAAACTGCTATCATCACAGATAGCTAATGATAGAACCGCGCAGGCGTATCTCTTCCATGGTGGAGAAGGTGTCGGGAAGTACCTTACCGCCCTTTACTTCGGCATGGCTTTGAACTGCCTGTCCACATCTGAGTTTCGCCCCTGTGGCATCTGTCACTCCTGTAAGAAGTTCCTAAGCTATGATCATTCCGACTTCATCTATATCTTCCCGTCTACGAACCTCCAGCTTACCACCGACGGAGAGATCAAAAGCAACGAAGGTCTCAAGCTCTACGAAGGATACATCAGCAATAAGAAGCTGACCCCCTGGCAGGATTTTATTTGGGGAGGAGCGGTCATGATCCGCAAAGAGAGCATCATGATGCTCTCCAAACGTCTGGAGATGTCCATCACAGAGGCACGTTACAGAATAGTCATCATCGAAGAAGCAGACCGCATGAATCAGGAAACAGCCAACGCCTTCCTGAAGAAGCTCGAGGAACCGCCCGACCGGACTGTGATAATCCTTATAACAGAGCGTGTTTCCATGCTCCTGCCAACGATCATCTCACGATGCCAGCAGGTCTATTTCCGTCCTCTGTCCCATACAGCGATCGAAACTATTCTCCGGGAACGTTTTGACATCGACTCTCACTCTGCCAGAACCGCAGCCAGGATGTCCAATGCAAATGCCAAGCAAGCGATCAAACTGGCTCTGGAGGATACAAACACAACCCGCGATACCGCCTTTGAGATATTTACTCTGGCGTATAAACATGACGAACTTGGATTTCACAATCTGATCACCAAACCCCAAAGCCAGATCAACGCTGAATTCGTGCTTGAGCTCATCAAATATATCAGCCTCATCGTCAATGATATCTGCATCTTTCAGACCAATTCCGATCTGATCACCAACTCCGACAGAGCAGAATTCATCACGACTGTCTCCCAAAACCTCCCCGAACTAAGTGAGAAGGCTGCCGATACCCTCGTGGAGCTCGAAAGTCTTCCCCGGATGTTAGCCGTGAACGTCAATATCACCTTCATCCTGATCAAGATATACCATCTGCTTTCGGATTTACTAAGCGCCTGATGTCAAACCGTAAACTCGCCAAAAACATCGCCACTATGTCCATAGCTGTGTTCCTGAGCCGCATCCTCGGTCTGGTCAGAGATCAGGTCATGGCATATTTCTTTGGTACCACTTGGCTGAATGACGCGTTCAACGTGGCATACACGATCCCCAATCTTCTGCGACGTCTTTTCGGCGAGGGAGCACTATCGACCGCCTTTGTCCCGATCTACAACGATATAGGAGCTAAGGAAGGCAAGAAGCAGCAGTTCGATTTTGCCCTGAATATCATCTCCATACTGACCTTTATCCTCTCATTGATGACCCTCATAGGAATGATCTTCGCACCGATCATCGTCAAGCTGATCTATCCCGGACTCGCACCTGAAACTCTGATCACAGCGATCAAACTTACCCGGATCACCTTCCCCTACCTCTTCTTCATCAGTCTTTCCTCGACCCTGATAGCGATACTGAACTCGCACGATTACTTCTTCATGACCGGTCTTTCCAGCGCGTTGCTGAATCTAGGCATGATCCTGACGGTGCTTATCCCCTTCTGGGTCACCGGAGCCGTGGGAGAGGAACTGGTCATCTGGGCAGGATGGGGCGTCTGTCTGGGAGGATTGTTCCAAACCCTTTCATGTCTGCCCTACATGCGAACCATCGGATATCGTATCAAGATCATCCTAAAGTTCTCCGGAACCGCGATAACCATGCTCTGGAAAAGATTCATCCCTTCCATGATCGGTATCGGTATTCGCGAGATCAACCTGATAGCTGACGGGATCATGGCTTCCTTCCTCCCTATTGGCAGCATCACAGCCCTGGGCTTTGGAAACCGGCTAATGCAGCTTCCTCTGGGCATTTTCGCAATTTCAGCAGGAACTGCCGTCTTGCCGCATTACTCTCGTTTCGCCTCTCAGGATAAGCCTGAAGAGCTTTCTGAGAGTATGCGCTTCTCTTCCGTTACCCTTGCCTACATCATGCTCCCAATAACTGTGATCATTCTGGCTCTGGGCCAGGATTTCGTCTATGTCCTCTTCCAGCAAGGCGAATTCGATACCCATGCCAGCATCATGACCTATAAGGCTCTGCTTTTCTATTCCATCGGATTGATCTTCTACAGCATGAATCAGATCATCACTCCGGTCTTCTATGCCTATAAAGACACCAAGACTCCCGTTCTGATCGCGATCCCCATGGTCATCCTCAATATTGTTCTGAACTATATTCTCATGCAGTTCATGGCTCACAGCGGTCTTGCTCTTTCGACATCCATCACCGCGATCGTGAACCTCTTTCTGATCCTCTATATCCTACGCAAAAAGATACCGGGGATAAGCTTCAAGGGCATCTTCGAGAACATCTCCAAAGCCCTGATCATCTCGACTTTGATCTATATACTACTGGTGGTGACGAATAGCTATCTTCCCCACTACAGTAAATTGCTGACCCTTGTCAAGGACGGCATCCTTTCTATCCTGGCTTTTGTGCTTTTCTACCTTATCGGTCTTGTCTGGCGGATTGATTACATCAAAGAATTCAGGCAGAATCTATGGAACAGATTCCTCAAAAAATAAAGGACAAACTATCGTTTCTTCCTGAGGATCCCGGGATCTATCTCTGGAAGGACTCCTCGGACACTATCATCTATGTAGGGAAAGCGCTGAATCTGCATAACCGGATAAAGAGCTACGTCTCTGGTACCGCCAAAGATCCCAAGACGGAGCAACTGGTCAGGCACATCGCTGATCTAGACTATATCATCACCAATACTGAAGCGGAAGCTTTCATCCTCGAAGCCAACCTGATCAAAAAACATAAACCCAAATACAACATCTTGCTGAAGGATGACAAGCGATATCCTCACGTCAAGATCACTCTTGCTGAACCATTCCCAAGGATCCTGGTGACCCGCGATCTTCCCAAAGATGGCAGCAGCTATTTCGGCCCGTTCACGGATGTCAAATCGCTTCGACGTACTCTGAGGACCTTCGAATGGATCTTCCCCCTGAGAACCTGCTCGCGGATCATCCCCGCCGACAAGATAAAATTCAAGACTGCCTGCATCAACTATCAACTGGGAAAGTGCCCCGCCCCTTGTGTAGGTTACATTTCCCAGGCGGACTACGGGATCATAGTTCGCAGGCTTCTAAATTTCTTCAAAGGGAGATATCAGGAGATCGGCGATGAACTTCGTGAGGAAATGCTCCTTCGTTCGCAGGAGATGAACTACGAAACCGCAGCTAAACTCCGCGACCAGATCATCGCCCTCGAGAATATCCAAAAACGCCAGGCAGTCTCGCAACCCGATGACCGGAATCTGGACATAATTGGTTTCTATCAGGAAGAAAACCTTGCTGTCGTGGTTATCCTCCGTATGATCAACGGCAAGATCCTGCTTCAGGAGAACTATCCCCTGACCAATATCGAACAGAGCACCCGTGAACAATCCCTTTCAGCCTTCATCAAGCTCTACTACAGCGACCGGGAAGAGCTCCCCAATGAGATCCTGCTGCCCTTTACTATAGACGATATCGAGGAGATAAGCTCCTGGCTGACTCCCCACATCTCAGTTCCCCAAAAGGGCGAAAAGACCAAGCTTCTGATGATGGCAAAACGAAATGCTTTCCATCTCATCGAAGAAAGGAAGCTTTCCCATATGCGCAAGGCGAACCGAACCATCTTCCCTATCCAGGAACTCAAGGAGAAACTCAAGCTCCCCAAACTTCCCCGCAAGATCGTCTGCATGGACATCAGCACGATCCAGGGAACTGATACGGTATCATCCGCAGTTTATTTCGAGAACGGAAAAACCAAAAAGAAGTTCTACCGGCATTTCATTATCCGTTCCATCGATACCCAGAACGACTTTGCCGCAATGTCCGAAACCATGACGAGATTCCTCGCGGAGATCGACAAAGATAAAGAGATGGAGCCCGATCTGTTCATCATCGACGGTGGCAAGGGACAGCTTGGTGTGAGCTACGCTGAACTTTCAGCCTCGTCGTACGCGCATATTCCGATCATTTCTCTGGCAAAGCGTATTGAAGAGATCTACCTGCCGGATTCGAACGAACCGGTGATCCTACCCCGATCCGCGTCTTCTCTGAGATTGATCACCACTATTCGCGATGAAGCTCACCGGTTTGCCATCAATTTCCATCGCTCCCGCCGTTCCAAACGAACCTTGATCAGCGAGCTGGAAGACATTCAGGGTATCGGCGAACAATCTAAATTCCTGCTTCTCAAAGCTCTCGGATCAGTCGAATCGATCCGTAATGCCACGATCGATGAACTTCAGGCAGTCAAGGGAATCGGACTGCAAACGGCAGAGAAGATCCATTCCTATTTTCATCCTGACGAGACAGATGTTTCTGCTGAGTGATCAGCTTGATACACCTTGTTTCTCAAGCCGGAACAAATTCGCCCGCTCTAGCTTACTAACCTCCACCCTTATCTGAACCTCTACCCCGAACTTTTCCTTCCCTTATCCTAACAGAACGCGATCTGTACGCTCGTACGGAGATCATACGGGCACCGTACGGTCTCCATACGGTCAGGATACGGTCTGGTAAAAGGTGAGCAATAAGGATATAGTTCCAGAAAAAGCAGTTATCAGAACAAAAAGAAAGGCGTTCCATGCGGAACGCCTTTACTTTCTAAGCTTATCTTACCGATCAATATCCGGATGTCTGAGAGATCAGAGTTGAGATACGACCAAGCTTGTTGTTGATGTCGCTAACGGTTTCTGCGTCAGTGGCACGGGAACGGGCATTGTTGAGCTGTTCCTGGGCTTTTCTGAACAGGGAGTTAGCTTGCCCCTTGGCAGCGTCGCGGTCTTTCTTGAGCTGATTAGCCTTGTTACCGACGGCTTTAGCAGCTTTCTGTTCCAAATCGACGAAGCGGTTGTAAGCATCGCTACCCCTGGACTGGCTGATGTTCGCCAGGATCATATAGGGCTGATAGAGGTTTCCGTCCTTGGAAAGAGCCATGTTGGCATTGGTTTCCGCGTCAGCTTGTTTGCCCTGAGAAAGATAGATGCTGGCAAGCTGGAGATAAGCGATTGCGCTGTTGGGATCGATCTGTTTGAGCTTATTCATGGCAGTGATCGCTTTCTGGTTCATGGCAGCAGTGACCTTGGGATCGTTAGCTTCGGAAGCTTTGAGGCGGTAGAGACCGACAACGTTCAGATATGCCTGAGCACTCTCGGGGTTGTTGGTCATAACGGCTTCATAATTCGTGATAGCGTCGTCGATACGTCCGGCTTTCTGATAGGCGGTTGCGAGACGACTGGCGAGAAGATCGTTATCGGGGAACTGAAGTAAAGCTGATTCAAAGTACTTGATCGAATCGTTATACTTGCCTTCTTCGAAAAGCAGAAGAGCAAGACGAGACTGAGCTTTACCAAAATTGGGATCGATGGCAAGGGATTTTAGCAGAGATTCCTCAGCCTTGACCTTGTCGCTGTTCTCATAATAAAGATTGGCGATATTGAGCCACAGCTCTTCATCTTTATTGATCTCGGCGATCTTGCTCAGAACTTCGATCCTCTTCATGGGCTGGGCTGTGGTTTCATAGATCTCGGAAAGAGTATAGAGCGCTTGAAGATTGGCAGGATCAAGCTCGAGACACTTGTTCAAGGTCTTGATCGCGTCATCGTACTTCTTCTGCTTATTGTAAGCTGAACCAAGGGTATAATAGGCATCCTTATTATCGGGATTAAGTTCCAGAACCTTGAGTAAAGACTGCTCAGCTTCAACGTAGTTTCCTGTTGAATACTGGTTTACGGCAATGTTGTACATCTTATCGATCTCAGTCGAGATGAATTTATCGACATCAGCCATGAACACTTCGTCGAGGACTTTCCAACGGGCGGTCTTTTCTTTACCAACGTTGAATTCCACGCTCTTGAGTTCCTTGGATTTGGGGCTGAAGAAACGCATCTGGACCCTGAAAACCATGGGGTTTGAAGAGGTAATATTACCCATGATCATCATATCAGTTCCGAGGGTATTGGCAACTTCGAGCATCTCATCAACTTCCAGAGCTTCGACATCCTTGTAACCCAAAGACTTGAATTTCTTTTCAACTGATTTCATATCCATGAGGTCATACCGCTCATGCTTGTCGAAAGTGAGCTGTAAGTCTCTCTTGGTGAGTATCTTTTGGATGTATTTGCTTCCACTGTCATAGGCTTTTAGCGGAAGGATCGCCACTTTGCTGGTGACGGCGGGAAGCACTGTCACAAACAAAACCATCATGGCAATCAGAATAATCATGAGTCTTTTCATTATTCCTCCATGTATATACTTATTTTAATATTTCGTCTCATGGCAATTGAGCAAAGGATATCTGTCAAGGAAAAACAGGCTGATCTCCACATTGTCAGATTCTCATTCAAGAATGCTCAAACTGCCATAACTTAGCTCTTGCTCATCCTCGAGAACCAGATTGCCTGATCTCCCGAGCCCCTTGATCCTGCCTTCGATCCTGGTTTCTCCCTGCTCGACGCAACAGCGGCGTCCAAGACCGTAGAGGTTTTCTTCACAATAAGATAAATACGATCGTGGGTCTTTCAGATCATCAGTTGAACTTGTCACTTTATCCATGATGGCATTGCTCAGCCAGTTCAAAGATATTTCTTCTCCCAGTATCTCCTGAAGGCTAATTGCGGAAAGATCACGATCTTTGATGATCTGGTTATTGACGTTCATGCCAAGACCGATCAGATAGAGGTTTCTGGAATGATAGTAACGCGTCAGGATACCTGCCAGTTTCCTGTTGCTGAAGTAGATGTCATTGGGCCACTTGATCCTGGTTGCTTGCATGTGCGACTGGAAAAGCTCGATCAGAACCTTGTGCACACAAACGCCAACATATAGAGCAAAGGACTCTACCGCTCCGGAATAGCGGAGGTCGAAACTGTACCAGAGACCGCCTTCCGGAGATGCCCAGAAGTTCTGCTTTCTGCCTATCCCAGAGGTTTGGCTTGAGGCTCGGATCACAAAGCTGGAACGTGGGGTCATGCTGTGCAACCGCTCCAATTCCATAAAAGTACTATCCAATGTCTTGTAGAAAAGTTGATTACGTTGCATCAAATCATCCCTGAAGGCGAATAAACATGGCGTCACCATAACTGAAAAAGCGATATTTATTCTTTATCGCTTCCTGATATGCATGTCGGGTAAATTCATAGCCTGCAAATGCCGATACAAGCATTAGTAATGTAGACTTCGGCAAGTGGAAGTTTGTTATCAAGGCATCAATACTATCTACACGTTTACCCGGATAGAGGAAGATCTCTGTCCAATGAGAACCTGCGTGCAATGTCTCTCCGTCGTAGAAGCTTTGCAGGGTTCTCAGACTGGTCGTGCCCACTGCTATGACCCTGCGTCCAGCCTTCCTCGCTTTATTGTACCGCATGGCAGTCTCTTCCGATACTGTGCAATATTCGCTGTGCATGACGTGCTCTTCAATACGTTCGACCTTGACCGGTTTGAAGGTCCCGATCCCTACGTGGAGTACGACTTCGGCAAACTCAACTCCTTGCTGTTTGATCTTTTCAATGAGTTCCATGCTGAAATGGAATCCTGCTGTCGGTGCCGCGATAGAACCAAGATCCCTGGCATAGACGGTCTGATAAGTATCCTGATCATGAGAGTCGTCCGGGCGTTCAATATATGGCGGTAAGGGAACATGTCCGATCTTGTATATCTCGTTCCAGAAATCAAAGTCCTTGGGGAATTCGATCGTGCGGAATCCATCTTCATCGGCTGTACTGATCTCAGCTCTGATCCCTTCCCCAAAGCTTAGTACCTGCTTGGTTTTGAGTCTCTTTCCGGGATGAACCATAGCTTTCCAGAGGTTGGGGTTCAACTCATTCATGAGCAGGACTTCGACTTTGGTGCCATTATCCTTCTGACCATAGAGTCTTGCGGGAAAGACTTTGCTGGAATTCACCACGACCAGATCACCGGATTTCAGATAGGCTGCGATGTCCTCAAAGACATGATGGCTGATGGAGGAATGCTCGACGTCCAATACCATCAGGCGCGAATCTGTGCGCCTGGCAAGAGGATACTGAGCGATCAGTTCCTGGGGCAGGTCATAGTCGTAGGACCGGACATCATGGAGGTCAGGACACATTATTTAACCTTGTAGGGGACATTTACTGCTTCAGTGAGAGTAGCGACAAATGAACCGAAAGTGATCGCGCTATCCAGCTTCACCGGGATCTTATATTCATCGTTCGTGACCCAGATCAGAATGCGTCCGGATTGCTTGAACAGGCCTTCCTGCTTGAGCTTGGGCTCAATGACCAGGCACTCTTTCTTACCAAAGATCGTGTTTATAGTCTCTTTACGATGAACGATGACGCGTGTATCCACCGACCTTCCGTCGGAAGTGATATTAACGTTCACGACCTTGCCCGGATAAAGGGATTGAGTTCTGACATAGTAGAATGAGCTGAGGATGTCCTGTGAATTGCCCGGCAGAGGCAGATCCTTGGAACTGAAACTGCCCTTCTTGAAACTATATTTCTGATAGTTTGTCGTCCTTCCGGCATGATTGAAAGTATGTATCCTGTACTGCTTGTAGGTTCCCTCGCTGAGATTCTTCGAATACTTCATGGGCAGGTTGTTGTCTTTTCGCCACCAGGATTCGACCTTGTCTCTGACTTTGAAGACAGGATCAAAGAAGCTGTGAGTCCTGGCATCAGTTCTCAGGTACCAGACCGGGACACCCTGATAGGTGGAGCTGGACGCTGAAAGGCTTGCTTCCGCGGCGGTCACTAGTCCATACTTGACGCTGAAAGTCAGTTTTTCTCCATCTCGGAAAGGAAAAGCCATTGCCATGGACGCGGCAACCAGCATTATCAAACACAATATCTTTGTTTTCATCGATTTCCTCCATTGATGAATATCTCCTCACCGGTGATATTCTCATTCTGTGCTGAGATCAGGACATCGATCATATTCCTGATCTCCTCTTTACTCACCAATTTGTGAGTAGGACAAGCCTGTTTGTGCTTCTCAAAATACTCTTTGCGGAACTGAAGATAATCTCCCGTGTAGTCGGTAGACAGGTCAGTATCGATCGGACCGGGAGAGATAGCATTGATCAGAATATTCGATCCGCCAACTTCTCGTGCGACAGATTTGACTATATTGACAAGTGCGGCTTTTGCTGCGGAGTAAGCGCTTCCCATGGGCAGACCTGAGCGGGTGATGTCTGATCCGAATACTACAATTCTGCCAAACTTCGTCTGCTCAAAATATGGCAGAGAGATCCTCAGTAAATTGTATGAGCCCTTAAGATTGGAATTGAATATTGCCTGCCAGACTTCCGGATCAGAACCGCTCAGGGGCAAAGCGTCATAGCTTCGCTGCGAAGCAGTATGAATCAGATATCCCGGTATAGTCTTCAAAGCCTCTACCCCACGTTCGATCGCTTGCCTGACCAGAGCCGGATCCTCAAGCTCAACCACCTCGCAATGTACCAAAGGCGCGTTCATCAGTTCCTGAAGTCTGTCATTCCGCTTATGATACAGCAGGATAAGGGGATAACCCCGACCGTAAAAATACTTCGCCAGGAAGCTGCCCACCTGTCCATTGGCTCCGGAGATGATCATTGCCGGTTTCATAGAGCCTTAACTATATCCACTAACATATTCGCAATATTGAGCTTAGTGCCTTCCGCATGAACCGCTTCCTGCCTTGTGACAAAATCCACTACCGTGTCATCCATCCCTGCTACCCTGATGTGATTGACCACGATCAGGTCCAGATTCTTCTTCTCCAGCTTCTTACGGGCATTCTTCAGGAGGTCTTCCGTCTCTGCGGCAAAGCCGATCAGTTTCTGCCTGGGCTTGTCGACCTTCCTGCCAAGTTCTTCGAGAATATCCACGGTAGGAACCAGCTCAAGATTTAGCTTCCCGCCTTTCTTGATCTTCTTCTGACGGACATTATCCGGTGTATAATCAGATACAGCAGCACACATTACAATTACATCCTGCATGTGATACTTTTCACTTACAGCCTTATGCATACTATCTGCTGAGAGATGCTTCGAGGCACTGTGCAGGTTATAAGGCACAGCCTGATCTATCCCGGCAAAGAGCAGATCGACTTCCGCGCCTCTCAATGCGAAGGCTCGGGCAATAGCCAGACCCATCTTTCCGCTGGAACGGTTGGTGATATAGCGCATCGGATCGATCGCCTCTTCACAGGCTCCCGCGGTGACCAATACTTTCAGACCCTTACAGTCCTGCGAAT
>Ga0116170_10002227_pt1 | contig 18855 bp, 11 predicted proteins | sample AD_JPNHW1_MetaG_FD_89797 | JGI IMG/M metagenome (GOLD analysis project Ga0116170, IMG submission 89797) | Active sludge microbial communities of municipal wastewater-treating anaerobic digesters from Japan - AD_JPNHW1_MetaG | ecosystem: Engineered > Bioreactor > Anaerobic > Digestate | place...
ATTGGTCGAGCCATTTGAATACTTCTGGAGAGAGGGTCGGCTTCATAAGGTTTGTTCCTGGTATCAAGAAGCCCGCTTAACTGAAGCTCAACATTTAAATCATTCGTAATTTGCGCGCTGATGTTCGAGCGAACGTTGTATTTTTTGTAGGTGTAATCGTCCGAGCGGTACATCCCGTCCTGGTCGGTTGATGCAAAAGAAAAATAATACTTCACTTTCTCAGTACCGCCTGACACGTTAACGTGGTGAAATTGTTGAGGGCTCAAATTACGAACTACTTCATTCCACCAGTTTGTAGTACCATTTCCGGCTTTAAAATTCGCCAACTGTTCTTCAGAATATGGTGCATTTACACCAACATTTTGCTGTGCCTCGTTGTAGAGCATAGCATATTCGTACCCATTTAGAAGCTCGGGATAACGGGTTACTTTCTGAAGCCCCCAATAACCTGAGTAATTAATTTTGGGTTTACTGATAGTTCCTTTTTTAGTAGTTATCAGGATAACCCCATTAGCTCCTTTAAACCCGTAAACCGCAGCTGAAGCATCTTTCAGCACACTCACAGACTCAATATCGTTGGCATCAATCTGCCTGAAATCGCGCTCAATCCCATCAACAATAACCAATGGATTTCCGAAACCCCGAATATCAATCGAGGCAGCGTCGTCGCCAGGTGCGCCACTTCGCTGAACGGCTCTTAAACCAGGTAATTTACCGGCTAAAGTATTGGTAACATTCGCAGTTTTGATGCTCAATATATTTTCAGAATTTATTGATGCAACCGAACCTGTAACCGATCCTTTTTTCTGGACACCATACCCAATGGCAACGACTTCTTCAATACCAATCGTTTCATCTTCGAGCGCAACATTGATCGAAGTTTTGCCATCCACTCTTATTTCCTTGGTTTTCATTCCAACAAAAGAGAATACCAAAACAGCATTTTCAGGAACTTTGGGAAGTGCATATTTCCCGTCGCTATCAGTTATTACCCCTACTGTTGTACCCTTAACTACCACTGAAACACCGGGTAATGGCCCGCCAGAAGAATCGGTAACGTTGCCCGAAACCGATTTTTGTTGCTGTAATCCTTCGCCCGAAAACCGGCTTACTCCGCCTGCTTTCTCAATCAGGATAAGTTTGTTATCCATTTCCTTAAACGAATACGGTGTTCCTTCGAGCGCAATCGAAAGAATTTTTCCAACAGTTTTTTCGGCGACATCAATCGAAATCCGCTGATTAACATCTACTTCATCGTTATTATAGAAAAAACGATAGTTGCTGTTTTTTTCAATTTGTGTAAATAGCTCCTGAAGGGTCGAATTCTTCAAATTAATGCTCATGGCAGTGTTTTGCGACCAAACAGTGGCGCTTAGGTTTAATGTAAAAACCAAGGTTAGAATACAGATTAGTCTCATAATCAATAAATACCTTTTTAACCATCTATTCCGCTGAACAGACAGGTCAATTCGATTTAATTTCATAAATTTAGACGCTTTTAAAAGTTAAACTTCGGTTTAATAATTACTGAAGGGAGGTGTTGGTAGCACTTCCCTTTTTCATTTTTAATCACAGATTACAACATTGAATTATTTATTATTTTGTGAGTTAATGATTACTTTATTTCCCTGGATCGAACACTCCACATAGTTGGAACGATCGAAATATGTTATGGCCTCCAGGATACTCTCGCGGCTTAAAACCCCGGTAAACCGCCGATTTTTCACCTGCTCGTCGCCAAACACAATGTCCACGTCAAACCAGCGCTCAAGCCTTGGCTTCAGCTCGGCCAACGATTCATTCCTGAAAACAAACCGGCCATCTTTCCAATCGGTATCAACAGTTGTGTCGGCAACTTTCTGCATAGTCATCTTTTTACTTTCCTTGCTAAAAATAATCCGCTGATCGGGAGCCATAAATTCCTGCTGATAATCGCTCGAAATCTTAATACGGCCTTCAACCAATGTCGCCGAAACGGATTTCTCCTCAGCATAAGCTTTCAGGTTAAACTTTGTCCCCAAAACTTCTATTTCAACATCATTAGTTTTCACATGAAACGGGTGATTTTTGTCTTTGGTAACCTCAAAAAATGCTTCACCTTCAAGCTTTACCTTTCGGCCATTTTCGAAATTCGAATTGAATGACAATTTACTGCCCGAATTGAGGTAAACCCGGGAACTGTCGGGCAATACAATGTTCGATTTATCGCCATAAGCACAGGCTATGGTTGTTAAGCTACTGGTGGAAGCTGAATTGTGTTTCCCAAAATAATAGCTCAACGGAAGCGATAATGCTAAAAGAATAACCGCCGCATACCGGGCTACCTGTCGCCAGCTGATGATCTGAATGCCAGCTGGGCGTTGATCGCTTATCTTTGCTTTGAACCTGAAAATTGCCTGTTCCAGGTTGTATTCATCGGCATTCGACTGGATACCGGAAGTCAGCCAGATTTCGCGTAAATCGGCATAAAGCTTCTTGTTTTCAGCCGATTGCTTAAGCCATACGGAGATAACCCTCTTCTCTTCGTGACTTGCTTCGCCTGAGAATAAGCGGATTAGCAGAATATTTACATCAGTTTCATTTTCCATTTCAGCGTTTTTCAGTTGTATGATGCACAAAAGTGAAAAACCCTGTACCGAACCGAAAAAAATTCCAGTTTTTTCTTATTTGAGCAATAAAAATAAAAGAAACGAAGGCAAATAATCTTTCAGGTTTTTGCGTAGGGTAAGTGTGGCTTTGGCGAGGTGCATTTCGACTGTTTTTACTGAAATACCCATTATTTTAGCGACTTCCGCATTTTTCCTGCCATCGAATCGCTTCAACCTGAAAGCTTTTTGCTGTTGATCGGGCAGTTGGGCAACGGCTTCTTCTATTCGGGTATTAATGTCGTCCATCACAAGGCTTTCTTCGGGAGTCTCGTCGGCAAGCGTTGAAAAAGCAATATTCTCAGAAGCCGTATTCGAAAAATAATCTTCCAGGATGGCTTCATTTTTAAGTTTTCTCAGGTAATAAAGCGAGTTGTTGTAAACAGCCTGAAATAGATACGATTTTATTGATGTATTAATTTGAATAGACGCCCTGTTTTCCCAGATTTTCAGGAATGTATCCGAAACAATCTCTTCGGCAACATCCTTGCGGCCAACATATCGGCGCGAATAGGCGCATAGTGGTACATAATACTCACGAAACAAGGAAATATACGTTTTCTCATCTCCCAGGATAAGTCCTTTTATGATATTATTGGTCGGCAAGTTTCGAGATATTTTAGCCGCAAAAGTATGAATTTATTTAATGTTGATACTTTTATCGACAATATCTTACTTTACCTCTCCTGCCAGTGCAATTCAAAACAAAAGGTAAAAACTTCAAGACATTCAACCACAGAAAAAACAAAATTCTGCATTATCATACCTTATCCACCTCCTTGCACTTTTCTCCATAAATCCGATCAACCTGTTTCATCGAAGAGTCGAGTTTAGAGCAGGCAATTTCGTAATTGGTCCACACCTGGCGTAACCGATCAGCAATTTGCTTTCCGGTGGTTTGTTCTATTTCAAAAACCCAGTCGCTAAAACCTAAATCGTAGTACATTTGCCCCTTGATGGTATCTTCTGGCTGCCTCAGATAAAACATTGGGGTTTTATTAGCTGCTGCAATAATTGGCGAATGACACTCAAAACTCAGCACCGAATGGGCGCGGGCATATACCGAAGCGGCCTCATCGGGCATCCAGTAGCCCCGCTTGATAACAAAGGGTTTTACGTCGTCAGGCAGCGGATCAATCAGCAATTCGTCCATAATATCAACCTGATAGGTCATTTCAGGGTTATACATCCTTTGGAATTCTTTTTGGGTAAAACACTGTTTGTTACATCGCTCAATACATTATTCAAAATCGAGATATTTGAATTTTTGACCCTATTCAGCTTCACAAAACAAGTCGATTTCCCCATAATAACCGATTCTTTGAAGACGATATCCCGACTATTTTTCAACCAAATATTGGCTGAATTTCCTTCATTACTTTGAATTTGAAGATTGCTGAAATTGCTTTGGCTTACATCGTCAAGGTAAAGTGCTGGCCGAAGATCGCGGTCAGAGCTTGAAATTTGAACGCCGTCAAAATCGATTTGTGCGGCGTGACGAATGTAGAAGCCAGAAGCGGGCAACGTTCCAAACATATTTCCGTCGGGATAATCTTTCGGCTTTTCTTCTACTTCTTTTTTTAGGTCATCCAGCGTTCCGCCTCCTTCTGAATCCATAACAATGTTGCTCAGCCGAATATTAGTCACCGGGAATCCGGGAAGTCCGGTAATTGAGCTGCCAATTTTACCTGCATTTTTAATTCGTATGTTGCTCATACCGATGTTTCCCAATGTTCCAATATGATCGATTACCACATCTTTTTGGTAGGATCGGGCGCGGTTTCCCAGTCGAATAAAAATAGGCGCTTCAGTACCATCGACCTGAATATTGGAAACCGAAATTCCTTCCATGATCCCACCATCAACAATTTCGAGTGCAATTGCCGAAGCTCCATTCTTGTTTCCGAAAAATGCAGGTTCTGCAATTTCCGAAGGTTTAACCACGCAATTGGAAATGCTGATGTTTTTAAACCCACCGTTTGATTCGGTTCCCAGTTTTATGGCATTGCACCTGCTGCTAATCACACAATTGGTGATGGCAATATTTTCGCAAGGCTTGGGCGAGGTGCTTTTCAGGGTAATTCCATCATCGTCCGAATCTGAAATAAAATCGGAAACGGTTACGTTACGGCAGCCATCGAGATCAAGGGCGTCGTTGTTGTAATTATTCCGGTTGAAAACCCGAACTCCCCTGATTTGGAGTTTTTCGCAGGCCAGATAATGTTGCATCCAGCAACCTGAATTTTTCAGGCTTATATTTTCGATGGTAACGTTTTTGCTGGTAATAAACCGAATCAAGTGTGGACGAGTGATTCCTTCGTCGTTCCAACTTAATTTTTTAAATCCACTTCCCTGTCCGTTAATTTCGCCAAAACCTGTGATACTCACATTTTCAACACTTTCAGCATAAATCAGTTGAATGGTTGCCTCCTGAGTTCGAAGCGAAATATATTCAGGTTTCAATTTGATGTAATCATTCAGGCTTTTGCTGCCATAAAGGACAGCGCCATTTTCGAGGTGAAAGTTTACATTGCTTTTCAGAATAATCGTGCCCGTTTTGTAATTTCCGGCTGGAATAATCACTTGTCCTCCGCCATTCTCAGAACACAAATCAATGGCCTTTTGAATAGCCTGAGTACTCAAAATATTTGTATCGGCAACTGCGCCAAAATCGGTAATCTTGTATTCTTTCGCCCAAAGGTTTGAACTGAGGATACTCAGCAAGAAGATTGTCAGGAAAATGTTACTTGGTCTCATAGTTCAATATGTTTCGAGTTAAGTTTCATTTACGGAATTCTTTTCAAGCCTTCCCAGTTTACTTTCCAGCTTCCGTCTTTTGGAAATCCCGGGTTTTCAGTTTTGCAGCCGTCATATCCGGCACACATCATAGCAATTGCGGTCAACAAGCCTCCATTGCCCGGCAGGTATAGCCGTAAATCTTTGTTTTGAAAGTTATGTCCGTTTCGAAGGTAAGTGTTGGTTTCTACATTCATAAAAAGAGCGTCAACGGCTTTTTCGGGCAACCCGAGCCGGGTAGCGGCCATCGCTGTCATGGGGAAATCCCATCCCCAGGTTTCTTTCCAGTGCCAGTTTCTCCAAATGTAATCGAACGTATTTTTCATGATTTTCTGATCGTTTGAGGGAAGTGCCGGGATCATTCCGTAAGCGCCCAGTACCATGGGGTGGTCGGTTTGGTAACGAGCATTTGTGTACGAATCGGGCGCGCTTTCGGCTGCCAGATAAAGCTCGTCTTTTTGTGCCAGCGGCGACAATTGCTGTATAACTTTGTCCCATTGCGGATTGCGACCAAGGTTCATCCGTTCTCGCCATTTTTGTGCTATTGTTAGCCCCCAATACCAGTAGGTCAGTTCAAACGGCGGATTAATTGTCGTTGCCAGGGGAAGGCGTTCCTGCGCCGGAATGAGCACGGGGCCAAGGATGTAGCGGTTGTCAGAGTTATCGAACCAGGCGTATGATGCCATGAGATCAGCAGTTTCAAATACCAAATCCGCGTATCTCTTGAGAGTTTCCGCGGTTGAGGTATTTCTGTAGCACAATTCGGCAAGGTAAATAATATGAGGCTGTTGCCATATTAGAAAAGAGCCAACACTCGAAGGGCTGTCGTTTCCCGAAGGATCGGTCATTTTGGGCCATCTTATTCCGGCGAAACCCTGGCGCTGTGCATTGTTCTTCGCATTCACCGCAGCCTGTTTATACCAGTCGAGGTTTTTTTCAAGTAAACCAGTCCGGTTCCACAAGGCAAAATGGGAACCATGCCACCAGTGCATTTCCAAATGAAATTTGCCGAACCAACTGTTATAAGTCAGCCCGGTTTCCTGTGGTGGAAAATTTCCGGCGCATTGCACTTTAGTAAGGTATTGTGAGAGCACAATCCTCCGCTCAAGTTCCGAGGCGCGCGGATCGGTACTTCCGGCGAAATCGACTGCTCCGCCGCTCATCCAGAAGGCTTTACATCCTTTTTTGCTGTTTGATGCGGTTGCATCGAAATTGGGCAATTCTTCAGTTGTATTTGTCGGCGAAAAAAGGCAACTGAACGAAAATTCGGTTTGTCCGGCCTCGGGTTTCAAATAAAAGAAGTGCGCCTTTTTCTCCTGAATTTTGGCCTTTCCTTCCCATTTAAGTTTGACAAAATAAGTAGTGCTATCAATCTGTCGGCGGATTGTTGCCGAGTTTAGCAATTGGGTCAGCGAAGAAACATGTTTCTCTGGTTGGTTCCAATCGCAACCCGAATCGGTATGATTTCCTGATGGATAGGGGAAATTCAATTTCACGCAAAGCAGTCCCTGGCTGATCAATGGCGAGACAATTTTTGACGAAATCAAATCCACCTCCTGATGGCCACAAGTAATCACTTCCACCGGAACATTATTTATCAGGAATGTACTATGAATTTCGCCGTTCCAGGGATTCAGCGATTGTTTGATTGAGCTGATCTCTTTTGGTGTAACCAACGAGCCGTCGGCGTGCAGAAAATCAATGCCCACAATGCCCAGGTGCAGGCGGTGCGGATTTTGTCGTAGAAAATTAGCTGCATCCTGGGTTCGTCCGGGGGCTGTCGTTTGCACGGCGTACGGAACTTTTCGCCCGTGAAAATCGAAGTTTGCCAGGCTCTCGTCGAAGTGAAAGCCTTTTGGATTTGGAAAGCGGTGCCAGCCCCATTCCGATTGGGTTCCGAGTGGTATGCCTTTTTCGTATAGGTTGGGGAATGATTGCAATCCAGTGAAATCGACGGTAAATGCAAATTTGCCATTCCCAACGGTTAACGACGACAAGGTGTCAATCGACCTAACATTTACCTGATGCCGAAGAACGAGTTTCTCTCGGTCAATTCTAGCTGCAAAGGCACCGAATGAGTACCCGTAAAATAGCAAAATACATACACTTATTCTGAAAAAGAGATAAACCGAACTTGCCTTTTTTAAGAATCTGCTTTTCACGTTGATTAGAGTTTATCTGGGTTTAACGAGCATTAAATCTCCTCATTTCAGGAGGGGTAGGAAGGCTGAGGTGAACCCAGTTTTTTGTGATCGCCAGTAATTCATTCGGGATAACCGGGTTTTCGCTTTGAATCACTCCCTGCCACTCATCTTTCTCATCTTTCCACAGAGCCACGTCAATCCGGTTTCCAAGGTTAATTTCAAAATTGCCGGTTTTCAAGTGCTTTAAGCTGCTTGCTGCAAACGTTTTTACGTTTCCACTTTTATCAAGGCGAATAGCTGCAACACCAACAGCATCAAGAGAAACAGCAAACTTATCAATCTTGAATTCTGTCCTGATTGTGTCTCCGCTCACCTGTTTGGTTCCGGCAACGTGGATAATTGTACCATCAATTAGTCTCGACCAGCCTGTGGTTGGAGGAGCGCATGATGTATGGTCGAAATCTTTGAGCTGAAAAAATTTGTTGTCAAGAATTCCGGTTGCGGGTGTTTGTTTCTGAATCTTTCGGTTTTGTAAAACCTGTATGATTTTGGGAACTATTTCCGCCGTATTTTTTGAGACAGCCATCGATTTAGGCAGAAGCCGATCACCTTTCACCGGTTTCCCATCAAAGTTGCGTGTCCAATCTCCAATTCTGAACAGGGCAGTGCTTCCTTTTTCAGCCTTTCTGAAAAAATCGGAAGTAGAACTTTTTTCAAATTCAGGATTGTATAAAACCGCCGCCGTGTAACGCTGTTTTCCGTACCAAATTGCGCCCGATGAATCGACGCGCAAACTGCCGTTTTCGATTTCACTCGTTGGAATCAGGTCGGCAGGGTATCCGTTGTGCCAAAGGCTGTCGACAAGTGGCATTCCAAGGTCTTCGAAATTGCGGTTGCCCCAGTTAACTGCCGAAGTGTGGCCAAATATAACTGCAACCGGACAATCGAGCGGGCTTTTGCTGACATAATTCAACAGCCTGATCCTATTTTCGGCCCGCATCAATTCCGGAGTGAATATCGAAAAGTATGAAAGGTAATTGAGACGGCCACCGGCAAGGGCAGAACTCCACATTTGCGGCGCTAAATCAGCCTTATAATACATGTTGTACCAAACCGGGCTTCCCCATTTTTTTGTAAGCGCCGTTCGAACAGCATAGGGAACAACTTCGTCGGTTTGTGCCCAATCGCGTTTGCTTGCCCACCAGTCGAGGCCATTCTTTTTGAATTCGCAACGGTCGGGGTAGGGCCACCAGGTTGAATGAACGGTAACGGCTGCGTCAGGTCCAAATACTTTTTTCACTGTGTTGTAAAAATCGCCTTCCAAATCAATATTCCGAAGCCTGGTCATTTCGGTCAGGTTATTGATTGCCGCGAACCTCTCGGTTTCTTTGCCTTTTTCGTCCAACGACATCAGCAGGCAATCGGCGAGCAAATTCCGCCCCTTTGTTTTTGCAGAATAAGCTTCGGCCAGGTAAGGCGAATACCAGAAATCAAACAATCCAAGCCGGAAAAAACGAGGATAATAGGGCGGATAGCCCCACTCATCTTTACAAACGCCGCCCAACGGAATTCCGGCATACTGCTCAATGATTTCGCGCTGAAACTCCATTAAGTGTGGGGCAAATATGTCGGGGTAAAAGTGTGTAAACGAAACCATTACACACGCGTTTGTTTGCTTGTTCTGAATTGGAATTTTCACTTTCACCGAGTCTTTTGTGGCAAATTCAACGGTGCATTTTTTCGTTATATCCTGAAGCGTTTGCGAATCAATGCTTTCTTGTGTCCGGTTATAAGCGTAAACACGAAGTAGCGATCCGCTTATGGAAACGTGATGCATAATATCGCCACCCGAATAGTGGTCGTTAAGGTCGAGGCTCGGAATAACGGTTTCAGTATAATTATTTCCTGAAAGTTTAACTTCTTTAAGCCTGAGCATTTGCTGGAGCTCGTTTGGGTGTTTGCGCTGAAAGGCACGTCGGGCCGAACGCACATCGAGATCGGGCGTCAATAGAACATTTTGGCTAACTCCATATTCAGCCGCAAGCTTCACTTGTTTCTGGACAATGGTGTCGGTCACTTCGTTGTTGGCGAAGCGCAAAAAAGGAATCAACAAATTGAAAGGAGACTGTTTGCTCACCTGGTCAATCGTCCGTTTATAGCCGTTCGGGCGCAATTCGCCAAAGCCCCACATCCAAACCCCTACAACAGGCATATATTGGTTGGATAGTTGATTTAAAGATTGCGCAGAATTTGAGGGTCTGGCGTAATTCGGGTATTTGGGTTGTGCACTGCTGTTTATCGCACTAATCAGTAGACAAAACAGGGTGTAGCGGGTTATCAATTTCATGTTTTCGAAGTTGGTTTAATAGAAATCAAGACGAGTACTCGTGTTATTTTAAGCTATTTTGGGGACCTTCGTAAATGTAGTGCAGCCAATCAAAGGCAGCCGATCCTCCATTTTCTTTTTCATTGTAACTGAATAGTCCAATTTTGGGGCCTTTCCAGTTGCCACTGCCGACCGAAAATGCTTCGGCGAAAGGCACGAATTTTTTATTGTCGGTGCTGTAATAAAACTGATTCCCTCCGTTTTCAGAAGTAACCTTGACTTGCAGATATATTTTGTTCGCATTTATCGGCGTTTCCGTTGACTTGCCATTTATATCAGCAAAAACAAAAAGTTTGTTGGCCGATTTCTTTAGCCCGATAAGGTTGTATTGCTTTCCCATCAGGCAAAGCCCGGCTTTTTGTCCATCTTTCATTTGATCGGCAAGCAGTAAAGTTGTTGCCTCGCCCCGTGGCCCCATAACTTTTTGAGTCAGGGTATTTTTTGCTTTCAGGAAAGATGCTGCCTGAAGGGCATTCAACTGAAGAAAACCCGATTTTTGAGTTAGCGACCATTCACTGTTTACCGGATTGTGGTTCCACGCCCATTGAAATCCGAGTTGAGCCGAATTAAACTCGTCGGATGTTTGAGGTGTAGAAATGGAGTAGGTTTTCCCAACGTTTGGTTTTTTCCAGACATATACCGGTTCGCCAATTCCATTCCGATCGATATCGACACCTATTTCGGGCCAGTCGTCTTTCCATCTCATGGGTTGCAAATGGCATACCCGACCAATGCTGTTTACGCTTTGAAAATGGATAAACCACCAGTCTCCATTGGGAAGGTCGATCCATGCACCCTGATGAGGTCCGTTTATTTCGGTACTTCCCTTTTCGAGTACTACTTTTTTCTCGTATGGGCCGTAAATGTTCTTCGATCTAAGTATGGTTTGCCATCCGCGTTCAACGCCGCCTTCAGGAATACTCAAATAATAATAGCCGTTTAATTTGTGAATTTTTGTTCCTTCGGCAACCGGTCCGGTATATACAATGGCTCCGTCGTCCATCAATTTTTTGCCATCAGGGCTGAGCTTGTGGATGTAAATTGGACCTGCGCCTACTTTGCTGTGTCCCAAATAGCCCTGACCATTTTCGTCCCAAAAAGGGCAAGGGTCTTCCCATCCTGCAATATTTGCAACCTGGGTCAGAGGTTCCCAGGGGCCCTCGGGTTTGTCGGCTGTTGATACAAACAGACCTTCTTTGGGAGTACAGAAATAAATCCAGAATTTGTTGTCGTGAAAGCGGATCGACGGTGCCCAGCTTCCACTGGCATAGCGATCATTCGAATCGTATTCGGGAGCAAACTTAAACTCGTCGTAAACGCGGGCTATAATTGTCCAGTTTACCAGGTCTTTCGAGTGTAAAACCGGTATGCCCATGAAATGAAATTCGGAACAAACCATATAATAATCGTCGCCAACGCGTGTTACATCAGGATCGGAATAATCAGCGTTTAGTATTGGGTTTATGTATGTTCCGTTCCCCTGGTCGCCCCATGGGCTGTTGCTTGTTGGTTGCGAAAACAGATGAAGTACAACCAAACTAAAGGCAAGTATAAGAAAGGCTTTTTGATGTAGCATTTGTTCCTTATTATTTTTTGTTTATTCAAAAGTAAAATAGAGGAGACCAATGATTTGGTCTCCTCTATTTTATTAATTGTAGCCGTTGTTTTGAGTAAGAGAACCAAGGCTTCTGTCTATTTCAGTGCGTGGAATTGGGAGGAGATAAAGCTTGTCATTCCAAGTGCGGGTGATCAGGTTTTTAGGCGTGAATGTAAATTCTCCATTCGATTTCTTTGCAATGGTTACCCCCACTATATTCTTCGTTTCCGTTTCGTTGGCAATTTTCCACCTGCGGACATCAAAATAACGATGACCTTCAAAAACCAACTCAATTCTACGTTCGTGCTGAATGCGTTTTTTTAGTGCTTCGCCGGTTTCGGTAATTGCAGGCATTTTTACGCTAGCGCGGTCACGCACTTTATTTATATATGTGCGGGCAACTTCTTCATTTCCAAGCATAAATTGTGCTTCGGCATAATTCAGCAATATTTCGGCATAACGGAACATGATCCATGGTGTTGTGGGATAAATTGTACCACCGGTAGGGGGGATATCCTCAGGAACAAATTTTTTCAGGTAATAGCCTGTCATCGATCCGTTCCAATTGTCGATAGGGCCTTCGCGCGAGTCTGCTCCTCCTGAGAATGTTTCCGTTGCTCTTCCCATCCAAACCGAACCATTATAAAGAATTGATGCACTGAAACGAGGGTCTCTGTTCGCGTAAGGTTTAGCAGCATCGTATCCGGAGGCCATGTTTACCGAACCATCGGCCAAAAATGGCATTTGACCGTTAGACATTTCGTAATCGTTAACCAGATTCTGAGTTGGTGAGTCTGAACCCCAGCCATGATCGCCATTGCGACCAACCTGTTGACTCAATGCCAACTGGCTAGCCTGGGTATGATACTTTGCAAATATAACTTCGTTGTTTTGAGCAATAAAAGTCGATCGGTAATCATCATTTAAGCTGTATCGGGTATCAATCAGTTCTTTGGCTGCATCAGATGCTGCCTGCCATTTTGCCTTATCATTAGTCGGATTGTTTAACGGACTAGCTGCGTATAAAAGAACTCTGGCTTTTAATGCCCGGGCAGCATCAGCTGATACTTTTCCCAGGTTGTTTCCGGTTTGCTGGTTGGGCAATGCACTTATCGCCTTGTTTAGTTCAGCCAAAATATAGCTGACACAATCATCATACGAGTCTCTTTTTACGGTATAATCATCCTCGAGGCCATATACATTTTTAATGAGCGGAACTCCACCGTATCTCCAAATCAGCTGCGAATAAAGGAAGGCTCTTATAAATGTCATTTCACCAATCATTCCTTGTTTTACGCTTTCGGTAATAGGAGCACTTTCAATTTTATCAAAGAAAATATTGACATTCCGGATTAAAGCATAGGCAGTTTTCCAATTATTCAGGTAGGAATGAATAGTTGAAATATTATCGGCGGTTAATTCATTTCTTGTAATCAGATAATAGTAAACCGAACCTTTTATGCTGTGCAATTCATCAGTGGCGTGGCCAATTTGTGTAGTTCGGAATAAACCTTGCTCAAATGCGCTGGTATAACAGGCATTCATATACAAACGAATCAACGACTCATCTTCCCAGACATCATTCTCTGAAATTTTGTCTTGAGGCGAAACATCAAAAATATCATTACAGGAAATGAAAGAGAAGATCGCCACTATTAGTATTAATAATTTGATTTTCATATCAACTCAATTTTAAAAAGTTAAATTAACTCCAACATTAAATGTACGCTGCTGTGGATAGTACCAGAAATCGGAAGTTTCAGGATCAAAACCTATCTTCTTCATGTGATCGTAGATGATGGCCAAATTGTTACCACTAACGTAAGTGCGCAGCTTTTTCATACCAATTTTATGACATAATCCTGAAGGAAGATTGTATCCGAGTTCCAAATTCTTCAATCTCAGGAAACCTGCATCAAGTAACCAATGGGTGCTTTGTAAGGTATTGTTGTTGAAGTTATCGATAGAACCACGTGGCTGAGTAGCAACGGTATGATCGGGAGACCATCGGTTATCAGCCCTCCATTGAAGGAAATTACCGAGGTTGTAACTCATTACAGAAAAATATGGATTGGTATCGGTAACTCCTGATCCGCCTTTAACATAGGTGCTTGCATTTTCCTGACCCTGAAATACCACTGAAAGGTCAAAATCCTTGAAGCTAACCGATCCGATGAAACTGTAAACTATTTCAGGCGTTGGAGTTTGGTTAATACGAACCATATCTCTGGAGTTCAATTGCTTATCACCATTCACATCACGATAAATAATATCACCCGGTTTTGCTCCGGCCAGGTGTGGAGTTGCATCCACCTGGGCCTGATCTTTGAATATACCGATGGCATCGTAAAACAATTCGGCTCCAATAGGTCTTCCTGTTGCTAACTGGTAGGATTCTGAAGCAGGAGCTTCGTCAGCATAAATTACCTTGTTACGGGCAAACGACATGTTTCCACTAATCGAATATCTTAAATCAGAATTGACTTTCTTTTGATGCGTCAATTGCAGCTCGAACCCTTTGTTTTCAACAATACCCACATTTTCGTCGGGTAATACCAGCCCGGTATAATCGGGAATTACAGCAGTTCTTTTAGTGAGGATGTTCGAACGCCTCGTTTTAAATGCATCAAATTCGATGCTTAAACCTCCATTCCAAAGTGTTGCATCAAATCCAATATTTGTCGATTTTGCAACCTCCCACGTAATATTTGGGTTTGCAACTCCACTTTGTACAAGTCCAATGACATCGGTATTGCCCAGTACATAGTTGTTGTTGTAGGCATAACTTGTCAGGTATTGAAATGCAGAAACAGCATCATTACCTAATTCGCCATAAGAACCTCTTATCTTCAGATTCTGTAAAAAGCTAAATTGTTTCATAAAAGATTCTTCGGATAACCTCCATCCCAACGAAATTCCAGGGAAAAGCCCCCATCTTTTATTCTCCGGAAAATTAGGAGACCCGTCGTATCTGAAAATCAACTGAGCCAGGTATTTCCCTCTGTAGTCATAGGTAGCCCTTCCGAAGTAGTTTTGCCTTGAAGTACTTGAAGCCGAACCGCTATTGCCTTGCTTGTTTTTGTCGCTGCTACCTGCAAAAAGCTGAGGAAGTGCAGATGAAGGAAAATCAGTGCGATATGCTGAGAAATAATTGTAATCATACTTCATTTGTTCATATCCTGCCATCAAATCAATTTTATGTGAACCTATTGTTTTAGTGTAATTGATTTGAGAGTTAATGGTTAGTTTGGAACTTTGGTTAAAATTTTCGTTCAAACTAGCCAAATTTGAACCGTACCCCGATCTTCCTTTTGTATAAAGATTGGTGGTGCTGTTGTAATAGTAAACATAGTCGGGAATAGCAAATTGTTTGATGTAATTGTATCCCGATTCATAAGTTGCGCTTCCGGACACCGATAAACCTTTTACCCACGGTATGATAATGTCAAAATGTAATTTCGATTCCAGTGCCTTGTACTTGTTTTTTTGCCACCCCGAATTGTCGCTAACCCAGTTTACAAGGCTTTCGCTGTCGCGATTGGGGCGTAAATAATCGGTTCCTGGCCAAAATAAAGTCCAATCGGGCCGATAGAGAAAAATATGGCTGTAAATTCCACGAGCATCGGGATTTCCGGGGTAGTGCTTATCGTCGTATCTGCCCGATACATCTAATCCAGCTTTTATATATTCATTTAGTTTTACATTAATCTTTGAACGGAAATTATACCGTTCCAAATTTGTGGTACCATAATTAAAGTTTCCATCTTGGCTCAATTGTCCCAATGAAATATAATAGTCAAGTGATTCAGTTCCACCGGCTACAGACATATTTGCAAGATGCTGGGGCGTTAGCGATTTGGTCATCACATCGTACCAATCGGTGGTAGTATAACCAACCTCTTTTCCAATCCTGTATTTTTCAAGTTCTGCTTCAGAATATTTTGCCGAACGGCCTTCTCCGATTTCAATCTCGTTGTACACTTTGGCAAAGGTGTACGAATCGGCCATTTTGGGGTTTCTGGTTGGTTGCGAGAACCCTTGATTATAATCGAAATTAAAAGAAGGAGTACCCTTTTTTCCTGATTTTGTTGTAACAAGAATAACGCCGTTGGCTGCACGTGCACCATAAATAGCAGCAGAGGCATCTTTTAAAACCGACATGCTTTCAATATCATTAGGGTTAATGCGTCCAAAGTCGGAGGTTTCAATCCCATCAATAAGAATTAGCGGACTAGAGCTTCCTGTGGTGCTTTTTCCACGGATTAAAATAGTTGGATCGTCACGCCCTGGTTCGCCTGACCGGTTATTCACAATTACGCCAGGCAAACGTCCTGTAAGAGAGTTTAAAACGTTGGGAGTCTTGCTTTTTATCAGATCGTCTCCCTTAGTCGAAACAACCGATCCGGTAACAGTGGCTTTCTGTTGAGTTCCGTATCCTATAGCAACAACTTCATCCAGGCCAATTGCCTCTTCTGTAAGGATCACATTAATTGTCTGATTGTTCCCCACAACAACCTCCTGAGTTTTCATTCCAACGAACGAAAAAAGTAACGTTGCATTCAGAGGAACTTTTGTCAAAGTATATTTTCCATCCATATCGGTGATTACTCCTGCCGTAGTTCCTTTAACAACAACCGATACTCCTGGTAATGAGCTGCCTGAACTATCGGTTACTTTACCCGAAACCGACTTTTGCTGTTGGATTCCATTGAATTCTTTGCCAATATTTCTAGTCTGCTGTCCCGACGGGTTAATCAAAATAAGGTTGTTCTCGGTGATGGAATAGCTAACACCATCTTTTTCGAACAACTGTTTCAGAATTTTTTCAACCACTTCGTCGGTTACCCGGATACTTACTTTGGTGTCGAGGTTCACTTTCTCGTTCTCGTAAATAAACCTGTATTCCGACTGGGCTTCGATTTGCTGAAGTACTTCTTTGATTGTATTCCCCTGCATATTCAGCGACAGTTTCTTATTCTGCGAATATACTGTTGCTGTAACCTGCAGCGTAAAAAGGATGATTAAGAAGGCCGTTAGTTTCATAACCAACAAGAGTTTTTTGGGAACAGGACATCGTCCACTCCCAGATTCATAACTTTTTTTCATAAATTTGTGATGCAATTAGTTAATTACTCCAATTGAATGTTCGTAGCATTCAATTTTATTATCTAAAACACTGACGGGAGATGCGCTAACATCTTCCGTTTCTCATTATTTCTCTTTTATTGTGATTCTCTTTCCTTTTAATTCATAAGATATAGCGCTTAATTGGCAAAGAGCATTCAGCACATCTATCACCGTTTGTTCTCTTAGCACGCCGGTATAGTGTATTTTCTGTCCCAACGATTCGTCACTCAGCATAATTTGCACATCATACCAACGCTCCATGTATTTGCAAACATCAGCAAGCGACATGTTTTCCATGTACAATTTATTCTGCATCCAACTCGTAGCGTGCGAAATTTCGCCTTTGTCATACGAAATCTGGTTCGATGTCTTGTCCAGAACAGCCATTTCCCCGGGCTTCAATACCATAGCAGGTATTCCAGCTTTACTCAATTCAACCTTTCCTTCAAACAACGAGGTTTGCGCTGTCTGATCGTCAGGATAAGTGCTTAAATTGAATTTTGTTCCCAGGACCTTCACTTTTAGGCCATCAGGAGTTAGTATTTCAAATGGTTTATTGCTTTTAGCCACCTCAAAATAAGCTTCTCCGCTAAAATCAACTTTCCTGATTTGGCTAACTTTATCGTAATGGTACTTGATGTTCGATCCGGCATTGAGTTTTACCAACGAACCATCGGGCAAGGTAACTTCCGAACGGCTTCCGTAAGTAGTGGTCATTGAAATTAAGGCTTCGGAAGAAGAAAACAGATCGGTAAAAAAATTAAGGCTTACAAAAATAAGCAACGAAGCCGCCACGCCGGAAAGAACAAGGCCAATATTCCGAATCCGGCGGGTTCGTGAGTTTCGGATTTCAATTTCAGAATCAACTTTTTGCCAGGCTTCGTCGGTATCAAATTTCCTGACAGCGGGAGCATCAGCCGATGCATCCCATATTTTTTTATACCTATTGAGTTCCGCTTTATTCTCAGGAGACGACTCTGCCCAATCGCTTAATTCACGGTTGGTTGCCAAAGATTGGCCCTCCTGAGACAAGTGATCGACAATATGCTCTCCGATTGGAAATTTCTCGTCCATGATGTACTCATTTTCTCAAATGACACATCAAAATAGAAAAGGTCCTATCTGAAGAAAGTTTTTTTTGATGAAAAAGTTGCAGCAGTTTTCAGAAGCAGGAAATAGTTATCGGTCATTAGGAAAAAGAGTACAGAAGAAATGTCACTTATTCTCTTTTTCCTAATGACCAATGACCTTTTCCCCTCATCACTCAAACGCTTCGTTCAGTTCAAGGCAAGCTTTCAGGTATTGTAACGATTTCCAGATTTGATTTTTAATTGTTTTCACCGAGACACCCAGTTCATCAGATATTTCCTGCTGTTTCATTCCGTCGAAACGACTTTTCATAAACACATCCTTGCTTCGGGCTGGTAATTGTTCGATACACTTATAAAGTGCGGCGCTAAATTCAACCTGCTCAACCAGGCTGTCGTCAACCGTTTCTTCCTGGAATGGAATACTTTCCATCGTTTTTCTACGGTTATTCTCGGCGCGAATGTAATTTAATGCCGAATTTCGGGATGCCTGGTAGAGGTATGCCGAAATACTTCCGTTGATCTCCAGTTTATTTCGGTTCATCCAAAGCCGAATGAACAAATCCTGCACAATGTCTTCGGAAGCCGAGTAACTTTGCGTCAGCTTAAAAACAAACAGGCAAAGCCGATTGTAATAGCGAATAAAGAGCTGATTATAACTCCGATAGTCATCTCTTTTTATTCCTGAAATCAAAACATGATCGGCAATTTCCATTCCTGAAGTTCAACTTTAATAAATCAGCGCTCAAAGCAACGGAAAAATCCTGGATTAACAATTCGATGCCATTGGCTTACTTACAGGTTTCATCCCAAGGTGAAACCTGTAACAGACTATTCAAACTCCAGTCCGCCAAAGAATTCGGGCATGTGGAAAGCTGGTTTTTCGGTATCTATTTTAGTCCACGATACAAAGTGCGGAACACTCAATTCGTCACCACATTTGTAAAAATTTCCGCGCATTTTCTTGCCTTTTACTGGCGTTAAATTGTGTTTGAAAAATACTTTCCACGGAATGGCTACGGTAATTTTCCAGGCAGTTTGCTCTTTCTTTTCGTGAAATGTGGCATTGCCC
>Ga0116170_10002228_pt1 | contig 18853 bp, 15 predicted proteins | sample AD_JPNHW1_MetaG_FD_89797 | JGI IMG/M metagenome (GOLD analysis project Ga0116170, IMG submission 89797) | Active sludge microbial communities of municipal wastewater-treating anaerobic digesters from Japan - AD_JPNHW1_MetaG | ecosystem: Engineered > Bioreactor > Anaerobic > Digestate | place...
ACGCTCCCCATAACCGGTCAAATTCTCAGCCACGGGGTTCATATTCATCACCCTGCCGGTCTTATCGGCAATAATGACGGCATCGCCTATGCTATAGAGGGTTGCCCGAAACTCCTGTTCAGAAGAATAAAGCCTCTTGAAAATATTTTTTTGCTGGTTGATGTAAAAAATATAAAAGAACAGGCCAAACACCAACACCAACACAATAAAAATAAGAATTGGAGTGCCAGACCTAAAAAGGAAACTATTATTCAGCTCCTGATAATCGATTTTCGAGACGATAAACCATGGGGTTCCGGGAACCTTGCCCACATAAGACAATACCTTCACTTCCCGGTAGTCCAATCCGTCAGTCACCCCGCTGAACCCCTGAACAGCCTTTACGGCCGGGACATCTTTCCGGCTTAATGGGATCGTCAGGTTTAATGCCGCATTGGGCAAATGCCGCAGATTATTCAGGTATAACACCGTCTCACCCTCCCGTCGCACAAGTAATGTTTCCGATGAACGGCTGATTACCGGCCAATTCTCAATCAACGGAAAAAGAAAACGTTCGGGATCGTGTTTAAAAATGGCAAAGGCAAAAGGAGTGCCATCAGCGGCCAGTACCGGAGCAATAAATTCAATACCAATCCGGCCATCGACTGTACTTCGGAATAAATCGGTTGAAAGAGCCTTCCCTGAGGTCATAACCTGCCGCAAAAGAGCATACGTCGACGAATCAAATGGTTCGGGATTCAATCCCGATGAGATCTTCTGCTGAAAGTTTGCCGTTAAAATGGTTATCGCCTTGTAATCGTGCTCTTTAACCAGTTGATTCAACGCGGCCCTGAGCTTCGCATCGTTGGATTGAGAGGAAGATGAAAACCATTCTTTTACATGGAATTTTAAATCGTTGCTTTCCAAAATGGTTTGGGCATCGTTTAATTCATCTACATACCAGCCTGAAATCTCTTTCACCTTCAATTCGGAAATCGATTTCAACTCGTCTTGTTTTTGCCGTTCAATTTCCCGCCTTTCGAAAGAAAAAAAACCATCAACCCCCAGGAAAATCAAAAAAATACCGGCCAAAAACGAACAAACATAAATTAGCCTGTTCTTATTCTTATGTGTCATCATCCGCAATCGCTATTAATGGCTGAAATGTACAATAAAATAAAGTAAATTGAAATGGAAGAAAGAACCTATCTGCAAAAATCTTTGCCCCCAAATTGGTAAATACCGATTTAGTAACTATCTTTTCGCGCCTTTTTGAAGGTGCCATTGCTCATTGTTAAAACCTGATATCATGGAACATAAAAGTTTAGCCACCCTTTACACCAACTCATTCAGAAACAACTGGGATCTTCCTCTTTTTTCCGACTACGAAGGTGATGCTTTTTCTTACCGCGATGTGGCACAATCGATCCACACGTTGAACTTGGTTTTTGAAAAAGTAGGACTAAAAAAAGGCGATAAAGTTGCCATTTATGGCCGAAACTCATCAAACTGGGGCAAAATTTTCCTTGCCTGCCTCTCATCAGGAGTTGTAGCAGTGCCTATCCTCCCCGATTTCAAACCCGAAAATGCCCATAACATCGTCAACCATTCAGGTTCTATCTTTCTTTTTGCGGCCAAATCGCTCTACGACTCCCTCGACCAGTCGCAGATGCCCGATCTTACCGGTTCGATTGCGATCGACGATTACAGCATCCTCTATTGTAAGGACGAGAAGTTGAAAAAGATTTCGGAAGATGGACTGGCTATGATGAAAACCAGCGATGTGAAAAAAGAAGCGTTTTCGTTTGCCGAAACCGGAATGGAAGATGTACAAATCATATCCTACACGTCGGGGTCTTCCGGTTTTTCCAAAGGTGTTATGATCCCTGTCCGGAGTTTGCTTTCGAACCTCATTTTTGCGCAGGAAAACATGCCAATCAAAGCGGCCGACACCATTGTTTCTTTTCTCCCAATGGCCCACGTATTTGGTTTGCTGTTCGAATTCATGTTCCCGGTAACCATGGGATGCCACATCACTTTCCTGAATAAAATGCCCAGCCCACAGGTACTGGTTAAATCATTCCAGACCATCAGGCCGAGACTGATCCTATCGGTGCCTCTCGTGATTGAAAAAATTTACAAGAAAAACATCTTGCCAACCATCCAGAAACCGGTAATCAATGCGTTGCTCAAGGTTCCTGGAATCAATAAAGTGCTTCAGAACAAAATCAAAGATAAAGTGGTTGAAACATTCGGGGCCAATTTCCTCGAGATTGTGATTGGTGGAGCAGCCCTGAACCACGAAGTCGAAAAATTCTTCTTCAAAATAAAATTCCCCTTTACCATTGGTTACGGCATGACCGAATGCGGCCCGCTGATCAGTTATGCCAACTGGAAAATTACCCGCCCCGGATCGGCTGGCCGATTGGTTGACCGGTTAGAAATACGGATCGATTCCGACGACCCATACAACCACGTGGGCGAAATACAGGTGAAAGGAATGAACGTGATGCTGGGCTATTACAACAACGACGAAGCCAACCGCAATTCATTCACCGAAGACGGATGGTTCCGCACCGGCGACCTGGGAATCATCGACAAAGAAAATTTCATTTACATCAAAGGACGGTCGAAAAACATGCTGCTGGGTCCCAGCGGGCAGAACATCTATCCCGAAGAACTTGAAGCCCGTTTAAGCAACATGCCTTTGGTGGCCGAATGCGTAATCGTTCAGCGCAAATCGAAACTTACTGCGCTGGTGTATCCCGATCAGGAAGCCATCCGCACCGAGAAGATCGACAAAGAAAAACTCGACGCGATCATGTCAGAAAACCGGAATAAATTCAACACCGAAGTTGCCGCATACGAACAAATCACGAAAGTTGAACTGGTCGATGTTCCTTTTGAAAAGACACCCAAAAGCAACATCAAAAGGTTCCTCTATTCCTAAAAGATGATGCAGAAACTATTACCTCCGATTGTGCTCGAATGCCCCGAATGCGGGGAAAAGTATTTGGTTTCGCCCGAAAGCAACCGGTTGTCGGAAAATGCAACCATTTACACCGATGGTTATTTCGACGACGACCAGATTTGGCGAACTCCCGGCATTATTGGCTGTGTAACCTGCGAACTCGGCTTTACCCCGCAAACGGGAAAAGTTATTGCGACCCCCGATTGGGACGACTTCTACCAAAATTGGTCAGAAATTAAAAAAGCCGCACCGCCAACAGCCGGATCACTGGCCCTTGAATTGCGTGCCCGCCGGAACATGAACCCCGAAACGGAGAAAAGCATCCGGAAAGAATTTTGGTATGCGGTGAACCACACCGAAAAAGGGATGTCCCTGTTTTCAAAAAATGAAAAATTCAGAAACTTTTGGTTCGAGAGCCTCAACCGCTACGAAGAGCTGCTTGGAACCGAAAATCCGGACGAAAAATTGATCAAGGCCGAAATCAACCGCCACCTGGGCCGTTTCGAAGCGTGCTTTTCGCTGCTCGACGGTTTCTCCGGAAGTTTGGCCGAAACCATCCGGCAGGAAGCCATTAAAAGAAACACATTCATCATCCCGGTAACGGGTTTGAAGATCTCGGCTGCATAATTTCTGACCTTAAAACGGATCAAAGTGATACGCCACGATCATCCTTTATTTCGCTGAAAACCGTTTTCCTTAACATTCTTTTAGCTTCTATCCGTATGAAAAGAGCGGATTAAGAATTTAAAACCACTATTTTTGCAAAACAAAATCGATGGATGAGGAAAATTTTCATTTCAATATTGTTTTTATTTACTGCTTTTCTTTCGCTGGCTCAGGTCGTCGATCCAAAGCAGAGCAAGGCACAGCTGGCGTCGTCGTATTACCGCAACAACGATTTTGCCAAAGCAGCGCCGCTTTACCTTGAGCTTTTCGAATCGAGCAATATTCCATATTACTTCGACAACTACATCAGTTGCCTTATTGGTGCTAAAAATTTCGATGAAGCCGAGAAAGCCATCAAAAAACAACTCCGGAAAGACGACTCTCCTTCGATGCAGATTACCTTGGGGTATATCCTGAAAGAGAAAGGTGAAATTGAAAAGTCGAACTCGGTATACGACAAGGTCATTAAAGAATTGCCCGGCAATTCGGGGGTTATTGTATCGGTCGCCAACAACTTCTTCAACCGGCGCGAATACGACTATGCCGAAAAAACCTATCTGAAGGGACGGGAACTGGCACCCGGTGAGATGTTCCGTTCGAACCTGGCAACCATTTATGCCTATACCCGTAACTACCCGAAGATGATGGATGAATACCTGTTGCTGCTGAAAGAAGACGAGGAACAGCTACCCACTGTGGAAGGAAGATTAAATTCGCTGATCCAATACGACTTCGACAACACCCTTCAAACGGTTGCCAAAAAGGAAGTGTTGCGCAAAACAGTGGAAGATCCCAAAACAACCGTCTACAACCGGCTCCTGATATGGATGTTTATCCAGGAGAAGAACTACAGCCAGGCACTGGCACACTCCATCGCCCTCGATAAACGGACCAAATCGGAGGAGAGCAGCATCTACGATTTCTCACTGGCAGCCGCTCAAAACGACCTGTACGACATCGCCCTCAATGGGTTGAATTACCTCACCACCCGAACACCTGCCGTACAAAATGCCGACGAGGTAAAAAAGCAGATTGTACTGATCGAATACCATCAATATGTGTCGCAACCCAAGAGCCAGCGCCCCTCGCCCGAGAAGTTGCTGCAGAAATTCGAAAACCTGCTGACCGAATTGGGGTATTCGGCACGCCACGCTTCATTTATCCTCGAGTATGCCCACTTCCTGTCGTTTTATCTTTCAAAAACCGATAAAGCATACGAAGTTCTCGAAAAGGGCATCGCCATTCCCGACCTGAGCAACATGCAACGTTCGTTACTCAAGCTCGAACTGGCCGACCTGAATGTGTACGACAACGACCTGTGGGGAGCAACCCTGATTTATGCCCAGATTATTGATGCGAACCGCGATAACCCGATTGGCGACGAAGCCAAACTGAAGAAAGCCCGCCTCGGCTACTACCTGGGCGACATCACCTGGGCCAAAGCACAGCTCGATGTGCTGAAAGCAAGCACTTCGAAGATGACGGCCAACGATGCCATGGAGCTTTCGCTGCTGATCACCTCCTACTATGACCTCGACACCATCGACCAGCCCATCCAGCTTTTTGCCCGGGGCGATTTGCTGTTGTATCAAAACAAAGAAAAAGAAGCGATAGAAACCTTCGATTCCATCACAACCATTTATCCGGGCCATCCGCTTACCGACAAGATATTAATGCGGAAAGCAACCCTGAAAGAGAAAGATTTTGAATTCGAAGAAGCCGATTCTCTCTATAAAAAATTACTTGCCGACTACCCGTATTCAACCTCCGCCGACGATGCCATGTTCCACCTGGCCACAATCCTCGAAGAAAAACTGAATCAGAAGGAAAAGGCACAGGAACTGTATAAACAGTTGCTGATAAGCTACCCTTCGAGCATTTATACGTCCGATTCGAGAACGCGCTATCGAATTTTGCGGGGGGATAAGCCCGATACCGAAGAAAACAAAACCCCAAATGAATTGGAAGCTGCGCCTTCTTTCTAACGAAAAGATTCCGTCCAACGATCAAAAAGCGTTACGCTATGCCCTGATTACCGTACTTTTCTGGTCAACCGTAGCCACCGCTTTCAAAATTGGGCTTGAGGAGTTCGACCCGGCACAACTGATCTACCTGGCAACCATCACTACGTTGGTCGTTGTTTTTTTAATCATCCTTTTTACCCGGAAGCTTTCTCTTTTCAGAAGCCTCACGTTGAAGCAAATCGCGTTACATGCATTGCTGGGACTTTTCAACCCGTTTGCCTATTACCTGCTTATTTTCAAAGCCTACAACATCCTACCGGCACAGGTGACACAACCCATCAACATGGTCTGGCCCATTGTGCTTGCCATCCTGTCGGTTCCCTTGCTGAAACACAAAATTGGATGGAAAAGCATCGTGGCTTTACTGATCAGTTTCCTGGGAGTTGTTTTCATCTCGTCGCAGGGAAGCGTCGCAAACCTTTCAAACATAAAATCCATTGGCGTCATCCTGTGTGTTGCCAGTGCCTTCGTGTGGTCGACCTACTGGATTTTCAATATCAAAAGCACCGTCGATAAACTGGTCGGATTGTTCCTGAATTTTTTGTTTGGATTGGTTTATCTTACCATTTTTATCCGGCTGTTTTCAACGTTCAACTTCCCAATATCCGGGAGTTTTGCGGCCGGCATTTACATCGGGATATTCGAAACCGGCATTTCGTTTGTTCTCTGGATGAAAGCCATGTCGCTCACTTCAAACAATGCCCGGATTGCCAACCTAATTTACCTCGCCCCATTTCTGTCGTTGGTTTTTATCCACTTCATCATTGGCGAGAAAATATTCCCAACCACCCTGCTTGGATTATTTTTTATAATTTCAGGCATTTTATTCCAACAAACTGAAAAAATGAAAGAATGATGAAACAAATGAAGTTGATATACCTTCTGTTGATGTCGATCGTTGTGTCGGTTACTTTCCATTCATGCAACCTATTCGACAACGAAACCGAAGATAAGAAAACGGCCAACGAATACATCTACGAGACATTTAAGGAGTGGTACCTTTGGTACAACCAAATCCCCGATATCGATCCCAATGGAATCGCAACGCAAGCCGAGCTGATCGATTCGATCAAAAGCCCGGTCGATCGCTGGAGTTTCTCCGGTTCTCTCACCGAAATAAACAAATTGTTTGAAGGTGGCAGCTACACCGGTTTTGGTGCGGGTTTCATGCTCGATGCCGATGGAAAAATCAAGATCCCTTATGTGTACGATCAATCGCCGCTGGGTAAAGCCGGCATAAAAAGAGGCTGGCAGGTGCTGTCGGTAAACGGTTATACGCCGGATGATCTCGAAAATGTCAACAACGCTCTTGCCAATGACCAAACCGTGGCATTCGAATTCCTCGATCGCGACCAGATAAATCATTCAATTACGGCAACAAAGGCTGAATTCGAGATGAATACAGTACTCTATTCAACCGTATTCGATTATAGCACCACCAAAATCGGCTACGTGGTTTTCAATAGTTTTGTAAGCACCTCTTCCGCCGAACTCGATACCGTTTTCACACGCTTCAAAAAGCAGAATGTGAACGAACTGATTGTCGACCTGCGGTACAACGGTGGCGGTCTCAACGACATTGCTTATCAGTTGATCGCAGAAATCGGAGGTTCGAAGGTAAAGAATCAGGTGATTTCAAAGCTGGAACACAACGACAAACATTCCGACAAAAACACCTCAAAAATATCGACGTATAAAGGAGCCTCGCTGGAACTCAACCGGGTATTTTTCATTACCACCAGCAATACGGCCTCGGCCAGCGAACTGGTCATCAACAGCATGTCGCCGTTCATGGAGGTGAACCTGACCGGCAGCAATACCCACGGCAAACCGGTTGGAATGTACATTTTCAAGGTCGAAGCGCTCGATTTGGCTATCTTGCCCATCAGCTTTAAAAATACCAACCAACTGGGATATGGCGACTATTATAGCGGATTATCGGTGAACACCAACGAAGCCGACGACCTCACACACAACTGGGGCGATCCGGAGGAATCGATGCTGAAAGCAACGTTGAATTCGGTACTGGGAGCTGTAACGTTTAATCAGCCAAGCCTGAAAAGTGCAAAAGCTGACCTTCAAAAACCGTTGGAATACCAGGGAATTTATCAATTAATCGGAGCATACTAATGGCAGAATCAAAAATCATACTGGGTATTGACCCGGGATCGAATGTAATGGGATACGGGTTGTTGAAGGTGGAAATGAAAAAGACTTCGATCATTACCATGGGTGTCATCGCACCGGGGAAATTACCGAGCCACTACGACAAGCTAAAGTTCATTTTCGACCGGGTTTTGCACGTAATCGACGAATATCACCCCGATGAAGTGGCACTGGAAGCGCCGTTCTTTGGCAAGAATGTTCAATCGATGTTAAAACTGGGGCGCGCCCAGGGAGTAGCCATGGCAGCGGCGTTGTACCGTAACCTGCCCATTGCAGAATACGCTCCGCTGCTGGTCAAACAATCGATTACCGGTATGGGAAGGGCATCGAAAGAGCAGGTTGCCTATTTCCTTCAGAAGATCTATGGCATTACCGAACTTCCCAGTGCACTCGATGCCACCGATGCTGTGGCCGTGGCCGTTTGCCATTACCTGCAATCGACCCGTCCGGTCAAAACCAAAGAGTATAAAAACTGGGACGACTATATCCGGAAGAATCCCGATAAGGTGAAAAAATGAGAAAGTGAGATGATGAGCAGATAAAAAGATAAGCGCTGAAAAAACAGGTTTTCTGTTCCCATTTTCTCAGCGCTCATCTTCCCTTTTAATTATTTATACAGGCACTTATATGCGCAATCTTCTTTGATAACCAACTTGAATTTGGCATCCTTTTCAACCCTGAACGTTTCGAACGGTTGATAGGTTTTCCACTCGCTCTCACCGGGCAGAAGTACCGTCATTTCACCTGAAATAACCGTCATCAGCTCAATGGTCGATGTGCCAAATTCATACTCACCGGGAGCCATAATCCCCACGGTTGCTTTTCCTTCTTCATTCTCGAAAGCCATGCTCATCACATTGCCTTCGAAATACTGATTCACGTTAAACATGCATAAACTATTTTGTGGCTGCTTCCAGCCTTTTTACAATCGAAAAAATGAATGTTGCCGAAATAGCGCACATCACAACCAGAATCAGGAAGAACTGCCACAATTCAAGTTTTTCCCAAAGAATGCCTATTCCACCGGCACAGAGATTACCAAGGGCAACAGCGCCCAGCCATCCGCCCTGAGCCAGCCCTTTGTATTTGGGTGGCGCCACCTTCGATACGAAGGAAATTCCAATTGGGCTCAGGAACAATTCGGCAACCGTCAGCACAAGATAGGTGCTGATAAGCCAGTACGGAGAAACAAGATGTTCGGAAACCCCTCCATTCAGCTGTCCCGGAGATATTAGGCCCATAGAAGCCGTAATTAAAAGTCCGAAACCAATGGCAGTAACAATCATCCCCACACCGATTTTTTTAGGAGCAGAAGGTTCCTTCCCTTTTCCTCTCAGGCTGGTGAAAATACCCACAACCAACGGTGTCAGGAATACGATAAAAATAGGGTTGAACTGCTGGAATTTCTGAGGTGTGATGGTGTAATTCCCTTGATAACCGGAAATGGTCAGATAGGCAATAATTGCCGATAACACAGAAACGCCAATTCCAATCCAACGGGTTTTCGCAGCCTTCGAAACAAAAGCAATGATTACCCCCACAATCGCAAAAATGATCGGCAAAAGTTGCCCTAAGTCAAACAACACATACGTTGCTGGGCTCACATGTTCGAGCTGGGTATAATCACGAGCAAAAATGGTCATGGTGAACCCATTTTGATGGAAAGCCATCCAGAAGAATATCACAACGACGAAAACCAGTCCCAATGCAACCAACCGTTGTTTGGTCTGCTGAGGGGTAAGAATAACAGCCTGGCTCTTCAGATCGGCCGATTTTTCTTTTTGCTTTTCGGTAACATCGGCGTGTTTATAGTATTTCCGGAAACCAACAAAGATCAGGAGTGAAACAATCATACTGGCTGCAGCCACTGCAAAACCTGCATTGTACGATCTTCCGAGTGTATCGATGTAGGTATTGCAGAATGTTGTCAAATCGGTAAAATGAGTTCCCATTTGAGCTTGGGCCAGTTCGGTGAGTTTTGAAGTATCAGCCAATTTGCCATCGAGAAATTGATGGGCCAAATGTGGAATGGAAGAATCGTATGCCAATCCCTTGCCTCTCAACACCCAGTTTCCAATGCCTTCGGCTGCCGATGGGGCAAAGAACGCTCCAATATTGATACCCATGTAGAAAATGTTAAAGGCGTTATCGCGGTTGGCGCTGTATTTCGGATCATCATAAAGATTTCCCACCAGCGCCTGGAGGTTTCCTTTAAAGAACCCGGTACCCAGCGAAATGACAAACAGTGCGGTGTAAACCATTGCAATGCCCATTCCCGGCATTGACAGCAGGAAATACCCCAAAAACATGATGATGGTACCCATCACGATGGTTTTCCCATATCCAAAAACATTATCGGCCAGGTAGCCTCCCAACAGCGGGAGAAAATAAACACCGAACAGAAATGCCCCGTAAATACCACCAGCTTCGGCGGTTGTATAACCAAACTTTGCCTGCAGGTAGAGGATAAAGATGGCTAACATGGTGTAGTATCCAAAGCGCTCACCCATGTTGGCAAAGAAAGCCACAATAAGCCCTTTGGGATGTCCTTTTAGCATAATTCAATATTTTTTAGGTTAGTAAATTTGTGTTTCATTGAAACGCATTACCCACAAATTTAATGATCTTTTTAAACCATGCAACCGGATTAAAATCATAGATTTTGAAGAAATTCGAAAAAGCAGGTCAAATCCTTTTCCGTGCAAAAAACTGTTTCATCAGCTCTGCTGCTTCTTTTTCAAGCACACCGCTCCTTACAACTGTCTTAGGGTGAAGCAGGTTTTGTCCAACATTGGTATATCCGCGTTTTTCGTCACGGGCTCCCCATACAATTTTGCCAATTTGCGACCAGTTAAGCGCACCGGCACACATCACACAAGGTTCAACCGTTACATAAAGGACACATTCGTTCAGGTATTTTCCTCCCAGCTGGTTTGCGGCTGCTGTAATGGCCTGCATTTCGGCATGGGCAGTTACATCGTTCAGCCGTTCAGTAAAGTTGTGCGACCTTGCGATTATCCGGTTTTGGCAAACCACCACACACCCTACGGGCACTTCATCCTCGTCAAAGGCATTCCGGGCCTCTTCCAACGCCTTACGCATAAAATATTCATCCGAAAATAACTGTTCCATCTGTTTTTAAAAGTTTACGACAAATATACGCAGGAAACATCATCATCGAACATCCGTTTAACCTTGTATTAACTTTGTCATATTCAATTCAAAAATCTTTCAGCCCATCAATTGATTTTGATTTTTTTTTTACTTTTGGTTATTCAAAAATACTTCTATGAAAATTACAACAACGTATAGGGTGGTCTTTACCTACCCCGGAGCCGATAAACTTTCCGGCCTCTGCTAACGTTGTTCTTTGTTTTTCTGTCTTTTTTTTAATCAAAAATCATATTTACTAACTTAAAAATTGGAGGAATTCCTATGAAAACGAATGTCTTTACCATTTCTGATGTGATTAATACATCCCTAAACCCCGTTGTCGTTTCAAAAATGACAGCATCGTGTGAACTAATTCATTTACATAAACGAAGACGAAAATTTCGAAAATTATGACACTCAATATTACTATAAAACAAATACTTCAAGAAATAAAAGATGCCCTCCGGGGCGAAGAACACGACTATACTCAAGGCAGCCTGAAACGCGCCGTATTTTTACTTGCAATCCCGATGGTACTCGAAATGTGCATGGAATCGATCTTTGCCATTGTCGATATCTTTTTTGTCAGCCGGTTGGGAGCCGATGCCATTGCGACTGTTGGCCTTACCGAATCAGTTATCACCATTATTTATGCGCTGGCATTTGGGCTGAGCTCGGCAGCTTCGGCGATCATCAGCCGTAGGGTTGGTGAAAAGAAATACCACAAAGCTTCTCTGGGAGCATGGCAGGCCATTCTTTCTGCCATTGCTGTCTCTCTGATCATTGCCATTCCGGGACTGATCTTTGCTAAAGATATTCTCCGGTTGATGAATGCTTCCGACACGATTGTAAATCAAATGTCGGGATATGCTTCCATCATGTTTGGCTGTAACGGGGTTATCATGCTGCTCTTCATGAACAACGCCATCTTCCGAAGCACCGGAAACCCGGTCCTGTCGATGAAAGTGCTCTTTTTTGCCAACCTGATCAACCTGATCCTCGACCCAATTCTCATCTTTGGCTGGGGACCAATACCCGCTTTCGGTGTTCAGGGTGCAGCCATGGCAACCACCACCGGACGCGGACTTGCCGTGCTTTACCAGTTTTACCTGCTCGGTAAAGGAAAAGGGAAAATCGCGCTGGCAGGAATTTCGTATCGGCCCAATTTCAGGCTGATCGGCAAACTGATAAACCTGTCGCTGGGGTCGGTAAGTCAGAATATTATTGCCACCTCAAGCTGGATTATCCTGATGAGGCTTGTTGCAGTTTATGGCAGTGAAGTTCTGGCAGGCTATACCATTTCACTGCGGATCATCACATTCGTATTGCTGCCGGCTTCGGGCATCTCGAATGCCGCCTCTACACTGGTTGGTCAAAACCTGGGGGCAGGAAATCCGTTGCGCGCCGAAAAGTCGGCATGGATTTCCAGCCGGATCAATGTCATCCTCATGGGAATCATCACCCTGATTATACTGATCTGGGCCAAATGGCTGGTTGGGATGCTGGCATCAGATTCCGGGATTGTCGATCTTGGAGTGATCAGCCTCCGTATCGTAAGCGCCGGCCTGATCATCTACGGCCTGGGAATGGTAATGGTCAATGCGTTCAACGGTGCCGGCGATACCCAAACCCCGTTCCGGATCAACATTGTTGCCTTCTGGCTGGTTGAAATTCCTCTGGCTTGGCTACTCTCATCCAAAACAGGAATGGCCGAACAGGGTGTCTTCTGGGCAATTATCATTGCCGAATCACTGATGACTTTTGCCTCTCTTTACTTCTTCAAAAAAGGAAACTGGAAATTAAAAGAGGTGTGATACTGAAACAAGGAATGATGAAAATGGAACACCATTTTTCGTCATTCCTTGTTTTTAAGTACCATCTTTTTAATTTGCTTCGTATTTGAAATTATCACACTCTATCGTAACGAATTTACGATCGGTGTCCCAAGGTTGCCGATTTCTTTCTATTTTAGCATCCAAATTGAAAAAAAAGAAAAAAAATGTACAGAACACATACTTGCGGAGAATTAAGGATCGAAAATGCCGGGCAGAAAATCACACTGGCAGGCTGGGTTCAGCGTGTACGCGATTTAGGAGCCATGACATTCATCGATTTAAGAGACCGTTATGGAATTACCCAGTTGGTGATTGACGACAAAGCATCAACCGAATTAAAAGCAGAAGCCAACGCCCTGGGGCGCGAATTCGTTGTACAGGTTAAAGGAACCGTGCGGGAACGTGAAAGCAAAAACAGCAAAATGGACACCGGGGATATTGAAATCGAAGTAGCCGAAATCAATGTACTGAGCCCGTCGATTGTTCCTCCATTTACCATCCAGAACGATACCGATGGTGGCGATGAACTCCGGATGAAATACCGTTACCTTGATTTGCGCCGTGAAGCGGTTCGCGAAAACCTGATCCTGCGTTCCAAAATGGCCATCATTGTCCGCAACTACCTCGATGCATTGAATTTCATTGAAACAGAAACACCGGTTTTGATCAAATCGACTCCCGAAGGTGCCCGCGACTTTGTGGTGCCATCGCGCATGAACCCCGGAGAATTCTATGCCTTACCTCAGTCGCCCCAACAGTTGAAGCAATTGCTGATGGTTGCCGGTTTCGACCGTTATTACCAGATCGTAAAGTGCTTCCGTGACGAAGACCTCCGTGCCGACCGCCAGCCCGAATTTACCCAAATCGACTGTGAAATGTCGTTCGTTGAACAGAATGATGTACTCAATACATTCGAAGGACTAACCCGTCACCTTTTCCGCGAAATTAAAGGGTTTGATCCGGGTGAATTCCAACGGATGCCTTTTGCTGAAGCTATGGAAAAATATGGCAGCGACAAACCGGATATCCGATTTGATATGATTTTCAATGATATTACCAATATTTCCAAAGGGAAAGATTTCCCGGTCTTCAATTCAGCCGAATACGTGGTGGCTATCTGCGCCAAAGGTTGTGCCGAATATACCCGCAAACAACTCGACGGGCTTACCGAATACGTGAAACGTCAGCAAATTGGGGCAAAAGGATTGGTTTACGTTCGTTATAATGCCGACGGAACGCTGAAATCGTCGGTTGATAAATTTTACGACGAAGCAGACCTGAAAAAATGGGCCGAAGCCTGTAGCGCCAAACCAGGCGACTTGCTGCTGATTCTTTGCGGAGAAAAAGCGAAAACCCAGATACAGATGGGAGCTCTTCGTCTCGAAATGGCCCGTCAACTAAATCTGATGGACAAAAACGTGTACCGCCCGTTATGGGTTGTCGACTTTCCGCTGTTGGAATGGAACGAAGAGCTTAACCGCTGGTCGGCGATGCACCATCCGTTTACCTCGCCCAAACCCGAAGATATTCCAATGCTCGAAACCGATCCGGGAAAAGTTCGCGCCAATGCGTACGACCTGGTAATTAACGGTGTAGAAATTGGTGGTGGCTCGGTACGTATTTTCGACAGCAGTTTGCAGGCTAAAATGTTTGGTTTGCTGGGATTTACCCCTGAACAGGCACAGTCGCAATTTGGCTTCCTGATGAATGCCTTCAAATACGGAGCACCACCACATGCCGGTATTGCTTTCGGTTTCGACCGTCTGGTGAGCATGTTTGCCGGGTTGGATACGATCCGTGATGTGATTGCTTTTCCGAAAAACAACACCGGCCGCGATGTGATGATGGATGCTCCCTCAACCATTGCCAATGAACAGTTGGATGAGCTTTGCCTTAAAATTGAAATTCCTGAAGCAAAAAAATAAAATCGGGATACATTTAGAAGGTATTAAAATATTGAAGACGGATTTCAGGTATTGGTGGAATCCGTCTTTTTTTATTCTTCGATGACGACAAAAATATTCAGAATCAAACTGATCAATCGGAATTTCTAGGGATCAGGATAGATAAACAAAACCCCCTTCGATCATTTCACCCATTTCGTCCGAATGCAGGTTTCATCAATGAACAACATTCAACCGCGGACGATTTCATTCGAACACAAACCTCCCGGGACGATGCCCCGGGCTAAATTCAATAAGCCTTTCAGGCTGGCACAGTACGTATATAAAAATGGAGCCTGAAGGGCGCCGGTCTATTTAGCCCAGGGTAAGTGAGGTACGAGCGCCACCCTGGGCTATCAGGGCAGGAACAAAACCGTCCGCGGCAAATTGTTAATTAGAGAACGGATCAACATTCGGACGGAACGGGCAAACCAAACACATTAATTTAAACGAAAAGAATTTCATCCTCCCCCAACTTTTCCGCTTGATCCAATCAGACTGCCTTTTCTTCTATTGATTTTGCAAAGGTTTTATCAATCGAAATGTAAAAATTCATTCTTCTCTTTCCTTGATCTTTCAATTTATTATCAACCTTTTCCCTTTCAGTTTGTTTCTTCCAATAAACAGCTAAAAAGAAGGACAAATGAAAGCTATAAAAAATTCTTTACTGGCCATATTTCTATTAATCATAGCAATATCGGCCTTTGCACAGGAAAAGGTCAAGACCAACTTTGAATTTCTAAAATTACCCTATGCATTCAATGCGTTGGAACCGTCTATCGATTCGGTTACCATGCGGATCCATTACAGCAAGCATCATCGGGCATACTATGACAACTTTTTGAAAGCCATTGCCGGAACTGAATATGAATATCAAACCATAGGGGAAATTTTCAATAACATCAGCAAAGCCCCGGTTGCGGTACGTAATATGGGCGGAGGTTACTACAACCACACTCTTTTCTGGGCAAACCTTTCCCCTACTCCGGGCGAACCATCTGCGAAGCTGAAAAGTGCCATTGAAAACCGGTTCGGATCGATGGATGCCTTTAAAGAGGCTTTTTCAAAAGCATCATCATCGGTATTTGGCAGTGGCTGGACCTGGTTGGTTGTGACACCCGAAGGAAAGCTGGAAATCACTTCAACCTCCAATCAGGATAACCCGCTAATGGACATTGCATCGATAAAAGGTACCCCATTGTTAACCATTGATGTTTGGGAACATGCCTATTACCTGAAATATCAGAATAAGCGCGCCGATTACATTGCGGCTTTCTGGAATGTGGTAAATTGGACCGAAGTAAACAACCGCTACGAAAAAACAACTCAAAAAAAGTAAGCACAGAATAAGCCAAATAGATAATTGAAAATCAGAATGAAGGTTAATCAAACCGGATTCCTGATTTTCTATTCCGGTCTGAAATAAATCTTTACTTCAGCTTCGCCTTCTACCGGAAGACCATCCTGAATTTTCGGAGACCATTTTGGGCCACTTTTAATAAGCCGGATTGCTTCCTGTGAAAAATTATCATCAGGGCTTCTTTCAATAAAGAAAGCTTTGGGTTCACCCGTTTTGGTAATTTTAAAACGCACCTTCACAATCTCCTTTTTGGGATTTTTTACCCCTTGGGGATATTTTGCATTTTTTTCCAGATATTCCTTGTAGAGATCGTTCCCACCCAGTGGAGCAGGCTCAGCATTGGCACCGGGCCGTCTGAGCAACGCTTCCGGCTCCGCCACATCTTCTCCGTTTACCACTTGATACCCCTGAGTTGCAGCTACTGTATTTTGTGGTTCCCCGACAGGAACTTCTGCCTGTTTCTTTTCTTCCTTCGGTGCAATAAACCCCTCCTCGGTTTCACCATTATTGGCAACCATCTTCTTTCTCAAAGTCTCAACCTTCATTACAGCTTCCTTTGCAGGAACTGATCCGGCAGAATTAACAGCGGCTGTTCCTGCCTGAGATTTTGCATTTGCATCGGCTACCAAAACCGATGACGAATCAACCACTGCCGCTGTGTCAACCTTTTCAACGACAACTGGCTTATATGGTTCGGTGACCAATTGTTTCATCGAATCATCTACCGTTTCAGCCATCTCTTGTTTCGAGAAATGAATATTCTGAATTCCCCAGTAAACCAACGAAATAACAACAGCAACACCTGCTGCATAGGCTAATATCTTCAACGCAAAAACATTCCTCCTTCTCTTTCCGGAGTAGACATCCAAGCTACGAATATCCCGGTCAATTTCAGAAGGTTTTAAGTCTGATAATCCCTCGAATGCTTCATTCAGGAATGGATCTCGCTCAATTTCCCTTTCGAAAAGATAGCGCTCTTCGTTGGTCATGCCATTGTTCATGTACCTCAGAAGATCTTCCAGCCGGTCACTATGTTTGTACTTTTCACTCATGCTTACGTTCCAAACAAATTTTCAGGTTTCTCTTCCCGTTTTGAATATTACTTTTTACATCCTTCTCTTCCGAACGCAAAATGGTTGCGATATCCCTATACGACTTCTTCTTAAAATAGAACATATCAATGCAGTCCTTTTGTTCCATTTTAAGCTTATTAATGCAATTTTGCAAAGCTTCGGTCATCCGTACCTCCTCATCTAAAGGATGCATTTCGATACCCGATTCCATAATTTTTTTTTCCTCTTCGGCCCAGTTGCGGAATCGCTCGTCTTCGATGTTTTGCTTTCTCAGCTCCATCAGACAGTAATTTTTTGAAACCACATACAACCAATTCTTGAAATGGCCAATTTCCTGCCGGATAGCTTCGACGGTCAGTTTTTCAAAAATCTGCATCACCGCATCCTGAGCGGCTGCCCGATTTCTTAAATATTTATAACAAACGCCGTATACCAGGTGAATGTATTTATAATAGATCTTCCCCAGGATTTCCATGTCACCCGTTCTCCTAAATTCCCTGATTTGCAACAAATCAAGCTGCCGGTCAAATTCAAGTTGTTTTAATGTCGCTGACATTGAATGTGGTTTAAAATCGAATACGTAAAAGTAACAACAAAAAATTATCTAAAAAATTTATGGAATTTAAAAAAACAGGACATCTCAATTACAGAAACCAATTCAATCAAATAAAATGAAAAAGTTATCGACACTGCTTTTAACCATCCTGATTGCAACTTCCGATTTTGCATCAGCCCAACGACTAATCCAGGGAAAGGTTACCGACGCCAGCAATCATCCGCTTCACCATGTCAGCATTACGTGTAAAGAAGGAAATAACAGCTCGTACAGCGATCAAAATGGCGAATATCAAATATTGGTTGACTCGATTTATAAATGGCTGATATTCAAACTTCAAGGTTTTGAGGAACAGGAAATTCAAATAAAAAACCGGAAAAAAATTGATGTCGTTATGAAACCGGAAAAAATTTCCGACAACAGGAATAAAAAAGTATGCGTAGCCGGACTCAAATCGGTGGCTTCTAGCTGCGAAGCGGCTCCGGCAATGGTACAACTCGCGTATGATACCGATTTCAATACCGAAAATTACAGTTCCATCCAGGAAAACGGGTTCAAAGAAACCGGCAACCAACCCTTGTCTACTTTCTCAATTGATGTAGACAACGCATCCTATTCAAACATCCGCCGGTTCATCAATATGGGGCAACTTCCTCCGAAAGATGCCGTCAGAATTGAAGAGATGATCAACTACTTCAAATACGATTACAAACAACCAACGGGAGATAAACCTTTTTCTGTGACGAACGAAATAGCTTCGTGCGCATGGAATGAAAATCATGATTTGCTGATGATCGGATTGCAGGGGAAAGAGATTGAAAAAGAAAACATTCCGCCATCGAATCTGGTTTTTTTAATCGATGTTTCGGGTTCGATGAGTGCTCCAAACAAATTACCGTTGGTAAAATCGGCCATGCGGATGCTGGTTGATGAACTCCGCCCTCAGGATAAAGTTTCGATTTGTGTGTATGCCGGTGCTGCCGGCGTGGTACTCGATGCAACACCCGGAACCAATAAAATGAAAATAACCGAAGCCATTGATAACCTGAATGCGGGCGGATCGACAGCTGGTGGCGAAGGCCTGAAACTGGCCTATAAAATTGCTGAAGAAAACCGGATCGAAAAAG
>Ga0116170_10002232_pt1 | contig 18846 bp, 13 predicted proteins | sample AD_JPNHW1_MetaG_FD_89797 | JGI IMG/M metagenome (GOLD analysis project Ga0116170, IMG submission 89797) | Active sludge microbial communities of municipal wastewater-treating anaerobic digesters from Japan - AD_JPNHW1_MetaG | ecosystem: Engineered > Bioreactor > Anaerobic > Digestate | place...
CGGGGCTCCCCGGCGGCGGTACGCGGGGGGGGGCGGCGGTTCTTCAAGGGCCCCGGACGGCCCCGGGCGGCGCCCTTTGGGGGCGGCCCCCCCGCCGCACGGTTTCCAGCCAGGCGGCCGTGCCCCTCAGCCCCAGCGGCAGGCCCGTTTCCACCAGTTTAGCCCCGGACTTTTTCGCCAGCGTGGCCGCGGCCCTGCGGCCGTAAGGCAGGGACACTATCAGTCCGGCTTCCAGCGCGCGCGACAGGTCCCGGAAGCTGCCGCCCGAGGGAAAAACGCAGGTCAGTTCCAGGCCGCAAAGTTTCAGCAGCATGCGCAGTTCTTTTATATTGGCCGCATGGTCGCCTTCGCCGCGGTCCGGGAAATAGCCGGCCAGGGCCACCGAGCGCGGGCGCGGCGCGGCCTTGCGCGGCGGCAGCGCCCGCGCCAGGGCGTTCAGCGCCAGCGCATAGCCCTCCAGCCAGTCCGCGTCCAGCGAGGAGGGGGGCACGTCCACCACGGGGGCGCCGCCGGTCACGCCGGCCGCCAGGCCCTCGTAATCGAGCCCGGCCAGCTTCAGGTAAGGCAGCCCGGTAACCATTACCACCGAAAAACGGCCGGAGCCGGCCACGCTGTTGAGCAGGGCGGCCAGCGGCTTCTCGGGGTTCTCTTTCTGCGGCAGCGGGCCGGCCATGGTGCAGATGATCCTGTGCGCGCCGTCGGGCGAGAGCAGGGTGGAGTAGGCGTCGTGATTGCCGGCCAGGAAATCGATCTTGGACATGACGCAGTTGAGGCCGTCCATCACCGCGCAGGAATCCTTTACGGCATTGGCGGCGAGGAAGATCCCCAGCTGGTAAGGCAGGTTGAAAGTCCGCGCGAAATCCTTACTGCCTGAGGTAGCGTTCATTGAAATCCCATTGGCAAAGTTCCAGCAGGCGTCGCCGGGTTTCCAGCGCGCCCTCGTAGCCGGCCTCGAACAGCGAGGCTGAAAAAGGCGTCTTGCCGGCGGCGGTCACGCGGGGGTCGAGGCGGATGTCCGAATAGACGAGGCGCAGCGCCTTGTCGGCGCGCAGCAGGGCGCGCAGCTCTGCCGGCGTGCGGAAGACGGCGGCCGAAACGCGCAGGCCCGGGTTCGCGGCTTTTAGCGTGGCGAGGGCGGCCGCTGCCTTGCCGGGCAGGGAGGGGCTTTTCCCGGCGCGGCCGCCGGCCGCCGGCGGTTCTGTTGCGGGCAGCAGCAGGCGGATCTTGAAACCCGCTTCCGCCAGCACCGGCAGGACGGGCACCATCTTCAGCGCCGCGCTGCCGGAAAGCAGGGCTATTTCCTCCGGCGCCAGCACGAAAGCGGCGGCAAAATTTTTCACCCGCATCTGAAGCCCGGCCGCGGATTTTTTTTGGGCGGCCGTAGGGCCGGCGGCGATCTTTTTCCGGCCGAGGGCGCGGGCTACGGCCTTCAGCCAGGCTTCGGTGCCGGCGAAGCCGTACGGCGCGCCCGGCAGTATCCATTTCATCCCGGCCTTGTCGAAAGCCGCTGCCAGCACGGCGTCGGGGCCCGGCAGCGCCTGCAGCCGCGCCGAGCGCGCGTCGGCGTAAAAATCTTCGCCGGGGATCACGGAGGAAATACCCCGTTCGGCCAGCAGGGCGGCCATGGCGGGCGCGGCCGCGCCCCAGTTCACCAGGCAGACGTCGCGGGCCGGCCCGGCCGCGGCGCCGGTGAGTTTGTGCGCCATGAAAGCGGCCCGCACCCCGGATTTAACGGGGCTGTGTTCGTAGAAACTGTTGAAGCGCTCGATCACTATCTTTACGCCTTTCTCCCGCTCCACCCGCCGCACCAGGGAGACGGTGTCGCTGGCGAGCATCAGGGGGGCGCAGCCGACATAAAATTCTATCAGGCCCCCCGGGCCGGCCTGGTCCGCCGCGGCGTAGAGGGCCTTGAGCGTCTTGGCCTCGTCGCCGAAGACGGAGTCGGCGGTGTTGAAATCCGTGTTCACTATGCGCGCGTCGGGCCTGGGCAGCTGCGGGCCGCGCTGGTCCCGGCCGCCGCCTTTGGGCCCGGCGCTTTCGCTGAACGCGCCCAGGGCGCCGCCTTCGCAGCCGCAGAAGCGGCATTCGCTGTCGCCGTGCTCCACCAGTACGGAGCCGGCGGGGATGTGCGCCTCCACCGCCCCGCCCGGGAAGATGAAGCGCTGCCACTGGCCGAACCCCGTGTGGGGCCGCAGCGGCGTGCCGGGGGCGGTCAGGGACCGGTCTTCCGGCGCGACGCCGCCCAGCAGTCCGCCGTAGAAATCCTTCAGGCCCGTGAAGACCGAAAGCAGCTCGTCGAAGCGCAGCGCCGCCAGCCGCCGGGCGGCGGCCGTAAGCGCCGGCGCCGCGGCGGCCATGGCGGCCTTGCCGGCGGTAGGGTGGAAGCACACTGTCCAGTCGGAAAAGACGGCCATGCCCGGCCTGGCGCCGGAGGCGGGGCCTATAACTATCCTGCACGCTCCGCTCCCGTGATCCCAGTCGCAGATCATCTGGTCGCCTTCCATGCCCGCCGGGCGCATGTCGACGGCGGCGAACAGCGAGGCCGCGGACCTGGGGGCTCCGGGCTTTGCCGGCTTTCCCGCCGTGGGCTTGCGTGCGGCCGCAGGCCTGCGGCCTTCGGCGAAGGCGAAAAATTCCGCGTCGGTCAGGGCGCGCGGCGGCGCGGCCGGCGGGCCGGAGGCGCGGATGGCCGTGCACAGTTTCCAGGCGCGGCGGGCAAAATCGCTGTCGGGGTAGGCGAGCGCGGCCGGGATATGCGCCCGTTCCGCCGCCGCAACCGCCGGGTCGCGCAGCGTCACGCCCAGGACGCGCGCGTTCACGGCCCGCGCGAATTCCCGGACCAGGGCGGCCCCTCCCGGCGTCTTCACGTTCGCGGCCAGGCCGGCCAGGTACACGCCGTTGCGGGCGTAGTTCTCCGTCATCATGATCAGCCGGTTGGCCGCGTGAAGGGAAAGCATTTCTTCGGAGGTCACTATGACCACTTTTTTCGCGAAGCCGCGCCGCAGCGGGGCGGCGAAGCCGCCGCAGACCACGTCGCCCAGCACGTCGAAGACCGCCGCGCCGTAGCCGCCGGTTTCCAGCAGGGCGGAGTCCTTGATCGCGTCCAGCATCGAGCCGATGCCGGTGCCGGCGCAGCCTACGCCGGGCTGGGGGCCGCCGGCTTCGATGCAGTGGATGTCCTTTATGGGGGAGGCGTGCACGCTGTCCTGTAGCACTTCCTGGCCCGGCCCCGCGGTCTTCGAAGTGAAAGAGCGTATGTGCGCGCCCATCAGCGCCAGGGTGGAGTCCATCTTCGGGTCGCAGCCCACGTGCAGGACTTTCTTCCCGCCGGCCGCCAGGATGGCCGTGATGTTGGAGGCGAGGGTGCTTTTCCCTATGCCGCCTTTTCCGAAAAAGACTATGCTTTCCATATGGGTGCGCGGAAACTTTTTTGCCCGCCCGGACCGCTGCCGGGCCCCTTTATAAAGGCAATTATACACTATGGTATAATAAAACTGCGCGATATGGCGAACAGTAGAGTCCCGAAAAAATGGATCAGCGAACAGGCCTGCGTCAGCATGGCGCATACCTGCAACCTGTATTGCGTTTATTGCCATAATCCGCCGACAGGCGAGAAGAAAGACGCGGGGCAGACCGCCGCGGAAATGAAGGCCGCCGGGGTAAAAGCGGTAAGCCTGGAAGGCGGCGGCGAACCCACCGCGAGCCCGGATTTTTTCAAGTGGATAAAAGCGCTTAAAGCGGCCGGGGTAAAGGACATCATGCTGTCCACCAACGCCGTGGCGCTGGCGGACCGGGCCTTCTGCCGCAAGGCTGTCCCGGCCGTGAATTTCTTCACCGTCAATTTTCCTTCCCACCGGCCCGAAGTCTACGCCCGGATAACGCGCAGCGTGAAATTTCCGCAGGCGGTAAGGGGCCTGGCCAATATCAAGGCCCTGGGCGGCGAGGAAAAGATCCGGTTCTTCCACATCATTTCCAGCGAGAACTACAGGCTGCTGCCCGGTTTCGCCAACTGGGCGGCGAAGAACTTTCCCCGGGCGGCTTTTATCAACTTTACTTTTGTGCGCAACAAGGGGCGCGCCCCGGCGGCGCCCGGGATAGTCCCCTCGTACCGCGAGGTAGCGCCGTTCCTGGCCCTGGCGCTGGCTTCGCTGAAGCTGCGCGGCTTCAGGGCCGTGGTGCAGAACATGCCCCTGTGCGCGCTGGCGGGGGTGGAGGGTTTTTCCTTCGAATACCAGCGCTGGCGCCGGGGCGACAAAGTGCTGGAAGGCGGCGTCGACGCCGCGGCGCCGTGCCGGGCCTGCGCCCGCTGTACTCTTGCCCCGGCCTGCTGCGGCGCCAGGCCCGATTACATAAAAGTCCGCGGCGCGGGAGAGCTGAAGGCTTCGAAGCTGGACCCGCGTTCGATAATACCGGAAGATTTTTGAACCGCAGTTTTGCGGGGCCGGGCGGTTAGCCCTCTTTTCTAAAATGAAGATAGTTTCCTGCTTTTCAAGTCTCGACGAAATAAAACCCCTGGCCAAGGCCGGGGCCGACGAGCTGTATTGCGCCGTCCCGGGGCTGCCGTCTTTCGGCGAACCGGCCCTGCTGACCGGGGCGGGGGGGCTTAAGGCCGCGGTGCGCGCCGCCCATGCGCTGGGCCTGAAAATATCGCTGGCCGTAAACAGCCTGGGGGAGGCCAGCTTCACCCGGCCCGGAGAGGGGCGGCTGCTCAGGCGGCTGGCGGCCGCGGACGCCGCTGGCGTGGACGCTTTTATCGTGGCCAGCCCCGCCATCCTGGGCCTGCTGCTGGCCTTGAAGCGGCGGCGCGCGCGTCTGCACCTCAGTTCGGTGCAGCCTTGCTTCAGCAGCCTGTCGGCCGCTTTTTTTCTCGACCTCGGAATTTCCAGGATAATCCTGCCCAACCAGCTGGCGCCCTACGAGGCGCGGAAGATCGTCGAGCTCTGCCGCCGGCGCGGCGCGGAGCTGGAGATCTTCGACCACCGGTTCTTCGGCTGCGCCTATATCAACGGCCGCTGCCACCTGCACCGCCCTGATTATTACACGCTCAATGCCTCCGTCCAGAACGGCTCCATGTGCCGCCTCAATATCAGCGCCGGGGCCCTGCAAACGCCCGGCGCCATCGACGTGGACGCCGCCTGGAAACCGCGGCTGGGGCCCATAGTGCGGCGCCTTTCCTCCAGGCTGGCCTGCGGCGGCGCGCCGCGCATAGCGAACATGGCCGCCTTTTTCGAGTTCTTCGCGGCCGGCGTGGGCTATCTGAAATACGGCACGCGCCAGGACCCCGGCGCGGTAAAAGTGCGCAAGGTCAGGGAAGTGCGCGCGATGCTGGACGCGGCGGAAACTGTCTTGGGAAAATACCCGCGGGCGGAAGCGCAGCGCCGTTTTATGGAAAAAATGCAGAACTGGGACGGGCGTAAATATTAAGCTATGAAGACAGAGCAAGGCATAAGGCTGGGCAGCCTCTCCCTTTCGAGGCTGGAGCGGACCCCGCGGCTGCGGCGCCTGCTGGACCGGTTCGACTGGGTCTACACCGGGGCTGAATTCTGCGAGAACCTGCTGGAGACCGGCATGGCGGCCGACGCGGCGCGCCTGCAGGCGAAAGGAAAAAAAGTCTGCCTGGTCACCCCGCTGCTCAGCGAAAAAGGGATAGAAAGCCTTGCCTCCATTTTTGCGGGCCTTATGAAGCTGCACCGCGACGGCCGCCTGGACCCGGCGAGGTTCGAGGTGACCGTCAACGATTTCGGCGCGCTGGAACTGGCCGCCCGGGAAAAGCTGCCGTTCAAACTGAACCTGGGCCGCCAGCTGTACTATAACGCTTTCCTGGTGACGAGGGATTCCATCGAAGTCCTCAACCGGCGCAGCCTGGACTTCTTCGCGCTGCGCGGCATCACCCGCTATGAGCTGGCCCCTACCGGCCTCCTGCCCCGCACCAATTTCGGCGACAAGGCTTTCGGCTTCGACCCGAAGGCTTTCAGCCTCACCCTTTATTACCCGTACCTGAACCTGACCACTACCCGCACCTGCCTGGTGGGGATGCCATATATCCCGCCGGAAGAAGCCGTGCGCGGGATAAAATGCCGCCGGGAATGCCGCGCCTGCGCCTTTAAGGTGGCGCACCCGTGGATAAAAGAGAAACTGTTCATACGCGGGAATACGGTTTTCATGGAGTTCCCGGAGAAGTTCTATTCTTCCCAAAAAGAGCTGGCGGCCAGGCGTATCGACCGCCTGGTCTATTGCCCTTTCCCCTGAACCATGCCGGCTTTAACCCATAACTTGCAGAGATTCGTGGATGCGGCCCGGGGGCCGGTGATCTCGCTCGGGTCCACCGCCTACGCCGGGTTTTTCGACGGGCGCCTGTGGCATTCTACCGCCGAGCTGAGCCGCAAGCTGGTGGTGAACCGGCCTGAACTGCTGGTCTGCCGCTACTGCGGCTTCGGCTGGAGCGCGGACAAAGAGGAGAGCCGCCGCAAGGCGGTGGTGGAAGCGCTGGAGCGCTGGGCCTACAATTATTATTCCATGACCGCCCCGGCAAAAGCCGGCGTGGACATCAACGACTCGGCCAACGGGTTCGCGGCCATGCCCGCCGACATGGGCGCCGGCCTGGCCGCCGTGAACGCCTATTGCGAAGCGCTGGAGCGCTGGGTGCTCAACGCCGTCTGGGACGGCGGGGATGTTTATTTCGTGAAATGCGCGGGCGCCGGCGGGGTGCCGGAGAAGGTCTTGCGGCGCGTCAGCGCCGGCGGGGAATATTACGGGCTGAGGATAGCCCCGGAGAAGCTCGTGAAGGGTATGCCCGCCGAACTGCATTTCAGGCTCTGCCTGCTGAAGACGGCCGCCGGCGGGGTGGTTTCCGGCTCGGCCTGTTCCGCTTCGGCCGCCGACGCGCTGCTCCGGTCGGGCCAGGAAGCCTACCTGCACGCGGCGGTCATCGCGCGCGCCGCCGCCGGGGGCGCCCCCGTAGGCGGGATGCTGGAGCCCAGGCTGGTAAGTTTCGCCAAGTCGCGCAGCGGGTACCGGATCGTTTCGGAACTTCTGAAGCCGGGACCGGGGCGGCTCCACACGCCGCCGCCGGTGCAGTTCTCCAGGGCGCTGCCGGGGCCCTGGGAGCCGGAGGTGGCGGTGCACCGGGTCCTGCTGTCCGATTCGAAGCCGGAGGCGGACGAACTTTGCACCGGGCGCTGTTACTTTTAACCGATGGCAAAATATAAAGCGCTGCTGCTGTGCGAGCGGAACGGGATACTGCCGCTGGGGCCGGGCTACCTGAAGGCTTACGCCGACGCCGATAAAAAATTGTCCGCGAAAGTTTCCGTCGCCCTCGCTTACCTCGACGACATCGCGGCGCCGGAAAGCGCGCTGGGCGTACGCCCGGACCTGGCGGGTTTTTCCTGCTGCGGGGACCTCGCGCGCGTGTTCGCGGCCTGCGCGAAGATAAAGGCGCGGGATAAAAATATCCGCATCGTGCTGGGCGGGCCCGCCACTTACGCCGTGGCCGCCGGGGAGCTGCTTGCCGGTTCCGGCGCGGATTACGTGGTGCGCGGGGAAGGCGAGCAGGCTTTCGCGGAACTGCTGGCTTACCTGGCGGCCGGCGCCCGCGGACTGCCCGGGGTGCGGGGGCTGAGTTTCAGGCATAAGGGCGCAATAGTTGAAAACCCGGCCCGGCCCGAATACGCCCGCCTCGACGACCTGCCTTCGCCGTACCTGAACGATGTCTTCGACCTGAAAGGGTATACGAAGTTCTTCGTAGAGGGCTCCCGGGGCTGCCGTTTCGCCTGCGGTTATTGCGCGGAAAGCAATTCCAGTCTGCGTTACTTCAGCGCCGCGCGCGTTGCCGCCGAAGTCCGGCACATACTTGAGCGGGTCCCGGACGCGTCCGGCATTTCTCCTACCGACGCGGATTTCTTCCAGGACCGGGCGCGGGCTAAAGCGCTGATGAAGGATCTTCAGGCGCTGTCCGCGGGGCGCCGGGTGTCCTTCGTGCTTACTTCCAACCCGGTAAACTGGGATGACGGGGTAATGGCCGCCTTCGCCTCGGGCAGGTTCCAGGCCAGCGTCGGGATCCAATCCATAAATACCGCCGCGCTGGCCGCCGCGAACCGGCCCGCTGAGGTGAATAAGATCAAGAGCAATATGCGCAGGTTCCTGCGGCTCGCCCCGGGCGCGAGATTTTCCGCCGACCTGATCTGCGGCCTGCCGGGCGATGATCTGGCGGGCTACCAGCGCACGCTGGACTGGGCAATTTCCACCGGCGGCGACCTCGAGCTGAATCACCTGCGCGTGATCCCCGGCACTTATTTCGCCGCGCATAAAGAGCGCTTCGGGATAGTTTGCGGCGAGGCTTATCCATACTTTATTGTTTCGAACGCCACTTTCAGCGCGGGGGAGCTGGCGCAGGCGCTGCTGTTGAACGAGCGCATCGGCTTTTTAGCGGGGAATCTTTCGCTGGACAGGTATATCGCCTCGGCCCTCCTGTACCTGGGCCGGGCGCTGCGCGGCAGGGTGCGGCTGCCGTTCCTGTATGTCTGCGTCGAACTTGAGGCTTATATGCGGCGCCGCGCCGCTTTCGCCCCGCTGGTTGCGGAATGGTCGCGCCAGGACCACCGGAGTTATTGCGCGGCCGCGAACCTGGCTTACCGCGCCGGACTTCAGCGCCTTATTCCGGCTTTCGGCCGGGCTGTGTTAAAGAAGCACGGCCGGAGCGCGCTGCTGCCGCCGCTGGCCCGGGCCGCGGCGGCGGCCAGGGGGCGGCTGCTCTTCCCGGCTACGGCGGCCGAACGGGCGCGGCGCTGCCGGGAATTCCTGCGCGCGGCTACGGCGGCCCGCAGGACGCTGCTGGTCGCCTGGGCCGATAGCGCCGAAGCCCATAACAGCCCCTGCACCGATATGGTTCTGCTGCGGGATGAGTTCACCGGCGAGACCTATGGCGGCCGCGAGGGACTGGCGCCCGAACCGGTGCAGGCCGCTGCGGCCGCCGGGTATTTCCGCGAGCTGTCTGACAACTCTGCCGCCGGTTTTGACGCTATCATACTCTCCGGAGTATACGGCGGCCTGCCCGCGGCGCAGCGGGTGAAAGCGCTACAGTCTTTGCGCGGGTTGTCGGCGGCCCGCGGCCGGCTGCTTGTTCTGGATGATCTATCTGGCCCGCCTTCGCCGGAAGCCGCGCCGGCCGCCCTTAAGCCGGCCGCGCTGGCGGCTGAGCTGAAAGCCGCCGGGTGGAAAGTTGCCGCGGCGCCACGTCGGCTGGCAGCCGGGAAAAAAGTTACGCCGGTATGGGTTTGCGAGGCCGAAGCAGCCGAAAATAAGCGCGGGGGAGCGTGACCATGGGACTGAAAAGGATCCTTGAGCCTGAACTGATGGAGACCCGCCGGGACGCCCTGGAGTATGAGGCGATAGACCATGAAAAGGCCAACGCGGAATTCGCCGATTACCTGGCGACGGAGCTGCGGTTCGCCGGCGGGCGGCTGCTGGACCTGGGCACCGGCCCGGGCGACCTGCCCGTGGCCGTGTGCCGCAGGCTGAAGAACGCCAGGGTTACCGCCGTGGACCTGTCGCCTGTAATGCGGGCGCTGGCGGCGAAGAAAATAGCGCGCAGCGGTCTTTCCGGGCGCATCCGCCTGCTGCGCGCGGATGTGAAAGCTACAAAATTACCTTCGGGCTCTTTCGACCTGGTGATCTGCAGCAACCTGGTCCACCACCTGCCGGACCCCGTGCTGCTGTTCCGGGAGATAGGGCGCCTGTGCCGGCCCGGCGGCGGGTTCCTGATACGGGACCTGCGGCGCCCTGCCACTTTAAAGGCGCTGAACGCACTTATGCTGGGAGCCGCTGGCGACACTCCCCGTCAGTTGGAGCTGCTCCGAAATTCCCTGCGCGCCGCCCTGCGCACCGCGGAGGCTGGCTTTTACGCGAAAAAAGCGGGGCTGGAGAATTTTACGCTGCGGTCCGTGGGGAACAGGCACTGGCAGCTGGAGCGGCCTGTCACGGAGCGTTAAAAATACGGGTTTGGTTTACCGGATCCCGGCGCCTGATCCTATCCCGCTCCAATTTTCCGGGTACAGCATTATCAGGAAAAACTGCCAGCAGGCCGCGAATTCCACAACTTCGCCGCGTCCCGGCCCGGACAGCAGTATCCATAAGTACAGCAGCGCGAAGGCGGCGCTGTGCCTTTTCCTGGGGACGGGGATCGCCAGCCTGTCTATAAACGCCTTGAGCCCGTTCCTGTTCCGGTAAAGCGGCGGGAAAATAAAAAGATAAACAAATACGGCTATGCCGAGGCCGGTGTCGAAAGCGGTGTAAATTACGTCTATGCCGCCCGCTTCCACCATAAGGCAGTGAATGCTGGGTTCCAATTTCGAGTTGTGCTCCAGGAAGAACCGGGGGGTTTCATAGCCGAACAGCCGCTGGCCCCAGGCCAATTCTTCTCCCGTGCCAAAAACGCAGGCTGCCGCGCCCAGGAACCAGACAAGGGAGAACAGCCTGGCGCCGGCTTTGAAGCCGCGGACGGCGCGGCTAAAGCACAGCCCGGCGCAGCAGAGCAGCGCGGCCACGGTCAGCCATTCTACCGGTCCGTCCTCTATCACATACCCGTCGGTGAACGCCGTCTGGTTGCTCCGGGCCAGGATTATTCCCGCAGTTACCACGCCGAAAACGGCGGAATATACCGCTATTTCCGGCAGGAACATTTTCTGCTTTATTTTTTCGAGGAAGTCTGGAAGGGTCGTCATGATCTTTACCGCTTTCCCGGCCGTAATCGGAGGGATGTCCGCGGCGACGCTTTCTCCCGGGATCAGCCAGGGCTACGGCCGCCGGCTAACCCGGTGTTTCTCCAAGCAAATAATACAATATTCAGCTTAAAACAAAAACTTCCCGGCAGCCGGGTTTAACGCGCCGCCTTTTAGCTGGAACAGCGCCATTTTTTGTTGTAAACTTGTATCGCCGGGTTGTGTCCCCCCGGGAGCCAGCCTGCCGGTAAATTCCACCGGGAACTGCAGTTTGGACCACTCCTTATTTTTCGGCTCGGCCGGCACCGACTGCTTATGTCTACTATCGATCGCGGACATGTTTCCCGAATCAAAATATGCCGGGAACACCGCTGGGCGGGAGACCGCCGGCAGGCCGCCTCCGGCCCTGCCGCCGCCCCGGCCAAAGGCTTCCTATGTGCGGGATAGCCGGTGTCTTTTCGCTGGGCGCCCCTTTGGGGGACGCGGAGTTCTCCCTCGTGAAGGCGATGACCGGTGTGCTGCGGCACCGCGGCCCGGACAGCCAGGGTTTTTTACACGACGAGCGCGCGGCGCTGGGCAACTCAAGGCTCCGGGTCACGGACCTTTCCGCCGGTGCGGACCTGCCCCTGGCCTCGGAGAACGGGGCGCTGTGGCTGGCGTATAACGGCGCGGTCACGAATTTCCGCGGGCTGGCGCGCGAATACGGCTTTGAAAAGAAGCGGCCGCTGCGGACAAGTTCGGATTCCGAGGTGGTCCTGCGCCTGTATGAAGAGCTGGGGGGATCCTTCCTGGACAAGTTTTCCGGTCAATTCGCATTCGCTCTCTACGACCGCGCCCGCTCCAAAGCCCTGGTGGTGCGGGATTTTTACGGCTTGCGCCCCGTTTTTTACCTGGTCCACGGCGGGCGCGTATATTTCGCTTCGGAAATAAAGGCCCTGCTGGAAGTTAACGGCTGGGACAGGGCCCTGGACCGGGAAGCCCTCTGGCACTTTTTCTCGCTGGCCTATCTGCCGGGCCGCCATACCCCCTTTTCCGCTATCCGCGAACTGCCGGCCGGCCATATGCTGGAGGTGGACCTGGCGGCCGGCGCCCTGGCGGAGAAGCCTTACTACCGGCTGGCATACGAGCCCGACGCCGCCCTGACCGAAGAGGGAGCCGCCGCGGGTATGCGCAGCCGCCTGCTCAATTCCGTAGAAGCCAGCCTGGCGGTGGACGTGCCGGCCGGTCTCACCTTGTCCGGCGGCGTGGACACCAGCTCGCTGCTGGGCCTGGCCAAACACCTGGGGCTGAGCGAACGCCTGCATACTTTTTCTATAGTGATGGGAGAAAAAAGTTTTGACGAATCCCGCTATCAGCGGCTGATGGCGCGGTTCGCGGGTTCCATCCACCACGAGCTGCGCGTGGAGCCGCGCGACGTGCTGGAGAACCTGGTCCGGACCATCGCCCACCTCGACGAGCCTACAGGCGACGGCGCCGCCGTTCCCAGTTTCCTGCTGGCGCGGGAGGCGCGCAAACACGTGGGCGTGCTGCTCTCCGGCGAGGGCGGGGACGAGGTCTCCAACGCTTATGAGACGCACCGCGCCTGCCGCGCCCGGGCGGCTTACCGCCGGCTTGTTCCCGGCTGGGCGCGCAAGGTCCTGCGCGGCGGCGCGCAGGCGCTGCCCGTTTCCTGCAGCAAGCTCAGCTTCGACTTCCTGGCGAAACGTTTCACCGAGGGCGCGGAGCTGGGCGTGCCTGAAGCGCATTTATACTGGCGCCACGCGCTGGGCGAGGAAGCGAAGGAGCGGCTTCTGGCTTTCCCGCGGCCCGCCGGCACCACGGCGCAGCTGTTCCGTGAATTCTATGACGCGCTGCCGTATACCGACGAGCTGGACCGGATCTCGCACCTGGACCTCTGGTACTATTTCGTGGACGACCTGATGGTGAAGAACGACCGTTCCATCATGGCGCATTCGGTGGAGACCCGGTTCCCTTTCATGGAGCGGGAGGTGGTGGAGTTTTCGGCCCGCATTCCCAGCGCCTTCAAGGTAAAAGGGCTGCGTGGCCGCTGCGTGCAGAAGCGCGCCATGCAGGGGCTGCTGCCGCCCGAAATACTGGCCCGCAGCAATATGGGGCTGGAGATGCCGCATTCCCTGTGGTTCTTCGGCGAGTTCCGGGAAATAGGCGAGCGCTATTTTTCGCGCGAACAGGTGTCCCGCTCCGGCCTGCTCAACTGGGAGGCCGTGGACGGCCTCTGGCGGGAGCACCTGGCCCGGCGCCGCGATAACGGGCGGCCGCTGTGGTGCATCCTGAATTTCCTCATCTGGTTCGACCTGTTCGTTTACGACGGGAACTATAAGCAGTTCCTCCAGAAGGCGGGCAATGAAAACTTTTAGCGGCCTGGCGTCCGCCGCCTGCCGCCGCGTGCGCGCGGCCGCGGACGGTTTCCAGCTTTCCCCGCAGCACAGGACCATGCTGCCGGCGATGTTGTCCATGGCCTTCTGCTGGTTCAATCTGAACTTCAGGAACTTCGGGGGGTTCGGCGCCGAATACAACATGTTCGACCTGGGCGGCTTTTTCCTGGCCGGGCTGCCGCACGGCGGGATACTCCTGAATATGCCGCTGTTCGAGATCCTGGTCGCCGGCCTGTTCCACCTGGGGGTGACGGAGCGGCTGCTGCTCATTGCGCTGCTGCTCGGCGTGTACGGGATGGTTTTCGCCGTTGGCCGCTTCCTGGGCGGCTACCGGGCGGGGCTGGCAGCCCTGTGCGCGGCGGGGTTATTCGGCTTCACGGGCGGCTTGATCTATGAGCAGACCTTTTACAGCTACCAGCTGCTGGTCGTCCTGTTCTTCCTGGTTCTGCGGAGCAGGGAGAACTCGCTGCGGAACAATATCTTCTGCGGTCTTTCCATCGGGGCTTCTCTGCTGGTGCGCACGCCCCTGTTCCTTTTCCCGCCGCTGCTGGTGGCCTGCGACTGGCTGGGCGCCCGCGTTTTCTCCAGGGCTTTCGTTCTGCGCTCCCTGGCCCTGCTCGTTTGCTCTTATGCGCTGCTGCTGCCCTGGGGCGGGGTGAATTATTCCATCACCGGGAAGTTCGAACTGCTCGACAGCCGGCGGGCTGCCGACAATATTATCACCGCGGCCCGGGGCAGCATTTTCACGGCGGAGGCTGATACCCAGAAGGCGGCGGGCCTCGCGTCCGGTTTCGACATTCCTGGTTATTTTTTCAGAGAAACCGCTAAAGAGCCCTTCTTCTACCTGGGGACGGTGCTGCGCCGGCTCTGGCGCATTTTTCTGTTCTACCCGGCGCTGTTCGGCCTTTTCCTGGTCGCCGCATATTCGGTACGGGACGGCAAAGACCGGGCGCTTTTCACGTTGCCCGGCTACTTCATACTCATTCACGCGCTTTTCTCCATTGAAGTGCGCTACTTCTACCCGCTGCTGTACCTGCTGCCGCCCCTTATCGCCGGGGTCCTGTTGCCGGGACCGGACCGGGACAGGCCGCGCTGGTTGCGCGCCCCGGGCGAAGCGGCCTCCGATTTTGCGGTGCTGATGTGCTTTGTGGCTTTTACGGAAGTTGTCCTGCTTGCCTATCCCGGCCGGGCCGCCGGGGCGGCGGCGGACGGCACGTTGTTTACGAAAGCCGCGCAGCGTTTCCCGCACGACCGGGCCCTGCATGAGCAGAAATGCCGGGAGATCTGGGGCAACGGCGATTATCCGGGATTTAAGGCCTGCCTGGGCGAAGGCGCCGCGAAGTTCGACGACAAGGTAAGCGCCTACTTCCTGGCGTCCGCCGCCGCGCCCGCACCGGCGGCCATGCCCGAAGGGACCGAGAACGAGGATTTTTTCCTTAAATGCCTGCTGATAAGAACGCTGCGTCTGTGCGAGCTGGGCGACGGCGCCGCCGCCGCGGCCTCCTTAAAGAACGCGCAGGAGGTCTTTGTCCGCAATTACAACAGGCTGCACGGCACCCGGCAGCGCGGCGCGAAACAGGACGGTCTCAAGAGCGACGCGGAACCGTATGCCAGGGACAAGGTTGTAGCGGCTCTGCTGGCGAAAGATTCCGGCAGGTTTTGGAGCATGGCTTATGATGTCCTGACGCTGTGGCCGGTTCCCGCCATGGGAAAAATACTTGCCGTCCTGGAGAAAGCCGGCGGGCTGCAAGGCAGGCCGGGCGTTTTGGCGCAGGAACTTGCGGCGGCTGCGAAGGACGGCGCGCGCGGCCTGGACCAGCTCAGGAGAAAAATGACTTTTGAACTCCTGCTCCTGCCATTTCCGCGGCCGGGCTCGGGCGCAAATATTTATCTGCCCGCCGGGAGCGCTGGCGCTTTTCCGGGAACACCGCGGCAACGCCTGCCGGGGTAAAAATGCGGCCGGCTTTCCAGCGGGCGAAAAAATTCAGGGTGTAAGCGGCGGATAAGGGAGCGAAGATCATGAAGTTCAGAAAAGCTGAAGTGGTGTGCACGGGCTCGGAGCTGCTCTCCAGCCGCGTAAATTTATACGTGCCGGCTTTCGCGCAGCGGCTTATCCGCGCCGGTTTCCGCATACAGCGCGAGCATTGCGTGGGGGACAGCCGGGGGGACATAAAGGCCACAGTGGCCGGCGCCCTGCGCTGCGCCGACCTGGTAATGATCTGCGGCGGGCTGGGGCCCACTTTCGACGACGTGACCCGGGAGGCCGTGGCCCAGGCCCTGGGCCGGAAGCTGGTCTATTCCGAATACGCGGAAAAAACCCTGATGGCCAATTACAAACTGACCGATCTCGCTCCCAACATGAAGAACCAGTGCTATATAATAGAGGGCGCTGTTATGGCGGACAATGCCAACGGCACGGCTTTCGGATTACTGCTGAAGCAAGGCCGCAAGATGCTGGCGCTGCTGCCGGGCCCCGCGAAAGAATGGGAACCCATGTTCGACGGCCCCGTCCTGGACGGGATAAAAAAGTTCTTTAAAGTGAAGGAAGGTGCCGTGCGTTCTTTGAACCTGAAGATCGCGGACCTCGGGGAAGTGAAGACGGAGAACCTGCTGAAACCGGTGATGGCCCGCTTCCGGGACGCGGCTTATACCATCCTGGCCGGCGCGAATCTGGCCGAGTTTTCCGTCACCGTATGCGGCAAAACCGCCAAAGAGGCCGCCGGCAAGCTTGCGCGCATAGAAAAAGCCTGTCGTAAAGCGTTGGGCGGGAATGTTTACGGGATCAATGGCGACACCCCCGGATCCGTGGCCGGCGGTTTGCTGTTCAAAAAAGGAAAAACGCTCTCACTGGCTGAATCCTGCACCGGGGGGCTGGCTGCCTCCCTTATCACGGATGTCGCCGGCTCCTCCGACTATTTTTCCGGCGGGGCGGTTACCTATTCCAACGCCGCCAAAGAAAAGCTGCTGGGCGTTAAAAAGGCCACCCTCCTTAAATACGGGGCTGTTTCGAAAGAATGCGCGTTAGAGATGGCCGCCGGCTGCCGCAGGCTTTTCAAGACGGACTATGCCGTAGCCATAACCGGCATAGCCGGACCTTTAGGCGGGACCGAAACCAAGCCCGTGGGGCTGGTGCATTTCGCTGTGGCCGAAGCCGGGAAGATCAGTCATTACGCTAAGAATTTCCGCGGGCCGCGTACCATAATAAAAAATTGCGCCGCCAATTTCGCGCTGGAAGCCCTGCGGCGAGCCCTGAAAAATTAAGTAGCCTGTCCCCATTTATTACCTGTCTGACAACTTTTGGGGAGTTGTCAGACAGGTTTTATTTTATTGGGCGGGTTTCGCTTTGGCGCCGGCGAAGTCGCCGGCGAAGTCGCCGGCTTCGATGTAGGTTATCTTGGCCGGGTCTATGCGGCGTTTGAAGGCGTCCTGCACCTGCTGCGGCGTCAGGGCTGCCACTTTCTTTTCCTGGTCGCCGTACCAGGCCATCGTGCGGTCCAGGTATTCGTTGGAGGCCAGCCGGGAAACCAGCTGCCGGTCCTGCGCGCGGCTCATTTTGCGCTTCTGCAGCCAGCCGGCTTTGGCCTCGCGCACTTCGTCGGCGCTGAAGCCTTCGGCGCTGACCCGCGCCAGCTCTTCGCGGAATGCTTTTTCCAGCTTGTCGGCGTTGAGAGGGTTGAAGATGGCGTAGCCGCTGAAGCTGGCGTTCTCGTCCAGCGGGCTGGCCGAGAGGTTGGAGCCCACGCCGTAGCTCAGGCCTTCCTTCTGCCGTATGCGCACGGCCAGGCGGGAGTTAAGGAAGCCGCCGCCTATCATGAAGTCCGCCAGCAGCAGGGCGGGATAGTCGGGGTTATCGTCGCGCAGCGCGAAATTAAGGCCCAGCAGCGCGGTGGCGTTGGCTTTGTCGGGGGTTTCCAGCATTATCTTGGAAGGCGGGATCTCTTTATACTTGTTTTCAAGGCGCTGGAAAGGCTGAACGCTGACCCAGCCGCCGAATAATTCTTCGGCCAGCGCTTTGAGCTCGGCGGGGTCGAAATCCCCGACCACCGCCAGCTGGCCGGCGGAGGCGCCGTAGAAGTCCTTGTGAAAAGCCTTCGCCGCGGCCAGGTCGGCGGCTTTGAGCCGCTCTATCTCTTCTTCCCAGGTGGGCGTATAACGCACATCGTCCTGGGGATAGGGGGACAGCTGCCGCGAAAAAGCCCGGCTGGCCATGGCGTCGGGCTGGCTCTTCTGCTCCTCGATGTCGGCCAGGCTTTCCTGCTTGAGGGTGGCGAATTCGCTCTCCGGGAAAGAGGGCTCGCGCAGCACTTCCGCCGCCAGGCGCAGCGCGGCGGCCAGGTTCGCCCGGTCCGTCTCAAGGGTCACCATCCCTCCGTAGATGTTGGCCCGGGTCTTGAGGCGGTCGAACTCGTCCTCTATCTGCTGGCGGGTATGGTGCAGCGTGCCGCGCATCAGCATGGAGCCGGCCATGTCCTGGGCGGTAGCCAGGCCTTTCAGGCTGCTTTCGGACCCCATTTTAAGAGTGAGGGTCACCTGTACGGCGGCGCCGCGGGTCTTCTTGGGCAGCAGCGCCAGTTTAAGGCCGTCCTTGAGCCGGGCGTGCCGGGTGCGGCCGTCTATGTTCTCCGGCGAAGGGTCGAACGCCTCGCCGGCGGCCAGGGCTTCGCCGCCCTTATAGTCCTTGACCATCGCCGCTACGTCGGGAACCGGCGGGATCTCGGCGCGGTCCGGCTTTTCGGTGGGATAGAACAGCCCCGTAGTGCGGTTGCTGGATCTCAGGTACTGCGCCGCCACGCGCTTCACGTCCGCGGCGGTAACGGTCTTAAGCCGGTCGCGCTGCAGGAAGAAGAGGCGCCAGTCGCCGGCGGCCGCGTATTCGGACAGCTCCACGCCCAGGCGGTCGGGGGATTTAAGGGCGAGGTCGATGTTTTTCAGCAGCGCCGTGCGCGCTCTTTCCACGTCTTCGGCGCTGAAGTCGCCCGCGCCGGACTCCTCCGCAAGTTTGATCACGATATCGCGCGCCTCTTCCAGGGAATTCTCCTTGCGCACCGTCGCTCCGAAAATGAGCATGCCGCCTTCGCGCATGGCGTAGTTGAAGCCGTAGGCCGCGGCCGCTTTTTTCGTCTCCACCAGGGCTTTGTACAGCCGGCCCGAGGGGGTATCGCCGAGGATATAGGAGAGGATGTCCAGGGCGCCGCTGTCCTGGTGGGAAGTGGCCGGCACATGGTAGGCGGCCATCACTTCCTGCGTTTCGCCCACGCGCCGCAGCGTAACCAGGCGCTCGCCGTCCTGCGCGGGGTCCTGCGTGTAGGTTTTCTGCATGCTCCGGGCGGGTTTGGGGATCTTCCCGAATTTTCCGGCGATAAGGGGCAGGGTTTTGGCCGGGTCGAAAGCGCCGGCGACCACCAGGACGGCGTTGTCGGGCTGGTACCAGGTGCGGTAGAAGGCCTGCAGGCGGTCTATCGACACGTTCTCGATGTCGGAGCGGGCGCCGATGGTGGTCTTCCCGTAGTTGTGCCACAGGAAAGCGGTGGCCATCACGCGCTCCATCAGGATGCCCTGCGGGTTGTTCTCGCCCGATTCGAACTCATTGCGCACCACGGTCATTTCGGAGTCCAGGTCCTTCCTGGCGATGAAGCTGTTGACCATCCGGTCCGCTTCCAGGTCCAGCGCCCAGGCGAGGTTCTCGTCGGTGGCCGAGAGCGTTTCGAAATAGTTGGTGCGGTCTTCGCTGGTGCTGC